>JAEEGL012097564.1_pt1 | contig 12416 bp, 9 predicted proteins | sample 9134231 | NCBI WGS metagenome assembly JAEEGL01 (sample SAMN16246548, study PRJNA631951) | gut metagenome | biome: gut microbiome; feature: rumen; material: fiber-attached | host: Bos | place: Iran: Karaj | collected 2018-10 | reverse complement strand
CGTTCATCCTGAGCCAGGATCAAACTCTCTAAATAAATGTTTAATCCAACATCATATGCTGGCTTTGTTTCGTTTCCGAATAAATCTTTAATCTGGAATTTTCGGGTTTGGTTGGTTGTACTATTTTATTTTCAAGGTGCATAACCGCATGAAAACAACGCTGTTTTTTTCAGCGGCTTAAATAATATATCAAAGCATTTATGCCTTGTCAACGGATTTTTTTAAAAAAAGCACACAAAATGCGGCAATAATAAACAGTATTGAAACTGGACCCCCAATAACAAGCCCTTTCGGGACATATCTAAGATCCAATTCATGCTCTCCTGGTGTTGTTTTTACGGCCATCAGTGCGTTTAAAACTTTTACGGGTTTTACCTTTTTGCCGTCCACCTTCACGGTCCAATCATCCTCATACGGGATCGAGAACACAAGGTATTCGGCCGTATCGGCAATGTTGGCTTTGGCCGTAAGGTGCGAGCTTGTGATTTTCGATATATTGACGTGTGATGAAACGGCATCTTTATACCAGGCCTTCAGAACCTGTTTGCTTTCATAATAGAAATACGCATTATCGATCTCGAGAGTGTCGGAATCAAGATCAAATCTGATACTGACCTCTTCACCGGGAGAATAATAGCCACCCTCCCGTACCGACCAACTGTAGTCATCAAAATAATTTCCTTTAACGTCACCGTTTATGAACAGCGTAGCCTCCTGAGGCTCGGGAGCGTCAAAATACATATATATGAAATTATCGCTTGAGACGGACAGGATATACTCGACGCTTGCGTCTTTGTCGGGATCCGATTTTGTATATACGTTATCTTCTTTGGTAACGTTGTTAAGTTTTACTTCCGACACCCTTACCGGCCTGTATATCTCGTAATTGGTCTGCGTGAAACTGCTCGCCAGATCATTCTGAAGTTTGAACGGATCTTTTTCGTTCATATTGATACGCTTAATGTCCTCGTCCATTCCGAAACCGAGAGACAGTGCGTACGGATTGAGATAGATCCTGTTGTCGCCTTCCGTATACAGCCATTTGTAGGGCTTGCACGTTTCGTCAAACTGAGACAACAGATATTTTACGCCCATGAAGCAGTCGGCAAAGCCTGTGCTCGCATCTCCGTAGAACGCCCAGTTTTTATTGTTTCTGAATCCGAGCTTTCCCATAAACTCCTTGACCTGATCGGTCTCGCAGGAACTGAAATGGGACAGTCCGTTGTATGCAAACATCATCGGATCATTATGGCTTCGTCTGAAAAGCTTATCCATTCTGAAAAAGGACGAATCCTGATCGTTAACGTATGATACGAGAGACTGGGTGGAATCTATGTAGTCTTTGTATGTCTCAAGGCTTTCCTCTTGTGCATATCTGTCTTCGTAATATGCCTCCACGGAAACAAGACCGTTATAGAAACTGTCCGCGATCTGAAGAACGAATAGTCCGGCCAAAGCGGGGATCACGTATCTGTTCTTTTCGTTCATCGCAACAATGAGTATCAGTGAAACCGCAACGGCGATACCCGTGACCAGAATGGATCTGATACCGACATACTGACTTTTTATCAGATACAGATATGCCGAATACAAAGCAAAGATCACAACTATAATATTGGCGTTTCTCTTTTTGAAACCGTCTCTTATCCGAACAAACCCGGCATATCCAACCAACAGGATGAAGAATGAGAACAGGAAAGAATTCCGGTAGGGAAATCCTATCGGATGCGCAAAGCCGTGCCATACAACATTTAAAGCGTCTATCCAGTATCCTATAAACAAAAAGGCAAACAGAACGAGCGCAAATATCTTTTCTTTTATCTTTATTGTCCTGTTGGCGAAATAGAAGAATACGAACAATACCGACACGATACCCGTGTATATTATCGGAAGTCCGTCCGATATGTTTCCTCGAAACGCACCGGAATACACTCCGGAGAAGAATTCGGACACTCTGAATGTTCCGGCAAAAGACAGACCCTTCAGAACCGCCTTCTTCTGTCCCTGCAAAGACAACAGTACGCTGAAAAGCGAAAAAGCGGAAATACCTACTGCGATAACCGTGGATAACAGTACGGTTCCCGCATTTTTGATCCGGTCCATTGTATCCTTGTATTCGATGAACCCGGAAGCCATGAAGCAGAGGAAAAACGCAGCCGTAAAGATAAGTATCATATAACCGATGTAATAATTTGATATGACTGCAAGAGCTGCGGAGATTATAAAGACCGCATTCGGTCTGCGGTATTTCATCATCCTGTATAACCCCAGTATTACAAGCGGTAACATCATAACGCTGAAGAAATAATGGATACAGTTGATATACGCAACGTTAAATCCCATCAGGGCATATGCTGTCGAAAAAATAAGTGCCGAATAACGGCTTCCCCAAATGCCGCGAAGCATCACAAAAAACGATAATCCCATAAATCCGCACATGATTATGATCATTACGGTTATTCCGATGGGAAGTATGTCATTGGGAAACAGGACAAGGATCAGAAAGAAAGGATTAAAGAGGTAATATGATGCAAATCCCATCATATCCCCGCCAAAGGTCTTTGAGAACGAATAGAACATGTCATTACTGCCGAAGAATATCGACTTCATGTAACCGATATAATCCACGAACTGGTATCTCATGTCCGCCACAAGGATCGAGACCTTTCCGAAAGGCGCAAAATCACCCGTGACAAAAATAAGCATCATGACAAGTGCCGGAATGACAAATGCCAGCATTGAGATTATCGTATTCTTCTCAAATTTCCTGAATTCTTCCATTTATGACAATGAGCGTTATCTGCTCGCGGCATATGCTTCCCTGACTGCTTTTGCGAACTGATCGGCACAGGATGTGCCCCTGCCGTTACAGTCGTTTCCGAGAAGCTTGCTTTCGATCTCCGAAACACTCATTCCGTTGCAAAGCTTTGAAATGGCCTTAAGATTTCCGTTACATCCTCCGGAAAAAGAAATATTGGTAATGATATCTCCGATGATATCAAAATCGATCTGTTTTGAACAAACTCCGTTGGGCTGATATGTGTAATGCATGATCTTCCTCCTTATAACAATAAAGATGGCATTACCTGCCATCCTCATCCTACCGGTGAATCACTAAACGGAGAAAGAGGGATTTGAACCCTCGCGCCGGTTGCCCGACCTACACCCTTAGCAGGGGCGCCTCTTCAGCCTCTTGAGTATTTCTCCAAATTGCTAAAGTCTTGCATACCAAGTATTCGTCAGCCAAGTCATTATATATAATGAACGGGGATATTGTCAATATAAACATCCGCCGTGACAGTCCATGACCACTATAACAGGAAAATCACGGACCGTCAGTTTTCTTACCGCTTCCGCTCCGAGATCTTCATATGCGATCACCTCGGAAGACGTGATACATTTGGAAAGCAGCGCACCGGCACCTCCGACTGCCGCAAAATACGTTACTTTGTTCCTGATCATGGAATCTTTGACGGCCTGAGTTCTTTTGCCTTTTCCTATCATCCCGGTCTGTCCGAGATCCATAAGAGTCGGAGCATATTTATCCATACGACTCGCGGTAGTTGGTCCGGCCGAACCAATCACACGTCCGTCCCTGGCGGGTGAAGGCCCCATGTAATATATCGTCTGATCTTTTATATCAAACGGAAGATCCTTTCCGGCCGAAAGCGCTTCCGTCATCCTCTTGTGTGCGGCATCTCTTGCCACATACACGGTACCTGTCAGATATACGTAATCTCCCGCTTTAAGCGTTTCCGATACACTTTGATCAAACGGAACGGTGATGTGCTTATCCATCTTATATTTCCTCGGTGATATGTCTGTTAACGTGACAGCATATATTAACGGCAACGGGCAGACCCGCTATATGGGTCGGGTACGTGTTGATATTGACAGCGAACGCGGTTGTTTTTCCTCCGAGTCCCGCAGGGCCTATGTTAAGATCGTTGATCTTTTGAAGCATCTCCTCTTCAAGTTCTTTTATGTATCCGATATCCGATTGAACTCCGGCGGGCCTTGTCAGCGCTTCCTTTGCCATAAGGGCACATTTCTCGAAAGTGCCTCCGACCCCGACTCCGACGACCATCGGCGGACATGCGTTCGGTCCGGCATCTTTGACGGCGGTAAGTATCGCATCTTTCACGCCTTCAATGCCGTCGGCGGGCTTGAGCATGAACACGCGGCTCATATTTTCCGAACCGAAGCCTTTCGGCGCCAGCGTTATATTTACTTTATCTCCGGGAACCAATTCGAAATGAATGACGGCGGGAGTATTGTCTTTGGTGTTGACTCTTTCAATGGGATCGGAAACGACGGATTTACGAAGGAATCCTTTCGTATATCCGCGTCTCACACCTTCATTGACCGCATCGCTTATATCTCCGCCGGTTAAATGAACATCCTGACCTATTTTCAAAAAGATGACCGCCATTCCCGTATCCTGGCATATGGGTATCATCTCCTCTTTGGCTATATCGAGATTCTCTTTGAGCTGTCCGAGTATCTTTTTGCCGATATCCGATGTTTCGTCATCATAAGCTCTGTCAAGACACGCTTTCATATCATCCGAAAGCTCATGACAGACCTTTATGCACATACGCTCCACGGCGTCTGTGATTTTCTCTACGGATATCTCTCTCATTCGTTCTCGTCAAATTCATCAATGATATAACGCTGTCTTCCTTTTACGTCATCGTATATTCTCGTAATATATTCGCCGAGCAGTCCGCATACGAATATAATGAGTCCGCCCATGAACCATATAAGGGAAACGAGTCCGTTATTGGAGTAATTCTCACGTTCATCGAAGATCTTCCTGATACCGTGAATGATCCCGAGCAGCACGCCGAATGCCGTCATGAATCCTCCGAGGAAAGTTACATATTCGAGAGGTTTGCTTGAGAAACAGAATATCCCGTGGAATCCCATGCGGAATTCTCCCCACAGTCTGTTGTATTTTGATACGTCCGCTTCTCTTGCTTCTCTGTGATATCTGACTGCCGCCTGTTTGAATCCGACATAACTTACCATACCGCGGAAGAACATGTTGGTCTCGGGCATCTTGCGGATCTCTTCTATGACACGGCGGTTGATCAGTCTGAAATCAGCGGTATCAACAGGTATCTCAACGCTTGAGAGGAAATTGATAACACGGTACGCGGTAAGATCGATGACCTTTCTGACCTTTGTCTCGCCCTGACGGTCGATACGCTGGGCATATACAACGTCATATCCTTCTTTCCACTTATCAACGAGATCAAGTATAACCTCGGGGGGATCCTGAAGATCCACATCGATAACAACGCAGATGTCTCCCTTACAGTTAAGCACACCGGCCATTGTTGCAGCTGCCTGACGGAACCTTCTGCTCATCGTGATGAGCTTGATGTTGCGGTTACGTTCCATGTTTTCCTTGATCACTTCATATGTTCTGTCAGTTGAAGGATCAAGAGAAAATATGATCTCGTATTTGCATCCGAGCTTTTCGACAACCGCTTCGGTTCTGTCAAGGAACGGCTTGATACCGTTTTCCTCGTTGTATACCGGTACGACTATTGAAAGAAGATAATTATCATAGTTTTCGTTTTTCATACTCTTATTCTCTTTCCTGTTCAATCGTCAATGCTACTCTTCGTCATCCATTCCTTCGAATCTTGTATCCTCTTCGTCATCGTCTATATCCACTTCATCGTGTACGACAACGACGGGTTCGTCCGATTTGGCGATGTTGATAACAACATCATCGATCTCATCCATGTCGATATCTTTGTCTCCGTCCGATATCTTCTCACGGACTTTGGCGATCTTGGCTACTCTTACGCCTTTGTCGAGACTGATCATCTTAACACCGGACGTGATCCTTGAAATGACCTTTATATCCTCCATACGAAGCTGGATTATTATACCCTGATCGGTGATCATCATGATCTCGTGCTCATCGGTAACAGCCTTGACACCGACAACATCCCCTGTCTTTTCCATTATCTTGTAGCACTTGACACCTTTACCGCCTCGCTTCTGAAGATGGAATTCGGACAGAAGAGTTCTCTTTCCGAAACCGAGCTCCGATACGATGAGGAGCGAATCGCCCTGTGTATCTATCTGCATCCCGACGATCTCGTCCCCGTCGGACAGGTTCATTCCGATAACGCCCATCGAAGATCTTCCTGTTGATCTTACATCCGTTTCCTTGAACCTGATGCACATACCCTGTTTTGTTACAAGGAATATCTCGGAATCCTTATCCGTTGTCTTGACTTCGATAAGTTCGTCGTCGTCGCGAAGCGTGATCGCTATCAGACCTTTTTTACGGATATTGTTGTATTCGAGTATATTTGTCTTCTTGACCGTACCTTTCTTCGTGACCATCAGGAGGTTCTTGTTCTCGTTGACCTCCGTGACCGGGATCATCGCGGATATCTTCTCACCGCTCTGAAGCTGCAGGAGATTGACTATCGCAACACCTCTCGAATTACGGCTTGCCTCGGGAATCTCGTATGCTTTCTTGCGGTATACTCTTCCGAGATTGGTGAAGAACATGATCGACTGATGAGTATTGCACATCAAAAGGTCCTCGATGTAATCCTCATCTATGGTCTTCATTCCTTTTATACCCTTACCGCCGCGGTTCTGAGCCTTGAAGTTATCAACCGTCATACGCTTGATATATCCGAGACTCGTCATGGCAATAACGGTATTCTCCTTCGGAATGAGATCCTCATTCGTAAGTTCCGAATCGTCAAGACCGATCTGCGTCCTTCTCTCATCACCGAACTTGTCGGATATTTGAAGTATCTCTGATTTTATCACTCCGAGGAGAAGTTTTTCATCCGCAAGGATGGCTTTGTACTCGGCGATCTTCTTCTGAAGTTCCGCATACTCGGTTTCAAGCTTCTCACGCTCAAGACCTGTCAGTGCGCGAAGCCTCATCTCCACGATCGCTGCCGACTGTGCCTCGGACAGACCGAAACGTTCTATCAGTTTCTCTTTGGCTTCGGCAACATTCGCACTGCCTCTTATGATGGCTATGACTTCATCGATATTATCAAGAGCGATGAGCAGACCTTGCAGTATATGGGCACGCTCTTCCGCTTTGTTCAGATCGTATTTGGTCCTTCTCGTAACAACATCTTCCTGATGCTTCAGATAATGTGTCAGCATCTCGAGAAGGTTCATGACCTTCGGTTCGTTATTTACAAGAGCAAGGTTTATAACACCGAACGTATCCTGAAGCTGCGTATGTTTATAAAGCTGATTCAGTACGATGCTGGCATTTACGTCACGACGGAGTTCAACAACGACTCTCATTCCGTCCCTGTCGGATTCATCACGAAGATCCGTTATACCGTCGATCTTCTTGTCTCTTACAAGCTCCGCGATCTTCTCAAGAAGCCTTGCTTTATTGACAAGGAAAGGAAGCTCGGTGATGATGATCTGACTCTTGCCGTTTTCCATCAGCACGATATCACTCACACCGCGAACTTTGATCTTGCCTCTTCCCGTTCTGTATGCACTCTCTATTCCGCGTCTTCCGAGAATGATACCCCCTGTCGGAAAATCAGGACCTTTAACACAGTCGAGAAGTTCGTCGATCTCCGTATCCCTGTCCTCTTCAACTCTGTTGTCTATGATCTTAACAACGGCGTTTATGACTTCCGTAAGATTGTGAGGCGGAATATTGGTCGCCATACCGACTGCGATACCTGTCGTACCGTTCACAAGAAGATTAGGAAATCTTGAAGGAAGTACCGTAGGCTCTTTTTCCGTTTCGTCAAAGTTCGGTACAAAGTCAACCGTATCTTTGCCTATATCTGCGAGCATTTCCATTGAGATCTTGGAAAGTCTTGCTTCCGTATATCTCATCGCAGCCGCGCTGTCGCCGTCGACCGAACCGAAGTTTCCGTGACCGTCTACGAGCGGAGCTCGAAATGACCAGTCCTGAGCCATATTTACAAGTGCACCGTAGATCGAGCTGTCACCGTGAGGATGGTATTTACCCATCGTATCACCGACGATACGCGCACATTTTCTGTGAGGCTTGTCGGGTCCGTTATTAAGCTCGATCATAGAGTACAGAACTCTTCTCTGTACCGGTTTGAGACCGTCTCTTACATCGGGAAGCGCACGCGCAGCGATAACGCTCATGGCGTAATCGATGTACGAGGTTTCCATAGTTTTGATCAGATCGACGTCATTTATTCGGTCGAAAATCTTGTCATCCATATTGTATGTTTTCCTTTCCAAAGGATTGAAAGCTTATCAGATATCCAGGTTCTTAACGAACTTCGCATTCTCTTCAATGAACTCACGCCTCGGCTCAACCTTATCGCCCATCAGCGTTGTGAATGTCAGATCGATCTCCGATGACATTTCTTCATTCATTGAAACGCGGGAAAGTACACGCGTCTCGGGATCCATTGTAGTCTCCCAGAGCTGCTCGGCATCCATCTCACCGAGACCTTTGTAACGCTGGATCTTGTTGTTCTGATCTCTTCCGACTTCGGTGAGTATATTGTTAAGTTCTTCGTCCGAATACGCATACCAGACTTTTTTGTTCTTCTCAAGCTTATAAAGAGGCGGATTCGCAAGATATACATGGCCTTCTTTGATAAGATCCGGCATGAATCTGTAAAGGAACGTCAGCATCAGAGTACTGATGTGAGCTCCGTCAACATCGGCATCGGTCATGATTATGATCTTGTCGTATCTGAGCTTTTCGATATCGAAATCATCATGAATACCGGTACCGAATGCAGTGATCATAGCCTTGATCTCGGCATTTGCGTATATCTTGTCAAGACGTGCCTTCTCAACGTTAAGTATTTTTCCGCGAAGCGGGAGAATAGCCTGTGTTGCACGGCTTCTTGCAGTCTTGGCGCTTCCTCCGGCGGAATCTCCCTCGACTATGAATATTTCACAGTTCTTAGGATCCTTATCGGAGCAGTCGGCGAGTTTACCGGGAAGAGCCATTCCTTCAAGTGCAGTCTTACGTCTTGTAAGATCTCTCGCTTTTCTTGCAGCTTCCCTTGCGCGCTGCGCAAGGATCGATTTTTCGCATATCTGTTTTGCAACCGTCGGATTCTGTTCAAGATAATATGTAAGCTGTTCCGAAACGACCGTATCCACAGCGGCCCTTGCTTCGGAATTACCGAGCTTCTGCTTTGTCTGACCCTCAAACTGCGGCTCCTCAATCTTAACCGAGATGATCGCGGTCAGTCCTTCACGAATATCATCACCGGTAAGATTTGCTTCGCTTTCCTTAAGCAGCTTGTTCGTTCTTGCGTAATCATTAAACGTCTTGGTGATCGCATTTCTGAAACCGGTAAGATGAGTTCCGCCTTCGGGAGTGGTTATATTGTTAACGAAACTGAACACGCTCTCATTGAATGAATCGTTGTGCTGCATGGCAACTTCAACAAGCACATTGTTCTGTTTGCCTTCAAAATAAAGTACGTCGTTATATAAAGGAGTCTTACTTCTGTTAAGGTAAGTAACGAATTCCTTAATACCTCCCTCATAGTGGAAGATCCTCTCCACAGGTTCCTCACCTCTGGTGTCTCTAAGTATAATCTTCAGATTCTTTGTAAGGAAAGCTGTTTCGCGAAGTCTCGTTTTTAATATGTCATAATCGAATACTGTCTCTTCGAAGATAGTATCATCAGGCATAAATGTTACCATCGTACCAGTCTCTTCAACGGGACACTCTCCGATCACTTCGAGCTTTTTGACAACTTTTCCTCTCTCGTAGCGCTGCATGTATACTTTTCCGTCCTGACGGATACGTACTTCAAGCCAGTTTGAAAGAGCATTTACGACTGAAGCGCCGACACCGTGAAGTCCACCCGAAACTTTGTATCCACCGCCGCCGAATTTACCGCCGGCATGAAGGATCGTAAACACGACTTCAACAGCGGGAATACCCGCTTTTTTATTTATACCTACGGGAATGCCTCGTCCGTTATCGATGACGGTTACCGAATTATCCGGATTTATAGTAACGTCGATAGTGGAACAAAATCCCGCCAAAGCCTCATCAACCGAGTTGTCGACTATCTCATATACAAGATGATGAAGTCCTCTTGCCGAAGTACTTCCGATATACATACCCGGACGTTTTCTTACCGCTTCAAGACCTTCAAGAATCTGTATCTGATCGGCACCGTATTCGCCGTTCACTTCATAACTCTCTTCCGCCATATTGATATCATCACTCATTTTAATTCTCCCTTACTACCTTACCGCCGCTTACCTTGAATATCTTGTTAACGGTAAGCCTTGAATTTATAAATTCATCGAGACCGGTACATGTAACTATGGTCTGGATGTTTCCTATACTGTTAAGCAGATAATTCTGTCTGTTTGAATCAAGTTCCGATAATACATCATCAAGCAGCAGGATCGGTTTCTGACCAGTGATATTTTCAACAAGCTTTATTTCCGATAATTTCAATGAAAGCGCTGCCGTTCTCTGCTGACCCTGGGATGCGTATTTCTTGGAATCCATATCGTTTATATAGAATATAAAATCGTCCCTGTGAGGTCCTACCGAAGTGAGCTTATACTTAATATCTTTCTCACGGTTTCTTTTAAGCTTTTGCGAATACTCCATTATCTCTATATTGGGATCGTATTTGATAAGGAGTTTTTCGTTGTCTCCGGTAAGATTCTTATGGATATCATAGATTATCTCGTTCAATTGATTGATGAACAGAGTTCTTCTGTCTATGATCTTTGTCCCAAGCGATATAAGCTGTGAATCCCAAACATCAAGAGTATCAGTCAATTCGGGATGATATGTTATATCTTTGAGCAGATTGTTTCTCTGATTGACTATCTTGTTGTAGCTCGTAAGATTGTAAAGATATACTTTATCAAGCTGACAAAGTTCGGAATCAATAAATCTTCTTCTGTCCGAAGGACCGTTTTTGATTATCGAAAGATCTTCGGGAGAAAACAGGATAACGTTTATCACACCCATAAGCTCGGCTGCTTTTTTGAGCTTTATCCCGTTTATGGCTATACCTTTTGATTTATCTGTACGAAGATGTATATCAACCTGATAATCAACTTCGTTCTTTTCAAAAAGACTTCTTATATGTCCTTCATATTCACCGAATCTGACTATTTCTTTGTCACGGCTTCCGCGATGTGATTTTGTTGTACTTGAAAGATAGATCGATTCAAGGACATTTGTCTTTCCGACCGCGTTGTCTCCGTATAGTATGTTTACACCCTTATCAAAATCGATCTGAACTCTCTCGTAATTTCTGTAATTGCTTAATTCAAGTGATTTTATATGCATTTATATCCCTCTTGTATAAATATCAATTACCGCAGATCACATATTCTTTATCTTTGTATTTGATTTTATCACCGTCAAAGAGCTTTTTTCCGCGCTCAGTGCATACTTCACCGTTGACTTTTACAAGTCCTTCGTTAATATAGACTTTTGCTTCAACACCGGATCCGACTGCACCTGACAGTTTGAGTGCCTGTCCGAGCTTTATATGTTCATCTCTTATCGTGATTTTTTCCATAATTTATGAGAAATTTACCGGCAGTATAAGGTAAAGGTATGAATCATCGTCGTTTTTAATGATGCACGGAGCCTTAGGATTAACCATGTAAAGAGTAACGTTTTCGTCATCTATAACTCTGAGCGCATCAATAAGAAACTTGGGATTGAAACCTATCATTATATCCTTACCTGATTTTTCTATATCAACATCATCATTCATGCTTCCTATTGTTGATTTGATACTGAGAGTTGCAATATTGTCATTAACATTGAAAACAATAGGTTTCTTATCTCCTTCTTTTACAAGGAGAGTCGCACGGTTTATTACTTCAAGAAGATCTTTTTTGTTTACGTCAATCTTTGTTTCATAATCATTTGATATCATCTGATCGATCTTGAAATAATTACCTTCAATTATCCTTGATACAACTTTGACCGAATCATATTCAAAAATCACGTGATTTTCACATAAGAATATAGAAACATCCTTATCAACATCTCCGGGGATGATCTTATAAAGTTCGGACAGAGTCTTTCCGGGAACTATAACAGAGCTGTCTTCATAACTTTCTTTTAAGGTTATGATACGAAGAGATATTCTGTGACCGTCCAGAGATACTACTTTAAACTTATCTCCTTTTATCTCAAACAATTCACCGGTCATTATCTTGTTTGTATCATTGTCTGAAATTGAGAATATAGTCTGTCTGATAATATCTTTAAGTGAAAATTGAGATATCTTTATAGGATTTGATTTATCAAGTTCGGGAAGAAGAACAAATTCCTCGGCCGATCTTCCGTTTATATCAAGTTTTGATTTTCCGCACTCGATATGAACATTGTTATCTTCATCAGAATCTATTACAAAAGTCTCTTCACTGTAACTTCTGATAAGATT
>JAEEGL010931877.1_pt1 | contig 12416 bp, 12 predicted proteins | sample 9134231 | NCBI WGS metagenome assembly JAEEGL01 (sample SAMN16246548, study PRJNA631951) | gut metagenome | biome: gut microbiome; feature: rumen; material: fiber-attached | host: Bos | place: Iran: Karaj | collected 2018-10 | reverse complement strand
AGCGACGTGACGTTGCTCGTGAACATGATTCTGGGCAAGGCTGACAAGAACAGTGCCGCCGACGTGAATAAGGACGGCGATGTGAACATCAGCGACGTGACAACACTGGTGAACATCATTCTGGGAAAGTAAGGCAGGGTTGATTATACGCCTTCGGTGGACGAAAGAAAAACAGCTGTTTTTCTTTCGTCCACCGAAGCGTAAATTGATTAAGAACATTAAACTACTTTGGCCTAAAAAACTCGGAAAAACTCAAATAAATTTGCTTTTTCCCTCACTTAGTCGTACCTTTGCAGCGATTTTCAACTTATTATCACTGTTTATGGGAGGTTTTTTCGGAACCGTATCGGTAGAAAAGTGTGCGGCTGACCTTTTCTATGGCACAGATTATCAGTCGCATCTTGGTACCCGTCGAGGGGGTATGGCGACCTACAGCAAGGAACTTGGTTTTTATCGCGCCATCCACAATCTGGAGAATACATATTTTCGGACTCGCTTCGAGGCGGAACTGCCTAAGTTTGTGGGCGAGTCGGGCATTGGCATCATCAGCGACACGGATGCACAGCCGATGCTTTTCAATAGTCACTTGGGGCGTTTCGCGCTCGTGACTGTGGCGAAGGTGAACAATCTGGATGAGATTGCCGACCACCTGTTGCAGGAGAACATGCACCTGTCGGAGTTCTCGTCGGGCAAAATCAACCCTACGGAACTGATTGGCTTGCTGATTGTGAAGGGGAAGGACTACGTGGAGGGTATCGAGAATGTCTTCCGCACGGTGAAGGGCTCTTGTTCCATGCTGTTGCTCACGGAGGATGGTATCATTGCTGCCCGCGATGCTTGGGGACGAACGCCTATTGTCATCGGACAGAAGGAGGGTGCCATGGCTGCGACGAGCGAGAACACGGCATTCCCGAATTTAGGGTTCGAGACGACCTACTATGTGGGGCCAGGCGAGATTGTGCGTCTGCGTGCCGACGGGATGGAGCAGTTGCGCCGTCCTAACAAGAAAATGCAGATTTGTTCGTTCCTCTGGATATACTACGGCTTCCCCACATCGAGCTACGAAGAAAAGAACGTGGAGGATGTGCGTTTTGAGACGGGCCGTGCGATGGGTGAGAACGACGATGTGGAGATAGATTGTGTGGGTGCCATCCCTGACTCTGGTTCGGGCATGGCCATCGGCTATAGTGCCGGAAGCAAGATTCCTTATCGACGTGGCATCAGCAAGTACACGCCCACATGGCCTCGTTCGTTCATGCCTTCGAACCAGGAAATCCGCAATTTGGTGGCTCGGATGAAGCTGATTCCTAATAAGTCGATGCTGCAGGGCAAACGTTGTCTCTTCTGCGACGACTCCATCGTGCGCGGTACACAGCTTCGTGAGAACACGAAGGTATTGAAGGAGTTGGGAGCCAAGGAGGTACACATGCGCATCGCCTGTCCACCACTTATCTACGCTTGCCCGTTCGTGAACTTCTCGGCCAGCAAGTCGGAACTGGAACTGGTGACTCGCCGTGTCATCAAGGATTTGGAGACCCATTCACGCACCGCCACCATGTTGGCCGATGCACAGACGGCTCAGAATGTGGAGGTTCCGGCAGAGCGTATTAAGGCATACGCCACCACCGACTCGCCTGAATATAAGGCACTGGTGGCAGAGATTGCTCGTCGCCTCAACCTCGACAGCCTCAAGTTCTCCACGCTGGAAACGATTGTTAAGGCCATCGGATTGGAGAAGTGCCAAATCTGCACCCACTGCTTCGACGGTAGTTCGTTCTACACGTTGGAGGAAGAGAACGATTAAAAGAGGAGAAAACATTTTAAGGTTAGAGAAATATAAGAAGCCAAAGAAGCCCTGCGATGAGGAAACGTCGCAGGGCTTCTTTGGCTTCTTAAAATTGGGAGGTTAAGTACTCAATCACTTTCTCGTTTGCGTTGCGGAGTGTCTCGCAGGCGTGATGGAGATTGCGAGAAAATTCCTCGTAAGTCTCTGCCCCGCTGTCGCAGAGGTCGGTGACGGACTTGACGTAGAGGACTGGCACTTGGAACAGTGAACAGACAAACCCGATGGCTGCTCCTTCCATGTCCTTCAGCTCGCCACCATGTCGCTGAATCATTTCGAGGTCGCATGGCTGCATGTCGAGGGAAGAACCTGTGGTCACCTTGCCCATCTTCAAGTTTAAGGCTTCAGCGAGTGCTTGGCTTCCTTCCCACACGGGGTAGTTGCCCAAACTTTGTGTCGCCCAAGCATCGTCGCCTGGCACACGGCGGTCGTGGAACATGGCTCCGTTGCCGATATAGACCTGGGCGATGTCGGCTCCTTTGGCACGAAAAGCACCGCAAGTGCCGGAGTTGATGACGAGGTCGGGATGCAACCGTTGGATGGCCGACAAAGCGGCCACTGAGGCAGCTTCACACCCCAGCAAGTCGCTCCCGTGCTGCTGTCCGTTCAGTACCACATTCAGGGTGCAGCCTTCAAGTTGCGCTTGGTAAAGCAGACAGGGCAAAGGACTGAAAAAGTCCTTCACCTCTTCCATACCGTAACGTTCGATGAAGGGCTTTGCCTCCGCCCTCATCGCCACGATATAACAAATCGTTTTCATGTTTTTATTTGCCTAGTATTCCTCTTCGTCCCACAAAAAGTCTTCCTTGGAAGGGTAGTCGGGCCAAATCTCTTCGATAGATTCGTAGATGTCGCCTTCGTCTTCGATTTCTTCCAAGTTCTCGATGACTTCGAGCGGGGCGCCAGAACGGGTGGCATAATCAATGAGTTCCTCCTTGGTTGCGGGCCATGGAGCGTCTTCCAGTTTAGATGCTAATTCAAGTGTCCAATACATAGTTTCTTCTCCTATTTGTCGGTTGATAAGTTGCTGTTTTTTTAGAGCGTGCAAAAGTACTACTTATTTTTCTCTTCTCCAAATAATTTCAGGATGTTTTTCGTCGGCGTTGAGTTTTCGTGCAAAGACGAAGAGGTAGTCGCTAAGGCGATTCACGTAGGCGATGACGTTTTCATCTACTTCTGCTCCTTCTTCAACGAGGGCGAGGATGCGTCGTTCGGCACGTCGGCACACCGTGCGGCAGACGTGGCAGAGGGCTGCGGAACGGCTTCCACCGGGGAGAATGAAACACTTGAATGGAGGTAGTGTGGCGTTGATGGCATCGATTTCCTGCTCGATGGCAGCCACCATGTCGGGGGTGACGATGTTGCCTGGTCGCACGTCGCGCTGGGTGTTGTCGGTGGCGAGATAGCCTCCGACGACAAAGAGCTGGTTCTGAATGTCAACGAGGAAGGCTTGGTCGTGCTCGTTCTTGCAGTAGGTGACAAGCATGCCGATGAAGGAGTTCAACTCATCTACTGTACCGTATGACTCTAGTCGTGCGCAGGTCTTGCTGACTCGCTGTCCGCCTACGAGTGATGTCTGGCCGCAGTCGCCAGTTCGGGTGTAAATCTTCATAGTAGGTAGTTTTGTTTGATGCGTTTTTTGTCGAAGATGGCCATGCCGCGGCGACCCATGTCGAAAGTGACGGTGGTGCGTGGGTCGTTGACGATGGCCTCCCACAGCGAGGCGTTCTCGTTGTGGATATGTTCAATAATCAGGATGGTGTCGGGAGTGGCATTGCGGATGGCGTCTTCGGCACAGTCGGCGGCATCAGCACCTTTTCTGTCGATGACGACGAGGGGCTGGTGCTGGTAGTGGTTTCTGATGCGGAAGAGTTGTTGCTGCGCAGGTGTGGTGAGCCGTTGTTCTTGGTAGGCATAGTATGGAAGAGACTCGAAAAGCACATCGCGCACAAGTTCGTAGGCCCAGGGGGATTGAATACCAAACCCGTGCCGATGGATGGCACGGGGCAATGCTGTAAGTATTAAATGTGTGGTGCGTCGCAGGTTCATGGCTTCTTGCTGTCTGTCTTGCTCGGCATAGCTGGGGTTTGGTGACGTTTGGGAACTGTGAAGACGAATCGTGCACCGCCTGTGTAGCTGGTGTCGAGGTAGATGTCTCCTCCCAAGGCTCTGGCGATGAGACGGCAAACATAGAGACCCAGTCCCAATCCTGGGCTGTAGTGGTCAAGTTTCTCGAAGTGGTCGAAAATGACTTCTGCCTTGTCTGCAGGAACACCCTTTCCCGTGTCGGTGACGACGAAATAAATGCTGTCGTTGGCAATGGCGTGTGCCACACTGAGTTTGATGAAACCTTCGGTCGTGTATTTGCAGGCGTTGGAGAGCAAGTTGTTGAGCACTTGTCCGACACGCTTTCTGTCGGTGTAGAATGTAAGTCCTGCTTGCATCGGCTCGTAATTGTACTCAACTCCAGAGGGCAATAGCTCGTGCAAATTTTCCATGGCGTATGTGCATAGATCATCCACATTGACATCTTCGAAGTGGAAATTGAAGGTACCAACCTCCATATTGCTCACATCGATGATGTCGTCGAGCGTCGTCAGCAGCTGGTTGTTGCTTTCTTGGATGTAGCCGTTGTATAGCTCCCGCTCTTCAGGGGTAAGGTCGTTCGACATAAGTTGGGCGAATCCCATGATGGCGTTGAGGGGCGTGCGGATTTCGTGGCGCATATTCTGGATAAAGACTGTCTTGATGCGGTCAGCTATCTCGGCTTGCTCCAGAGCCTTTTGGAGTTCGTCGGCACGTTTCTTCTCCGTCTGTGCGTTGTAATGATGCCAGCCCAGATAGAAGACGACGCAGATGGCCAGGGAAAGCATGATAAACGTGATGTACAGCGAGTTGCGCTTCATCTTCTCCGCATGAACCAGATAGGCCTGTCGGATATCGTATGCGTGGTTGATAAGTGGGAAGTTGTTGGTGACCTCCATGGCAAGGTTGCGTGCTGGGTAGAAATTGGCGTCTTCCATGGCACAAATGAGGTATCGATAGGCGCGGCTGATATCGCGTTCTTCGTAAAGGACACTGATAAGATGCGGCAAGGCAGTATATTCGGTCGTTCCGTTTTTGATGTCGTCGAGAGAGGTGTGCGCCAAGTAGTATAATTGATTGGGTCTGTCGTTGAGCTGGCCGTAGATGTCAGCCAAAGCAGAATAGAGGTAAAGATGCTCTTTGCCTTTGGCCTTCTTCTGACTTCGTTTGGCAATCTCCAAGGCTTTCTTGGGGTTGTTCAAATAGATTTCCTTGTTGGCCAAGGTAATGTCCCTCCCTATCCCTGCAGGCTGAAGGGCGAGGATGCTGTCGAAGTAAGAAATCATCTTGTTTTCTTCCTCCTGCACGACGTTCTCGTCCGATATGTAGTCAGCGATTTTCTCGTAAACGCAGCGGCATGTGTGATAGTAGTTGAGACGTTCTTCGGCAGTCAGTCGCTTGGGGTCGATGGCATCGATGATAGCATCTGCCCGATGGTAAAGACCAATCGTGGCATATACGCGAGCTTGGTTCAGCCTGACCCATGTGCGTAGTTGGGCATCCTCTTGAAACTGGCTGTTTTTCTCAATCAAATGGAGTGCGTCGAGCGAGCGCTTCCCGTCGAAATCGTTTAAAGCTTCGAACAGCTCCTGGCATTTCTTGACGTATAGCTTCGGTGGACATTTCTCCAAATCCCTTTCGATACTGTCTGCATGAGCCAGTCGCTTTTCTTGGTAAATCTTCTTGTTGTCGATAGCTTCGTCCAATGCAACAAGTAGAGCTTCAACCTCCTTTTTGCTGTGCTTGTGTTCTTGTGCAAAAGAAGGCAGAGCTATGAAGAATAGGAACAATATGCCGGTAAAAAATTGCCGCATATATAAGTTATGGTTGGTTTTTAGAGTGGCTAATAACATTGTTGTAAAGTCGATACCGACAATTTTTGGGCAAAAGTAAGAATAAGATTTATTAAAAACAAGATAAAAAGGAACTTTTTTGAGATATATTTTCGAAAAAAGACTTTCTACGCCCCTTTTTTCCTACTTTTTTTCTAATTTTGCACGAAAAAGCAAAGCATGGAACGTATTACTCGCATCAATCTCCCGACCGTTGACTCCACGAACGATTTCGTCCGTGAGATGATAGAGGCAGAAAGAACGGGACAGGTCATGTCGGTGCATTCGCTGCCAGGATTGACGCTTGTCGTGGCCGATGACCAGACAGCAGGACGTGGTCAGCGGGGTAATACGTGGGAGACGGAAAAAGGAAAGAACCTCATGTTTTCCTTGCTGTGCCATCCCGATTTCGTTAAACCAGCGGAGCAGTTCATTCTCTCTCAGTGCATGGCTGTAGCCATACAGGAGGCATTGTCCCGATATGTGTCAGATGTCCAAGTGAAGTGGCCTAACGACATCTATGTGGGTGACAAGAAGGTGAGTGGCACATTAATCGAGTGTGACTTGCAAGGCAAAGGCATTTCCAACTGCATCATCGGTGTTGGTATTAACGTCAATCAAACCGAGTTTCGGAGTGATGCCCCCAATCCTACTTCACTTCGACTGCTGACGGGGCAGGAGCATGATAGGGAGGCGATTCTGTTGGAGGTCATCCGTGGTTTTCAGGTTTACTACGAAATGGTGCGTGAGGGGAAAGCCGAAGAGGTACGACGCTTGTACCTGTCATGTCTTTATAGGCGTAATGGCTTCCATCGTTACAGTGACGTGCGTGGAGAGTTTATAGCAGAGATTGCCGACGTGGAACCGACGGGGCATCTCCTTCTTCGGTTTGAAGGCGGGCGAGAAGTGCGTTACGAACTGAAAGAGGTTCGTTTTATCATGGATTAATAAAAAGGATTCAAATTGGAACCGAAACATATTCATATAGCAGATTACAATTATAGCTTGCCCGACGAGCGGATTGCCAAGTTTCCGTTGGCGGAGCGCGATGCAAGCAAGTTGTTGGTGTATCGTCATGGAGAAGTGGGCGAAGATGTTTTCTCTTCTCTTCCTAAGTATTTGCCGAGTGGTGCGCTGATGGTGTTCAACAACACGAAAGTCATTCAGGCACGTCTGCATTTTAGGAAAAGCTCCCCAACCCCTGAAGGGGGACTTGGCGCCCTCATCGAAGTGTTTTGTTTAGAGCCAGCTGTGCCCAACGACTACCAACTGAACTTTTCTCAGAAAGGTTCCGTGCAGTGGTATTGTCTTGTCGGCAACCTGAAGAAATGGAAAGAGGGTAAACTTTTCCGTGACATCTTGATGCCTGATGGCGAGACCATCACGTTAGCATGCGAACGAAAAGGGCTTCACGGCACATCCCATATTATTGAGTTCACTTGGAATGGTAACTATACTTGGGCGGAACTGCTTGATGCCGTAGGCGAATTGCCTATTCCCCCTTACTTAAACCGAGAGACGCAAGAAAGCGACAAGACAACCTACCAGACCGTTTATTCCAAAATCAAAGGTTCTGTTGCCGCTCCTACCGCAGGACTGCATTTTACCGAGCGTGTTCTGAAGGCTCTTGATGAAGCCGGTATCGACCGTGAGGAACTGACCCTTCATGTGGGGGCTGGCACCTTCAAGCCTGTGAAGAGTGAAGAGATAGGTGGTCACGATATGCACACGGAACACATTGCTGTACGCCGTCAGACCATCGAGAAACTGATTGCCCATGGAGGCGAAGCTATCGCGGTGGGTACCACCAGTGTGCGCACCCTCGAAAGTCTGTATTACATGGGTGTTCTTGCCATGCGTGGCGAGGAAGATTTGCATGTGCCTCAATGGATGCCATACGAAAAGACCCTCTCCTGTCATGAGGAAGAAGTCTCCACGCTTACAGCCCTCCACGCCTTGCTCGACTACATGAAAAGTCGTCAGCTGGAGGTGCTTCATTCTTCTACACAAATCATTATTGCTCCAGGTTACGACTACCACATTGTCCGCTGCATGGTCACCAACTTCCATCAGCCGAAGTCAACCCTGCTTTTGCTGGTGTCGGCCTTCTTGAAAGGTGACTGGCGTAAAGTCTATGACTATGCTCTTTCACACGATTTCCGTTTCCTTAGCTATGGCGATTCGTCACTTTTAATACCCTGAGACTATGAGAGATAACCAAGAAGAGATGTTCCCCGTCGTTGATGAGGATGGCAATATCACAGGAGCGGCCACTCGCGGAGAGTGCCATGGAGGAAGCAAGTTGCTCCACCCCGTTGTGCATCTGCATGTGTTCAATAGTCGTGGCGAACTCTACTTGCAGCGTAGGCCAGCATGGAAAGACATTCAGCCAGGAAAGTGGGACACGGCTGTAGGAGGACATGTCGATTTGGGCGAATGTGTAGCGGACGCTTTGAAGCGTGAGGTGTCGGAAGAGCTGGGTATTGTTGACTTTCAGCCCGAACTCCTCACTCAATATGTCTTTGAGAGTGAGCGTGAACGCGAACTGGTTTTTGTACACAAAACTATCTACGATGGCGAGATTACTCCTTCTGCCGAGTTGGATGGTGGCCGTTTCTGGACCATCGACGAAATCCGCGAGAATTTGGGCAAAGGCATCTTCACCCCTAACTTCGAGAATGAAATAAAACGTGTAAAACTCTTTAATTGATAAAAATATGAAAAAAATCGTCTTAACCTTCTTTTCCATCGTTACTTCGCTGTGCATCAATGCTCAGCGAGACATTTGGCTTGACATTAACGGTGTGCGTGACCTTACGGCCGATTCCATCGAGATTGCCAACCAGGCTCGTCCTGTGCCAGGCAGTAGTCGTCGTGGCGACAATCCCGTACTGTTCTTGATAGGTAATAGCACCATGCGCACAGGCACTCTTGGCAATGGCAACAACGGCCAATGGGGATGGGGATTCTATGAGCATGAATACTACGATGAAGATAAAATTACCGTGGAGAATCATGCTTTGGGCGGCACATCGCCACGCACCTTCTACAAGATGCTTTGGAAGCCCGTTCTCGCAGCCGTGAAAAAGGGCGACTATGTCTTCCTCGAACTGGGACACAATGACAACGGCCCCATCGACTCCATCCGTGCCCGTTCCAGCTACAGACCCAATGGAAGGCTGGAAATAGCGGAAGACTCTATACATATATATAATAAGGTAACGAAGGAGGAAGAAACCGTCTATACCTTTGGTGGCTATACCCGTCGCTTCATCAACGAGATTCGCGCAAAAGGAGCTACCCCCATCCTCTTTACCCTTACACCTCGCAACGCTTACGAGGAAAACGACCCCAAGAAGATTCAGCGCAAGCTTACCGACTTTACGCCGGCCATCTTTGCCATAGGCAAGGAGACAGGCACTCCAGTCATCGACCTGAACGACATTTCTGCCACAAAATTGGAGAAGTATGGCCCGTGGAAGACCGACTACCATTTTTATCTTGACAAAATCCATTCTTCCGCTTTCGGAGCCAGAATGAATGCACAGAGTGCCGCCGAAGGTATTCTTGCTTCCGACGATCCACAGGTGGCCTTCTTGAAATCATGTCTGAACGATAAGGTACATCCACGTCGTTGCGACCAAAAGCGCAAACCGGGACTTCCGATGGTGTTCCTTTGTGGAGACTCCACTGGCAAGAATGCCGACAAGGATCCTGATGGTATGTGGGGATGGGGTAGCCAAGGTTACACCGTGTTCGACTCTACTAAATGCGTTTTCCAGAACCAAGCCAAGGCTGGGCGTTCTTCTCGCACCTTCATTGAAGAAGACCGTTGGGAAGAGGTTTACAACTCCCTCCAACCAGGCGACTTCGTCTTCATCCAGTTTGGCCACAACGACATTGGTGGCATCAAGGACGGCAAAGAACGTGGTGTGCTCGCCACAGCAAAGGACTCCAGCAAGGTCTATTGTATGGAGAGTTCGGGTATCTACAAGGTCGTTTACTCATACGGTTGGTACCTCAAGAAGATGATACGTGACACTCAAGAAAAGGGAGCCACGCCCATTCTTCTCTCGCTCACTCCACGCAACGAGTGGCATGAAGGTAGTGGCTATTCTCAAGGCTTCATCTATCCAGTGCAGGAGAAGAGAGGTCGTGCCTACATTGAGCGTCGCAACGAGACATACGGAGTTTGGTGCCGTAATGTTGCACGCGAGACGGGCTCGCAGTTCATCGATGTGCACAACATCACCGCGGATGCACTTGACAAGATGGGACAGAAGAAGGCTGCCCAATACTTCAACCATGACCACACCCACACCTCGCTGAAGGGTGCGCAACTCAACGCCCAAAGTGTGGCTTTGGGACTTCGAGGCATTGGCAGTTCTGCCGCCTCCTTGCTGCTCGATAAAAAGAAATAAGTGAAAAATATAAAGGGAAAGCAATATGGCAAAATTTAACAGAATCCTCCTCAAGCTCTCGGGTGAGAGTCTTGCAGGCGAACAGAAACAAGGTATCAACGTGGAGCGTCTCAATCAGTACGCTCAGCAAATCAAGGAAATCGCCCAGATGGGTGTGCAGATAGGAATCGTGATAGGTGGCGGCAACATCTTCCGTGGATTGAGCGGAGCTGGCAAAGGCTTCGACCGCGTGAAGGGCGACCAAATGGGAATGTGTGCTACGGTCATCAATTCGCTGGCACTTTCCAGCGCATTGGATGCGGTAGGGCAGAAGAACCGTGTCCTTACGGCCATTCGTATGGAACCTATAGGTGAGTTTTATAGCAAGTGGAAAGCCATCGAGGCCATGAAGGCTGGCGAAGTAGTCATTATGAGTGCTGGTACAGGCTCTCCCTACTTCACCACCGACACTGGCTCATCCTTGCGTGGCATCGAGATTGAGGCCGACGTGATGCTGAAAGGCACCCGTGTGGATGGTGTCTATACAGCCGACCCAGAGAAAGACCCTACAGCCACGAAGTATCACGACATCACCTACGCCGACGTGATTGCACAGGGACTGAAAGTCATGGACATCACGGCTACTGCCATGTGTATGCAGAACAACTTGCCTATCTACGTGTTCAACATGGACGTACTTGGCAACCTGAAGAAAGTGATGGAAGGTGAGGAGATTGGAACCTTGGTACACAACTAAGACAAGGCAACTGCTAAAAAGGTGAAAAAAGGAGCCATTTTGTATTTTAAATAGTGTTAAAATGCGGATTTGGTACAAGAAAATGGAAAAATTTAACTGTTTTTCCATTTTTTTTTTTATTTTTGTTTGGTTTATTAACTAAAAAGTGTAAATTTGCAACGCATTATTGTATGAGCGAATACAAAATGCCTTCTATCGTGGAGATGATAGACAGTCTTTCGTTTTAGGCAAGTGAGAAAATTTTTTAATTGATAAAGTGTTAAATTTAAACCTATGATGCGAAAACGAATTTTGGCCATGTGGCTGTTAGGGTGTGCCGTGCTGTCAGGCTACGCACAAACAACAGGCACAGAAGAGCAACGGCTTGTGGCTCCGTCGCGCGCATTCTTTGTGCCCCATTGGTATATCAAGGCACAAGGTGGTGCTGCTTATGATTTGGGAGAGGCTAAGTTCTCTCAGTTGTTATCACCTGCCGTGCAGCTTGCTGCTGGCTACCGGTTCACAGAGGATTGGGGATTGCGCTTGGCCGTCAACGGCTTCTTTGCACGCAATCGCTATGCTTATCCAGTAGAAAAATACAGTTGGAATTTTATCCAACCTACTCTTGAGGCTCAGGTGAATCTCACCTCGCTGTTCTTGGGGCATGATCCCGAGCGACTGACGAGTGTGTATGCTTTTTTGGGCGGTGGATTCGCCTATACTTTTAATAATGATGATGCCGTAGAAGCTAACAAGCACTATGGCGTTAATTATCAGAAGTTGTGGAAAGACAACCGCTGGAATCTGGCCGCTCGAGGTGGCTTGGGCGTCGATTACCGCATCTCCGACATTCTTTCGCTCAATGCAGAAATGAGTGCCACGATGCTTCCCGACCACTTTAACTCGAAGCGTGGCAAGCACGACAATCGCGACTGGCACTTCAATGCGTTAGTCGGTATCAAGTTTGCATTGGGCAAGACTTGCGGTCGCACAGAGCCAGTGTATGAGCGAACCATCGTTCCGACAGCTCAACCAGCAGAAGAGAAGATTCGCTTCTCCGTCAACATCCAGTTCGTTATCAACCAGAGCATCATTCGTCCTAACCAGTTGTCGAAGCTGAGCCGTTTGGCTGATTATCTGCGCAAACATCCTAATGCATACGTGCGTCTAACTGGTTATGCCGACAAGGAGACGGGTAATGCCGAAATCAACCGTCGTCTTTCACGCGAGCGTTCGATGGCTGTGTCTAAGTGGCTGCAAGATGAGGGTATTGCCGAATCACGCATCCGCAAGTTTGCGAAGGGCGACACCGTTCAGCCGTTCGACTTGCCAGAAGACAACCGTGTGACCATCTGCTACGTTTATAATCCAGACGAGGAAGACGGAACTGTGGGGTACTAAAAATGTAAAAAGTAAAGTGTAAAGTGGAAAATAGAAAAATTAAAATAAGAAAAATAATAAGGACTATGAAGACAATGAAAAAACTTTTCCTGTTGGTGGCCATCTCGCTGGCGACAGGT
>JAEEGL010292446.1_pt1 | contig 12416 bp, 10 predicted proteins | sample 9134231 | NCBI WGS metagenome assembly JAEEGL01 (sample SAMN16246548, study PRJNA631951) | gut metagenome | biome: gut microbiome; feature: rumen; material: fiber-attached | host: Bos | place: Iran: Karaj | collected 2018-10 | reverse complement strand
CGGCGGAAAGCTTGCGTTCGGAGATCATCATCTCAAGGAAAAGACCAAAGCGGAGGATTTTCCTTTCGGAGGAGATCTTCTCAAGGTCAAGACGTATGAAGATATAACCAGATTTGAGAAGAACGGTCTTTTCGTATATGAATCCGTTCCCGGAACAACCGTAACCGGATTCGAAGAGACCGAGGATTCAATGGAATTTGATGTGAGCGGAAAGGGAGCTGTTTCCATTACTCTCGGACTTGCTGAGGATACTCTCTATTCCATAGAAGAAGACGGAGATGAGACCGGCGCGGTCAAGACCGGACTCGGCGGAAAGCTCAGCCTTTCCCTTGATCTGTCAGGTAACCGCAAGGCACACGTTAAGGTATCCAAAGCATAATCTTTATGGCAAAAGCAAAGCAGGCAAGTGTATATTTCTGCCAGAGCTGCGGGTATGAATCCGCCAAGTGGATGGGACAGTGTCCCGGCTGCCACGAATGGAACACCTTCGTCGAAGAGAAGGTTGTCAAAGGTGATTCATCAAGTGCAAGTTTCCGTATCGCATCTGCCGCAAAAGGCGGTGCGTCTTCGGTGTCCTCAGCAGCGGTGACATCCATCGGTGATGTATCGGGCGAAGAGGGCATCAGGGAATCATCCGGCATCGATGAACTCGACAGGGTTCTCGGAGGGGGAGTCATGAAAGGGTCCCTTACTCTTATCGGCGGTGATCCCGGAATAGGAAAATCAACGCTGCTCCTTCAGGTCTGCAGGAATATGTCTGCCGCAGGACGAAAGGTCCTGTATGTATCCGGTGAGGAATCCGCCGCACAGATCAAGATGAGGGCGGACAGGATAGGAAAGTTCACCGGCGATATGAAGCTTCTGTGCGAGACCGATCTTAATGCGATCGCCGAGGTTATGCGTTCGACCCTGCCCGATGTATGTGTCATCGATTCGATACAGACCATGTACAGCGAACAGGTTTCATCGGCACCCGGTTCGGTATCGCAGGTAAGGGAATCCACCCAGGTATTCATGCAGCTTGCCAAGGTTCTCGGCATATCCGTCTTTATAGTCGGACATGTGACCAAGGAAGGAACGGTTGCGGGTCCCAGGGTTTTAGAGCATATGGTCGATACCGTCCTTTATTTCGAGGGCGACAGGCATGCTTCGTACAGGATATTAAGAGGAGTCAAGAACCGTTTCGGATCAACCAATGAGATCGGTGTGTTCGAGATGAGGGGCGAGGGACTTGTCCAGGTAACGAACCCTTCCGAGTATCTTCTTAACGGAAGACCTCTTGATGCGTCGGGATGTATAGTGTCCTGCAGTATGGAAGGAACACGTCCCATCCTTGTCGAGATACAGAGCCTCGTTTGCAGATCCAATCTGGGTGTTCCCAGAAGACAGGCTACGGGCGTTGATTATAACCGTGTAAATCTTCTTATGGCGGTACTTGAGAAAAGATGCGGCATGCATCTGGGTGACTGCGATGCGTATGTGAACCTGACGGGAGGAATGAAGCTTACCGAGCCCGCACTGGATCTTGCGATGGTGCTTGCCATAGTATCATCCTTCAAGAACCAGTCGGTTCCCGCTTCGGTCGTTGCGTTCGGAGAGGTCGGTCTTTCCGGGGAAGTCCGCACGGTATCACAGGTATCCCAGAGAGTATCCGAAGCCGTAAGACTCGGATTTAAGACGATAATCGTTCCCGCTCCTTCTCTGGAGGATGCGAAGAAAGCCGCCGGAAAGGATGCCGAGATCATCGGAGTATCCAATGTCAGGGAGGCTGTGGACAGGGTTATCTGAGCTCATTATTTTTTTCTTGCACCAATAAAACCGTTGTTGTATAATACGTGGGTCGGTCGCTTTATGGCCCCATAGGGGAATAGTACAATGGTAGTGCGGCGGTCTCCAAAACCGTTAATGGGAGTTCGATCCTCTCTTCCCCTGCTTCATGTAAGACGTCTTCATCCGGAGACGTCTTTTTCTTTTGCCGGAAGGCGGTTCCGTGCTTTGGGAATTTTGCCTCGGATGTGGTATAATCTATATGTTTCGGAGGTGCGCTATGCATAACATAGATAATGTGAGAATGCTGGAGCTTCCCGAGAGGGGAGATGAAAGAGGAAATCTTGTTGTGGCTGAATGCTGTGCGGATATCCCTTTCGATATAAAAAGAGTTTTCTATATCTACGGTTCGGATCCCGATGTCATAAGAGGATGCCATGCAAACCGTGTATCTGAGTTTGTGCTCATCAATGTTGCCGGATCGAGCAAGGTCAAGGTTCTCGACGGTGAGGGCAATGAGATCGTCTACAGTCTCAACAGGCCCAAGACCGGTATCTATCTTCCCAATATGGTCTGGAAGGAAATGTATGATTTCAGCGCCGATTCCGTACTTCTGTGTCTTGCCAGCACGCATTACGACGAGACCGAATACATCAGGGATCTCGACGAGTATAAGAAGATAATAAAGGAGTCCGCGCAGTGAGCAAGATTTCCATAGTAATACCCGTATACTATAATTCCGATACTCTCAGGGATCTTTATGACGATCTTAAGGCGAAGATCCTCGAAAAGCTCGGAGAGTATGAGATCGTATTTGTCGATGACGGCTCCGGAGACGAATCCTGGAAGATAATGAACGAGATCCGTCTTGAGGACAGCAATGTCAAATGCGTAAAGCTTTCAAGAAACTTCGGAGAACATGCTGCGATATTCGCAGGTCTTTCCGTCTGCACCGGTGACTGTGCCGTTACCAAGCAGGCAGATCTCCAGGAGGATTCCTCCCTTATTCTTCAGATGTATGACAGCTGGAAAAACGGCAACGAGATAGTCCTTGCCGCAAGAAGATCGAGGAAGGACAATCCGGTCTATGTGCTTTTTGCGGGGCTTTATTACAAGATGATCCGCAAGCTGGTCAACAAGAATATGCCCATGGGCGGATGTGACTGTTATCTTGTCGGCAGAAAGGCCATAAACGAACTTATTAAATTAAATGAAAAGAATTCATCCCTGACACTTCAGGTCATGTGGCTGGGATTTCAGACGGACGTCATCTATTTCGACAGGCTGGAGCGTGAGAAGGGTAAGGGAAGATGGACTATGGCCAAGAAGGTCAAGCTCGTCCTTGATTCCATACTCAGCTTTTCATATGCCCCGCTCAGGATAATGATGTATGCCGGATTATTGTTCGATGTCTTTTCTCTTGTACTCTTTATCACAGTCCTTGTTGAGTACTTTACCGTCGGTACTCCGATCGCCGGATGGTCCTCGCTTATGAGCGTTGTTCTCCTGGGATTCGGAATGATGATGACCATGATCGGCATCATCGGGGAATATATCTGGAGAGCTCTTGATGCTTCCAGGAACAGACCTCCCTTCATAATCGATACCATCAAGACCGGTGATGAGGATATCAAGGACTGAACAGATGAGTGATCTTAACATTCCACAAAACGATCTGAACATACTCCATGACTATATAATCTCACTCGGCGGAAGCGAAGAGCTCTGGTCGAGGATCGTTTCCTGCGAGGGCGTCCTTGCGGAGCTTTATTACTGGTGCAGAACCGGACAGCTCCTCGGTAAGTATGAGCCGGAGGGGATATCGATCTCCGACTGCATTGCCTGGCAGGTCGACCACTTCAAGGCTTATATGGACAGGGAAGAGAACAACAGATGGCACAGGGAGAGGCTGTTTGTGCAGAGCCTGGAAAGCCTTCTGGACGTCAGCGACGGCAGAGCCGATGTGCTTGCCAAGATAAGAGGCGAAGGCGGGGAATCCGGGACCGACAGAGAGGACGTATAACCCCCTTTTTAAGCCGAAAAAATCTGATTTTTTTGTTTTTTGACACTTGTATCATATTAAAAATATGTTAAGATATTAAGTGTCTGCCCCTTAAGGGGACTTATGAGTTATCGGGATTGACAATATGGGAAATACGACTGATTCACCGGAATATCTGCGGGCACTTGCGCAGGATTACAAAATGAAGATAAGTCCTCTGACTCCCTATCTGCCCTGGCTTCAACAGGCAGCGGAAAAGGCTGTGGTCAGTAATTATTCCGATAACGGAGTTACGGATTCAAGTATCTCATTTCCCGTTTATTCTTCGGAATTGATGGGATTTATAAAAGCCTGTAACGTATCCGGGCTGATGGACCGTAATTATCCTTATGTATATTCCAGAAAAGCGATCAAGACTCATGATGAGGAACGCAGACTCATTGTGGGAGCCACATGGAAAGAGTGGGATATCCTCTGTGGGATCCTCAGTAAATATGTTCTCGGAGGACGTACGAGATCCGCTCTGTGGAAGGAAGGCGTTACGGAACAGATCTTCTATCTTACGGTCAGCAAGATGCAGGAGATAGTTGATTTCTGGGAGTGATCATCAGAGTAAATAAATGCGGTGGATGCATCGCAGTTTATCGGGAGATATAAGATGGGTGACAAATCAATTCAGAAGAAGCAGTACATTATCGATGTAGCGGCAAAGGTCTTTTCCGAAATGGGTTACAAGAATGTTACCATGAAGGATGTTGTCGATGCCTGCGATATATCAAGAGGCGGTCTGTATCTTTATTATGAGAGCACATCCGAGCTCTTCATCGATGTCATGAAATCCCAGGCTGCAGCCGGAGAGGATTTCACTTCTCTTATCAGCGATGATGCCACCGCTGCCGATATTCTTCTTCTTTTCCTTCAGGAGGAGAAAAAGGACCTCTTCAGAAAGAAAGGCAATCTGAACAGGGCATATTTTGAATTCTATTTTGATGCAAGACCTGCCAAGGCAGATAATGTTTATAAGAAGAAATTTGACAACAATGTCAAGATGATCGGTAAGCTTATCGAGATCGGCGTCGAGAGCGGAGAGTTTGTCTGCGACAATCCTCTTACCGCAGCATTCAACATTGTATATCTCATTGAGGGACTTAAAGTTACTTCCGTAACACTGGGAGTATCACCCGATTCCTTTGACAGACAGATCCTTTATATCTTAGAGTCACTCGGAGTCGATGCATGATCTTAACGTAAATGTAATAGTAAAGGGGCTTCAGAAGGGGTGATCACTTTTCTGAGGCCTTTTTTAAGAAAGAAGGGCAGATAAATGAGCGTAAGAAGAGTCTATGTAGAAAAGAAAAAACCTTATGCGGTGCAGGCTAAGCACTTAAGGCACGATGTCAGGAATTTCCTCGGCATCAAGATCGAGGATATGAGAGTGTTCATCAGATACGATTCCGAGAACATCTCCGATGCGACATTCGAGACCGCATGCAAGACAGTTTTTTCGGAGCCTCCCGTAGATGATATCTATCAGGATTCGCTTCCTCTTCCCGAAGGCACAAGAGTATTCTCCGTAGAGTTCCTTCCCGGACAGTTTGACCAGAGAGCCGACTCCGCAGTTCAGTGTATAAAGTTCCTCAATGAGAACGAGGATCCCATCATCCAGACCGCAGTTGCGTATGCCGTCATCGGCGATATCACCGACGATGAGTTCAACCGTATCAAGGGATATCTCATCAACCCCGTCGATTCAAGAGAAGCGGGAATGGATAAACCTGACACTCTTGTCGTTAATTATCCCGAGCCCGAAGATGTCAAAACGTTTGACGGTTTTGCTGACAGCCCCGAGGAAGAGCTTAAGAAGCTCTACGATTCACTCGGACTTGCAATGACCTTCAAGGATTTCCTTCACATTCAGAATTACTTTAAGAACGAAGAGCACCGTGATCCCACCGTTACCGAGATCAGGGTTCTCGATACATACTGGTCGGATCACTGCCGCCACACCACTTTCTCCACCGAGCTTACCGGAGTAAAGTTCGATGAGGGCGCATACAAGGCTGCTTTCGAGAAGTCCTTCGAAGAGTATATGAACACCAGAAAGGATCTCTTCGCAGACCGTCCCGACAAGTTCTCATGCCTTATGGATCTCGGAACCATCGCAGCTAAGCGCCTCAGAAAAGAAGGCAAGCTCGAGGACGAAGAAAAGTCCGATGAGATCAATGCATGCTCCATCGTGGTTCCCGTTGAGATCGAAAAGGACGGTAAGAAAGAGACCGAAGAGTGGCTCGTATTCTTCAAGAACGAGACACATAACCATCCCACCGAGATCGAGCCTTTCGGAGGCGCGGCAACATGTCTCGGCGGAGCTATCAGAGATCCCCTTTCCGGAAGAGGATATGTATATCAGGCAATGCGTGTGACCGGTGCAGCCGATCCCACCAAGCCCGTATCCGAGACACTTCCCGGAAAGCTTCCCCAGAAGAAACTTGTAAGAACCGCAGCAAGCGGGTATTCATCATACGGAAACCAGATCGGTCTCGCCACCGGTTATGTCAAGGAAGTATATCATCCCGATTACGTTGCAAAACGTATGGAGATCGGCGCCGTTATGGGTGCCGCCCCCAGAAAGAACGTAATCAGGGAAAATTCCGATCCCGGTGATATCATCATCCTTCTCGGAGGAAGAACCGGACTTGACGGAATCGTCGGAGCCACCGGTTCATCCAAGGCACACAACGTTAAGTCCATCGATACATGCGGTGCCGAGGTTCAGAAGGGTAATGCACCTACCGAAAGAAAGATCCAGAGACTCTTCAGACGTCCCGAGGTTACAAAGCTCATCAAGAAGTGTAACGACTTCGGTGCGGGCGGTGTCAGTGTAGCGATCGGTGAACTTGCAGACGGTCTTGTCGTAAATATGGATAAGGTTCCCAAGAAGTATGCCGGACTCGACGGAACAGAACTTGCGATCTCCGAATCACAGGAGAGAATGGCAGTTGTCGTAGGACCCAAGGATGTACAGGAATTCCTTAAGTATGCCGGCGAAGAGAACCTTGAAGCGGTAGAGGTTGCGGTTGTTACCGAAGAACCCAGACTCCGTCTCCAGTGGAGAGGCAAGGATGTCGTCAATATCGCAAGAGCATTCCTTGATACCAACGGAGCTCACCAGGAGACTCAGGTAGAGGTTGAATCTCCTTCCGCAGATTCTTACTTCGATAAGTATGCTCTTGATACCGTAGCTGAGGATGTTAAGAATAAGGATTATGCAAAGGCTCTTACCGATACGCTTTCGGATCTCAACGAGTGCTCACAGAAGGGCCTTGTAGAGATGTTCGACTCATCGATCGGTGCAGGAAGCGTTGTAATGCCTTACGGCGGAAAGTACCAGCTCACCGAGACCCAGGCTATGATCGCAAAGCTTCCCGTTCTCGAGGGTAAGACCGATACAGTCACCATGATGAGCTACGGCTTCGATCCTTATCTTTCAAGCTGGTCACCTTATCACGGTGCTATATATGCGGTTACCGAGTCTCTTGCACGTATCGCTGCAAACGGCGGTGATGTAAGCAAGGTAAGACTTACCTTCCAGGAATATTTCAGACGTATGGATGAGAGACCGACCCGCTGGAGCCAGCCTTTCGCGGCACTCCTCGGATCGTTCGATGCACAGATCGGATACGGACTTCCTTCGATCGGCGGTAAGGATTCCATGTCAGGAACCTTCGGCGACATCGATGTTCCTCCCACACTCGTTTCGTTTGCGGTTGATATCGCAAGCCTTAAGACCGTCATCACTCCCGAGCTCAAAGCTGCAGGCAATAAGCTTGTTCTTTTCAGCATCGAGAAGGATGCGGACAAGAAGCCCGTTTACGATCAGGTTCTTAAGCTTTACGATTCCGTTTACAAGCTCATCTGTGACAAGGCTATCGTCAGTGCATATGCACTCGATTCCAAGGGTCTTGCCGCAGCCGTGGCAAAGATGGGAATGGGCTGCGGACTCGGAGCAAGGATCGATGACAGTGTAGCGGCAGAGAAGGTATTCGGAAACGGCCTCGGAAATATCGTAGCCGAAGTTCCCACAGATAAGCTTGCACTGGTAAGCGCAACAGCCGGAGCAGAGGTTATCGGTGAAGTCATCGCATCCGGATTCGAATATGCCGGAGCAAAGGTTTCTTACGACGATATTAAGAAGGCGTGGACCGGAACCCTTGAGAGCGTATTCCATTCGGTATCCACCGATGAAAATGCCAAGGTTGATGTTCCCGAGTTCAAGGCTTCGGAAGTATATGTATGCAAGAACAAGGTAGCAAAGCCCACCGTATTCGTCCCTGTATTCCCCGGAACCAACTGCGAATACGATTCGGCCAAGGCTTTTGAAAGGGCAGGCGCGAATGCGGATGTACGCGTATTCAGAAACCTCACCGCAGAGGATATCAGAGAGTCCGTTGCCGAGTTTAAGAAGGCGATCTCCCAGGCTCAGATGATCATGTTCCCCGGCGGATTCTCCGCAGGTGACGAGCCCGACGGATCGGCCAAGTTCTTCGCTACCGCATTCAGGAACGCATCCATCAAGGAAGCTGTCGAAGAGATGCTCGATAAGAGGGACGGACTTGTACTCGGTATCTGTAACGGATTCCAGGCTATCATCAAGCTCGGACTTGTTCCCAACGGAAAGATCACCGGACAGACCGCAGAGTCACCCACTCTTACCTTCAACACCATCGGCAGACATATTTCCAAGATGGCTTATATCAAGGTTGTTTCCGACAAGAGCCCCTGGCTGCAGGAGGCAGGACTCGGTAATGTATACGCAAATCCTGCATCACACGGAGAAGGCCGCTTCATAGCACCCGAGAACGTGCTCGACGATCTCTTTAAGAACGGACAGATCGCTACCGTATATTCGGATCCCGAAGGAAATACTTCGATGGACGAGTACTACAATATCAACGGTTCGTTCAGATGCGTCGAGGGTATCACATCACCCGACGGAAGAGTCCTCGGTAAGATGTGCCACTCCGAGCGTATCGGAAACGGAGTTGCGATCAATATCTACGGTGAGCAAGACCTCAAGATCTTCGAATCCGGTGTTAAGTACTTCAAATAAGATGCAAAGCTGCGGGCCGGCGATCCTTCGATCACCGGCCCATATTATTATGGTTAAACCTGCCGTATAATATACGCCGGGCAATGAAGGTGATACACTGTCATTTATGAACAACGTAAATTACGACAAGTTAATGGAAGATATGCTGAATGAGAAGGCGGGCAGTGTCCTGCTTCATTCATGCTGCGCTCCCTGCTCGAGTGCGTGTATCGAAAGACTCTGCGACAGATGCGAGGTCACTGTTTATTACTACAACCCGAATATCGGCGACGAATCCGAATACCTCAAGAGAAAAGAAGAACAGATAAGGCTCATAAATACTTATAACTCTGAGAAAAAGGGCAAGTATGAAATAAAGATCATCGATGCCGATTACGATCCGTCTTCTTTTGAAATGATGGCGAAGGGGCTGGAGGATTGCCCCGAAAGAGGAGCGAGGTGCCATAAGTGCTATGAGCTCAGGATGAGAAGAACCGCCGAGGCGGCGCTAAAGGAAGGCGGCTTTGATTATTTCGCAACGACACTTACCCTGTCACCGCTCAAGGACAGCGAAGCCATCAACCGTATCGGTCTTAAGATAGAAGAAGAAACCGGAATGAAGTATCTTCCTTCCGATTTTAAGAAAAGGAACGGATATCTTCGTTCAATAGAATTATCCAAAGAGTACGGGCTCTACAGGCAGAATTTCTGCGGGTGCGTTTATTCGAGGCAGGGAGCCGGGGAATGACCGGATGCCTGAAACGGGGGCTTTTGCCCGGTATGCCGGTAGCGGGCGTATGAAAATGCAGAAATTGCGGGAAAGCCCTGTTTTTTGTATAATAAATATTTGGTACGTTTCACCTGCGTTTTATGAAAGGAAAGCGAAAGATGAATTGTCCGAATTGCGGTGGTGCATTAAAGATAAAAGATAATAAGAGAGTCTGCGAGTACTGCGGATACGAGGAACTCATTCCCCAGAACGGTAACGGAGATGACTTCTATAATCTCATGGTCCTTAACGAGAGCCGTACTCCGGATGATATCACCGTCCAGCTTGCGGAAAGCAACCTCGGATTTATCCTGAGAAGCGGAGAGGCTATAGCCAAGGATGTTCCTCCCGGGTATCATACGATGGTCGTAACCTGTGGTACCATGACCGAGTGCCGTTCGATCTGCGTTCCCGGTGACGGAAAAGCAGTCAAGGTATATGTTGCAAAGGGGATGTACGGTCTTTCGATAAGGGTTTCCGAGCCCGGTTCGCCCGACAGAACCACGGGCCCCGTGGTGGATACCATTACCGGAACGAGAACGGGCTCTCCGATCAACAATGAGATGGTTCTTTCGATCATGGCACTGGTCTTCAGCTTTATCATTCCTCTTTTTGGTCTGATATTTGCTTTCGTCGATTACGCCAATACCAAAAAGCAGGGTAAGAAGACCCATCCGACTACGATCGTTGCATTTATCCTGGCGGGTGCCAGATTTGCGATAATGTTCATTCTGCTGATAATAGGAATAGTGACACAGGGATTTGTGGGCTGAATGACAGCTCTGCCTGTGTTTTGATAAGGAGTTTTTGATGAAAAGTATTCTTGATCTTTTGAGTGAAGAAGTGGGAAGTGCCTTTGAGAAGGCGGGATACAAGAAGGAGGCCGGCAAGGTTTCCGTATCCAACCGTCCCGATCTGTGCGAGTATCAGTGCAACGGAGCCATGGCTCTTGCAAAGGAATTCAAATGTGCTCCCAAGGCTATTGCCGATGCGGTCGTAGAGGTCCTTAAGGACAGCAATGCGTTTGAATCCGTAGAAGCGGTAATGCCCGGTTTCATCAATATGAACATCAGTGCATCCTTCCTTTCCGATTATGTTAAGAAGATGGCCGAGGGAGAAAAGTACGGCATCGATCTTCCTGATCCCAAGACAATAGTAGTTGACTACGGCGGCCCCAATGTCGCAAAGGCTCTCCATGTAGGACATCTTCGTCCCGCGATAATCGGAGAGAGCATCAAGCGCATCCTCAGATATATGGGTCACACCGTTATCGGCGATGTGCATATGGGAGACTGGGGAAAACCCATGGGTCTCGTAATGGTCGAGATCCGGGAAAGACAGCCCGATCTTCCTTACTTTGACGAATCATACACGGGAGAGTATCCCAAGGAGCCTCCTTTTACCGTAAGGGATCTTGAGGAGATCTATCCCACCGCATCCGCAAAGAGCAAGGAGGATCCCGATTACAACGCAAGGGCACTCGAGGCGACTCTCAAGCTTCAGAGCGGTGTCAGGGGTTACCGTGCACTCTGGAATCACATCATCGATGTATCAGTTAACGATATGAAGCGAATTTATGAAATGCTTCACGTTGACTTTGATCTTTGGAACGGTGAGAGCACCGTACAGTATCTGATAGCCGACATGGTGAAGGATATGAAGGAGAGCGGTGTCGCATATGAAAGTGAAGGTGCTCTTGTCATCGATGTAAAGGAAGACACCGACACCAAGGAGATCCCTCCCTGCATTGTTCTCAAGTCAGACGGAGCAAGCCTTTACAACACCACCGACCTTGCAACCATCAAGGAGCGTGTCGCAAAATTCGATCCCGCGCAGATCATCTATATCACCGACAAGCGCCAGGATCTTTATTTCGAGCAGGTATTCAGGGCAGCACGCAAGGCGGGCCTTGTATCCGATAAGGTAACCCTTTCACACATCGGATTCGGTACTATGAACGGCAAGGACGGCAAGCCCTTCAAGACCCGTGACGGCGGCGTAATGCGTCTCGAGAGTCTCATCACCGATATCCAGAATGAGATGTATACCAAGATAAAGGAAAACAAGGATATCGACGATGCGGAGGCAAGACAGACCGCAGACCTTGTAGGTCTTTCCGCACTCCTTTACGGAGATCTTTCAAATCAGGCGGTCAAGGACTATGTATTCGATATGGAGAGATTCATTTCCTTCGAAGGAAATACCGGTCCCTACATCCTTTACACCATCGTTCGTATCAAGTCCATTATCGCCAAATATGCAGCTCAGGGAGGGGACGTATCCGCCGTTAAGATCGGCACTCCCGTAAACACTTCCGAAAAGGATCTCATGAAGGCTCTGTCTTCATTTGCTCAGACTATGGACAGCGCGGCGGGTGAGCTTGCTCCCCACAGGATCTGTGCATATATCTATGACCTTGCGAATGCACTCAACTCCTTCTATCACGAGACCAAGATCCTTTCTGAGGAGGATGAGACCAAAAAGGGAGAGTATATCGCACTCATCGACTTCACCAGAAAGGTGCTTGAAACCTGCATCGACCTGCTCGGTTTCTCAGCACCCGATAGGATGTGATCGAGGTATTTGAAACACTCATTTTTGACGGATAATTATTTTTGAAAAAAAGTATATTTTTTTGTTGACAATATACATTCAAATATGTAAAATAGCCTTTGTCGGTCGGCGAAAAGCCGTCGTCAAAATGGAATCTTAGCTCAGCTGGGAGAGCATCTGCCTTACAAGCAGAGGGTCATAGGTTCGAGCCCTATAGGTTCCATTTTTTTTAGGCG
>JAEEGL016274910.1_pt1 | contig 12417 bp, 8 predicted proteins | sample 9134231 | NCBI WGS metagenome assembly JAEEGL01 (sample SAMN16246548, study PRJNA631951) | gut metagenome | biome: gut microbiome; feature: rumen; material: fiber-attached | host: Bos | place: Iran: Karaj | collected 2018-10 | reverse complement strand
CAACATTTAAAACAAATCTTCTTTCATCGGATTTTGCCATAAATTCTTTAGGTATAAAATAAACAATCATTGCCCCGAGCAATGCATATAAAAACACAAATGTAAAAACCTGTAAAGATTTTAAATTAAGCGTGGATTTTAATATAGGAACGAAATATTCCTGGATAGCTTTTCTTCCTGCGGTAACCGAAATATTGTGAACATTTGCTGTAAGCGAAAGTCTGGGCACCAAAAACATAGCCGAAAATATGGATGCTATCATAGCATAAGTTATCGTTAAAGCAAGCTGTTTAAACAATTGTCCTATCATACCCGCAACAAAAACAAAAGGTATAAATATTGCGATGGTCGTAATGGTAGAACTCAAAATAGGTGCAAGAAGTGTAGACGAAGCTTGATAAATACACTCTTTCTTAGGCAAATGTTTGTTTCGGTGCAGTGCCATCAAAATATTTTCTATAACAACGTTACCGTTATCAACAACCATACCGATACCAATGGTTAATCCTCCCAAAGACATAGAGTTAATTGTTATTCCCTGGAAGTACATAATACTCAATGTAACACACAAGCTTATAGGTATTGCAGTATTGATAATTGCGGAACCGACAAAACTTTCCATAAAGAAATACAACAAAATAAAAGTTAACAATATACCTTGTAAACCGGACTGATAAATACTTGTCAAAGACTGTTTAATAAATATAGATTGATCATAAATTACTTTTATATCGACGTTTGGCGGAAGCTTTTCTTTAATATCTTCCAATTTTTCGTGAACAACTTTAGACATATTGATAAGGTTTGCGCCGGATTGAGGATAAACACCGATAGAAATATTATCTTGAGAGTTATATCTGGACATACCTTTTCTGTCTTGCAAAGATTCTTTAACATCGGCAACGTCTCTCATATAAACAATTTTTTCACCGGTTTCACCCTGATAAGTTCTGTCTCTTCTGTACCTTGCGTTTCCTCCTCTTTGATCTTGCTTACCGAAAGAAAGATTTTCAATATCTTCAAGGTCCTTAAATTCACCCACTGTTTTAACGATGTATTCATGCTTTTCTTCTTTAATTGTTCCGGCAGGATAAGTAATATTTGCTGTCTGTAAAGATGTAATAACATCCGTGATTGCCAACTGATTGGCAAGAAGTCTTCCTTTATCTATCTCCACCAAAACTTCTTTCTGTTCTCCACCTTTTAAATCTACTTTAGCAACACCTTCCAATCTTTCGAATTCATCCTTAACATTCTTTTTCAACATATGTCTTAAATCTGCCATTTCCATTAAAGTAGGTTGCATATCTTTATATGTGGCAGACAAAATCATTGCTTCCACCTGCATAGGATTATATTTTAATACAACAGGATCTAAAGCATCTTTCGGCAACGATTCTTTTATCAAATCGATTTTTTCTCTTATATCCATAGAAGCAAAATCCATGTTTGTTCCCCATAAAAACTCACAAGAAACAATTGATACACCTTCTTTGGATATGGAAGATACTCTTTTAATTTTTTTAACCGTTCCTGCAGATTCTTCAACTAATTTACTGATTAATTTTTCAGATTCTTCAGGGCCTGCGCCTTCATATTTTGTAACAATGGTAATTTGCGGATATTCCATCGCAGGAAACAATTCTTGCGGAATTCTTGTCCATGCAATGACACCCATAAGTATTACGGATAAAAATATCATAACGGTTGTTACCGGTCTATCTACAGGCAATCTTAATAAACTCATAATTTTTCTCTCTTATTTTTTAGTTTTCCACTTTTCTTCTAATCTTCTGTCGTTGCTATATATTTTCAAAATTTTCTTTATTTCTATTTGAAAACTTCTTATATATTTTAATAAATAAATCAAATAAAAACATAAGACCAAGAGCCTTAAAAAACTTATAGAAACTGCTTTTAGGCTTTTCCAAAACATAATATGCCGTAGGAATTATAAGCATGGTAAGTAATGTTCCGGTTAACGTTCCGCACAAAACCGTAAGGCCTAAAGATCTCCACATGGAAGCAGACTCATCCCTACTTAAAACCATCGGTAAAAGGCCCAATGTTTTCATAAGCATAGTTATAAGTTCCGGTCTTAATCTTTCTTTACAACTCTCAAAAATAACTCTTACTAAATTTGTCCTGCCTACCCTTCTTTGATTTATTTTATCTACGATAATAATCGAACTGTAAACAATACAACCGAACAAAATCATGATACCTATCCATACGCCCAAACTGATAGGTTTTTTAAATATCCATAACGAAAAAGCAACTCCTATCATACTTAAAGGCAAAGCAAACATTATGAGTGCCGGCTGCATGTAAGATTCAAATATCGATGCAAGAACGAAAAATATAAGTATAACCGTAAGTGCAACGGCCAACATAAACTGTCCTCTGTTTTTAACGGTTTTTTCGTAATCACCGGAAATATTAAACGAATAATCTTGAGGGAAAGCCACACCTTTCAAAGTTGCTTTTATTTTCTCGGCCGCGGTTGTAAGTCCTATTTTTGCTCTGTTTGCACTTATCTGTATAAATCTCTTTTTATTTTTTCTCCATATTTCCTGGTTCGATTTTAACTGACTCATGTCGGTAACCTGACCGACATAAACAATATCTTTTCTGGGATTAACAACTCCTATAAACGGTATTTGCTCAACATTGGTAATACTGTCAGGATAAAGTCTGCATATTGTTTCTATCTGTTTACCTTCTGTTCTGTATTGCGTTGCAATAAGTCCTCTTAACTGACAATGCAGAGTATTACTGAAATAATAAGTTGTCAAACCGAAAACTGCTAATCTGTCATAATCAACGGTAAGTATAACTTCCGGTTCATCTTCTCTCATTCTTATTTTAACATCGGTAAGACCTTTCACCTGTTGTAATCTACCGGATGCGGAAAATGCAAGTTGTTTTAAAGTATCATAATTCTGCCCGTAAAAATCCACGTATATTTCTTTTGAGGCCGAACTTTGCGAATCCTGAAAATATACGAATGCAGGTGAAAATTCTCCGAATCTTTTTCTAAACTCTTCTTTAAATTCTTCAGCCTTTTCATAAACCGTTACTTCAACAAAGGTATGAAGCTTTTCAACTTTTGAAGAAACTCTTTCTACCCAATCGTGGTAACTCATTAAAGCTTGTTCCATTTTTCTTACTACTTCGTTTGAAACTTCTATTCTTGTTGCAGGCGGAAACTGAACACCTATACGGAAAGTGTTAACACTTCCGGGGTCCATAAACTCGGAATCCCTTGTCATCATTATCTTTGCAGATATTAAAAACAAAACCAGTGTAAATATCCAAACATAAGTTTGCCATTTAAAACAAAATTTTAACATCCTGCCATAAATATGTCTTACTTTGATATACCACCTTTGAAAATCTAAATCGAATTTATTTTGCCATCTGTAAATTTCCGTAGGAATAAACATCATCGTGGCAACAACGGAAGCTACCAATGCAAATGTTATTGTTAAACCGAAAGGAACATACATCTGCCTTATTTCCGGTTCCAAAAACACTAACGGTAAAAACACTATTATTGTCGTAACGGTAGATGCAAATATCGGTTGCCACATTTCTGCCGTTCCTTTAACAACAAGCTCGGCTTTATTGGCAAAACTTTTTCTGTGATAATGAAACGAAATGTTTTCCAATACAACAATGGAATTATCCATAACATTTGCCATACCCATAGCAAGACCGCTCAAAGTCATTATATTGAAAGTTTGATTTGTAAAATATATCAGTATGATAGACATAAACAAACTTAACGGCATCGTAGTCGCAACTATAAAAATATTTCTCACGTTTTTCATAAAAAGGAATAATACTCCGGCAAGAATTATTCCTCCCAAAACAAGTGCTTCCACGAGTGACGAAATTGCTTTTTGAATATATTCGGCATCATTTTTAACGATAGTTATATTAATATCCGGATCCAAAATCTCTTTAAGTTTATCTATTATTTGCAATGCTTCGTTTGCAACGGTTATTGTATTTGCGGTAGATTCCTTTTGAACATAAACCGAAACAACATCCTGAACATTAAGTCTGGAATAAGATGTCGGCTCATAATAAGAATCTCTTATTGTGGCAATATCTCCGATTCTAACAATAGAGCCCGAAGGAGTTATTGCAATGGCGGTATTTTCTATTTCCTCTATATTGCTGTATTCACCTGTAGCTCTTATAACAAATTTATTACTGTTTCTTGTGATTTCTCCTGCAGAAATAGACAAGTTTGCAAGATTGATTTTTTGAACAACTTCAAGGATGGAAAGTTTATATCCCAAAAGTTTTGCATTATCCATTTCTATCAAGAATTTTCTTTCTCTTCCGCCGCCGAATTCAACATTTGCGACACCTGCCACTCTCATGATTTTTTCTTTTAATTGTTCTTCCGCAATTTCTCTTAATTGTTCCGGTGTCTTTTCATTGGAGCTCAAAGACATTATCAGTATGGGGCTATCGGATTGTTCGAATTTCGCAATGATAGGTTTTTCTGTTTCTTTAGGAAGGTTATGCTTTATCATTGCTATTTTTTCTCTTATATCAATAACAATAAAGTCGGTATCAATGTTATGATGAAACATCATCATAATGTTTGATTCCGACTCTTTAGATGAAGAAATCATTTCTTTTAAACCGTTTAATTCGGCAAAAACTTCTTCCAACGGTTTTGTTACGTACTTTTCAACTTCGCTGGCAGCAACGCCGCCTCTAAGTCTTGTAATAACACTTACCAAACCTGATTGTGCACTCGGATTTAATTCTACGGGAATTCTAAAGGTTGTGATAGCGGAAAATAAAATCATGGCAATAACAAGCATTAACGTTGTTACCGGTTTTTTTATTCCGAATTCTATCATTTATTGTCCTTTAAATTGCAATATGTGGTGTATGTTTAAAATATAAAATCGTCGTTTATATTATTTTGTCGATGGTGTATCAACAGTATCTTCTATTGCTTCAAGGAATTTAACATTCATACCGTCGCTTAACTGTCCCTGAGTTTCCGTAACAACGAGTTCTCCTATTTGGATACCTTGTTCTACCACGGTTTTATCTGTTAATCTTTCCCCTAATTGGCAAGGTCTCATAAGAATGGTTCCTTCACCGGGCGTTCTATAATCGGGAGAAACAACAGGAACTAAAAATGCATTTTCTCCTAAAGAAACAATACTGTCATTCGGTACAAGCATAACATCTTTTAATTCTTTAAGTAATATTACTCCTCTTCCGAACATACCTGATCTTAATTTTCCTTCATCGTTTTCAACACTTACTTTTATTGTCGAAGTTCTCGTTCTTTCTTTTACGGTAGGAGCAATTTCTGTTAATGTTCCAATAAATTCTTTGCCGTGATAAGAATCACAATTGATGGTTACAGTTTGTCCGACAGCAAGCTTATGGACATCTTTTTCCGGAACATCCACTTCAAAGTTTGTTCCTTTATCACTGATAAATTTTGCAATAACATCTTGAGGTGTAATATAATCACCGGGCTTTATTATTATTTCAGCCAAAATACCGTCACTCGGGGCCAACATATTGGTTTTTGCCAAATTCGATTGAGATAATTCCAATTCAGATAATGCAGCTTTTACTTTAGAACGAGCGGATTGTATTTCATATTTTGCTTCATACAATTTACTTTCGGAAAGAGCTTTCATTCTATACAATTCTTCATAAACTTTATATCTTTCCATTGCGGAATTATATGCGGAAACTTCACTCTTATATTTGCTTTGAGCATAATCGGCTTTTGTCATAGCATCTTTCGGATCCAAAGAACAAATAACATCTCCTTGTTTAAGCCTTGCGCCTTCTCTGTAGTTATAAGAAGCAAGTTGTCCGTCAAGTTCAAATCTCATTTCGTTTTCAACGGCACCTTTTATTGTTCCCATTACGGTATAAGTATCTTTATAATCTTCTTTCTTTGCTTTTTTAACTTTTACCGTTATCATTTCTTGTTTTTCTTCAACAGCTTTTTCTTTCGCAAAATAAACAAAATAAATTAAAATTCCCAAAAGAATAAGCCCTAAACATGCAAGAGTAATAATTGCATTTCTTTTAAATCTCGGATACTTTTGTGATATTTGGTTATACCTGTAAGTTACGCTTTCTATAAACTTGTAATACAAATATTTAAAATTCAAAATATTCCTCCAATATTATCTTAAACTCATTAAAGTAAGTTTTTCCAATTCAACTATTGCCGCATGGTTAGAATACAATGCTTTAGCGAAAGAAGATATTGCCTCCGCATAATTCCAACATTCCTCCATAAGTGCTACCGTTTGAACTTCGTATAAATCATTTCTTTTTTTCATAAGTGCAAGTTTTCTTTCTTTAACCGTTAATTCATTTCTTGTTGTTCTTGCATTATTCAAAGAAAGAATATATTCATTATATGCTTTTTCAACGGACAATCTGCTGTTTTTTAACAAATCCATCAATTCGGCATTTAATTGTTTTTGAGAAACTTTACTTTCTTTGGAATCTATATAATATTGAATATCATCTAAAACGCCCAGTTGAAGAGACAATGTATCAACTTCAACTCTTTTACTTGCATCGACAATTGTTGTAGGATCTGTTCTATCCATACTATAACTTGCAGCAAGTGAATTTCCCCACAATCCCCATGAAAGTTTTGCGGCTATATTCCATTGAGTAGTAAGTTCCAAAGGTTCAAGAACAAATGCTTCTCCGCTTTTACCGTAGAATCCCTCTAAAAACAATTGCGGATGAACCTTCGATTGGCTTATTTTAATTTTCTGTTCTGCCATTTCAAGTTGTAACCTTGCCAATTGAACATCAAGATTGTTCGATTGAACAAAACTTATACAATCTTGAACGGTAAAAGCAATTTCAAAAGCATCGGAAGGCAATTCATCCGAAACTGTTGCCGGAATTTCTTCAAGAGTATTTACACCTACGGTTTCTATCAACTTTTTTGTAGAAAATTCAAGATTAATTCTCGAAGAACTTAAAAGATTCGCAACTTTATCTCTGAAATTTTCCGATTCCGCTAAATCCAAATTCGATATGGCTTTTGCTTTGTACTCTACTCTTGTTTTCAAAAATAAATTTTCTACCTGTTCGAAAGCTTTACTTAAAGCCACATATTCCATTTTCAATGTAAGATACTCATAATAAGCAAGTTTAACATTGGCATACAAATCTTCTTTTGCCTTTGTGTAATTATACCTTGCAGCATCTTTCATCATCTTGTTGTACTTATAGTTTGCTTTATTTGCACCACCTGTATATATAGGCATAGAAGCTCTTGCACCTACGCTTTCGGATTTGTATTCAGTTTCTCTTCCTATATTGTGTTCCTCCATAGAATATAGTGCAGTTTTACCTTTCGACTGTTCAGCTTGTAAATATAACTGCGGAAAATGAGAACGGATAGAACTTACTACTCTCAATTGAGCCAAGTCCACCTGTTCCGCAGCAACAGCTATTTTTTGATCTCTGGCCTGTGCAAGTTTCAAACATTCTTCCAGGAACGCATCCATACAAAAACAAGGGTGAGAGAACAAAAAACTTATAATTATTAAAAAAATTGTTTTTTTTATCACTTTTTATCCTTTTAATATCTCTAAAAGTATATAAGAAAAACTTAAATTTGTCAACAAAAATCAATAAGTTTTTTCATTTTTATATTTTTTAAATATTTTTTTTCTGTAAATAAATAAAAACAGTATAACAATTGCCAAAGTAACAAAAACCGCTGGAACTATGTATTTAGTCACATAATTTTCGATTATATATTCGGCATACGGTTTCCCGCACAACAAAATGCCTGCCCCAAGCATGCCCCAAGATAATATGTAAATTACCACAGATAAAATATAAAAAAACTTTTTACCTGTTTTCTGACCGTAATACCCGCAAATTAAAGCACCGCCCCAACCGAACGGTACATTTATTAAAATTAAAATAATTCCTATTATTTGTTCCGGTGTCATTTTTCTTTTTTGTGTGAAAGAATTTCATCTAAACAAGAAATATTTTGTTTTATTCTCGCAAGCAGATTTTCGTATTCAACTAAATTAGGATTGTATTTCAGCAGTTGTTCAAGACCGGACACAATATCTTTTTTCAGGTCACCTGTTGTTTTTTTGACTTTAGGAATTGTATGAAGTACACATAAATTTCTTGCTTTCGACGGCTTTATTTTTATTAAATCAAGCTCTATTCTTTTTGCAATAAAATTCAGTATATCTATTTCATCTTTTATATAATCTTCCGATTTTAATGTGTTTATTAAATCTTCTATACCAAAATACAGTATCGGTTCGTAGTCTATTTCGAACCCTTCTATACCTTTTGAAATTTCTTTAAATTCGGATAACATTTTTTTTCTTAAATCGGCAGCCATATCCTTATCGGCTTGCGGGTATATGTAGGCAATAATTTCGTTTTCCAAATCCTGATAAATAAAAAAATGTTCGTGGTAAAAAACTTTATGACATTTGGGACATTCAACGGTATTGAATCTGCCCGACAAAATAACTTCTTTTAAATCGGGATCATCAAAAACATTTACGGCTTTCCAAAGTTCAGCCTCAAACGTTTCTCCGCAACTACATTTAATTTCACAATTAGATAATATTGACATTTGATATATTTTACAAATTTTATATACCATTTTTCAAACAACAAAAAATTATATACTCATATATAAAAACAATAATTTTTACGGGGACTTGACTAAAATACAAATGTATATTATAATATTGTATACCATTTGATATCGTTTATATTTTTTTGGAGGACATATGAAAAAAGAACTTACGGAAAAACAGGAAAAAGTTTTGGAATTTATCAGAAAATTTCACACTAATAATGCCATGATGCCTACCGTCAGAGAAATTGCAAAAAATTTTAAGTTATCCATAGGATCGGTTCAACAACATTTAAGAGCCCTGTTATCAAAAGGTTTTTTGGTAAAAAGAGGATCTTTGTCCAGAGGAATAGATTTTCCCAACAGGAAAACATTTGCTCAAGTCCCTGTTTTGGGAACAGTTCATGCAGGAACTTTTTTGGAACAAATCGAAGATGCAAGTGATTATATCTACATAAATACGGATGTAACAAGAAACAAACAATGTTTTGCTTTAAAAGTAAAAGGTGACAGCATGGAACCGTCGGGAATTGTTGAAGGTGATACTATCGTTGTTTCTAAAGGAGAAATGCCTTCCAGCGGAGATATTGTTGTAGCTTTGGTTAATAACGAATCTGCCGTAAAAATGTTTTTTAAAGAAAAAGGTAAAATATTTTTAAAATCCACCAATCCCAAATATCCGACATTAAGTTCGGATGAGTATGATATCGATATAATAGGAAAACTTATATATCTGGTAAGACAATATAGAGGATAACCAGGAAACAATTATGGCAAACGGTTTAAAAATATTTTTTTATATATTGTTTTTTCTTGATATTATTATCGGGATAATTTTATCTTTATTTTTAAATCCTGTTATAGGTATAACGGCAGCTTGTACTCTATTGCTTATAAATATCGTTACCTTTGTTGTTATTTTAAAAATAGAAAAGAAAAAACAAGAAATTAATAATTAAATTTATAATCTTTTCTTTCTCCTAAATATTCCGTAAGCAAGTAAAACTAAAATAACATATACGGTGCACAAGTATATGAATAAGTCTCCGATTTTATCGTATACTGTTATATAATTGTTTGCATACACAATCTCTTCAAAACAAATTTGTTCTTGATTTTTTGTTTGTTTTATAACTTTTCCCGTTGGTGCAATTACCCCGGATATTCCGGTATTTGATGCAACAATAAGATATTTTCTGTTTTCTATCGCTCTAAAAATATTTAACACAAAATGTTGATACGGATAAGAAAGACCGTCACACCAAGCATCGTTTGAATGTGTAGTCAATAAAGTTGCACCTTTCAAAACTAACTCTCTGGATAAATACGGATAATAATTTTCCGAACAAATATTTATACCTAAAGTATATTTATCAAATTCAAAAACTCTTAACTCAACTTCCTCAGTAAAATTATCAGTTAAATTTACTTTTTCTAAAAGCTTAACAAGAAAGTTTTCAAAAGGAACATATTCCCCAAATAAAACAAGATGTTTCTTTTTATATTTATCTACAATATTTCCGGCTTGTGATATAAGAAATATCGCATTGTATAAATTTTTATTTTCTATTGTTTTGCCACCTATTAAACTTAAATCGGAATACTCGGAAATACTTTTAACTAAGGTTTGAATTTCTTCAACTTGTTCCAACATTCTCGGCAACAATGTTTCCGGATATAAAATTACATCACAGTTTTTGTCTTTAAAAAATTGTGCGGTCGTATATATTGTGTTTATTATTTCATCTTTTAAACTTTTTCGCCATTTTTTTTCCTGAGCAATATTAGGTTGGACAACTCCAATTTTTATTTCATCTTTATTATTTATTTTTGATATTTGATTTATTCTTATAAAGCCATACACTAACAAAACAAAAGATATCGATACCGCTAACACTAAAAATTTTTTATTTTTATTATAAAGCCAATAAAACAATAAGAAATTTATTAATATTATTACAAAAGAAATTCCGTATACACCAAAAATATCTGCAAATTGTATTATTTGTGTAAAAGAACTTTGTGAATAGCCCAACAAATTTATCGGAAAACCGCTTAAAAAATAATTTTTTATATACTCGAAAACTATCCACAAACCGGCAGCAAATATAGTAGTTATTATTTTTTTATAATTCTTAATGATATTAATAATTAGTGACCACAAAACAAAATATATTGTCTGATAAAGCCAAAACAATATTGCTACTATCAACGCTGCTTTAACTGATTTTGTATTGACTAACATAAAAACATACATCCAATTAAATGCTATTAACGAATACGCTATTCCGGCGACAGCACCACATAATCCTGAATATATCAAACCGCTCTTATATATAGAATATATTAACGGAATAAAAGCTATCCACGCCAAAAAAAAGAAATTGAACTTTTGAAATGATAATGCAAGTAATATTCCGGATATTATCGAAAATATTAAATATTTAAGTTGATATTTTTTGATTATGAATTTATTCATTATATTTTTCATCATATCATTATTATATTATTTTACAATTAAAAAAGGCAGATGATTTTATCATCTGCCTTTTTGCTATTTCAACAATTATAAATTGTCGTCTTTATGCCGCCGCTGCTACCGCATGAATATTTCTCAAACTGAAGTTCATCATCGGTGTCTTATATTTCTTATCTGCTCCGGCCAACAATTCCATTACATCTTCTATCTTTGCATCTTTTGCAAATTTCAAGTTCTTATCTACTATCGTAAATTGTAACTTCTTAACATCTATTACAAAATCATCTTTGACTGCTCCGGATACCGATGGATCCAAGGCTTTATCAAACATACCAACTATCACATTCTGATTTACTGCTTTACTTACTATCAATCTCGCCATTATCTCTTCTTCTCCAGCATTCGATAACCATTCTTTATCTGTTCCTGCCGTTATCAATAAGTCTCTCAATGTAGTTACTAATTCTATTTCAACTTTCACTTCCGCTTCACTTAACTTACCTTCTTTTCCTAATGATATTGCTTCTGTTATCTTTCTTGTTGCATTTTGTATTATCGCTTCTTTATCGCCTAAATCTTTTTCTTTTAATCCTATATATTCCAACATCGCTGTTGCATCTTTGTTCCATATCGATAATACATACTTCAATGCTTTGTTCAATTCACCCGGTGCAGTTACTCCGTCTATTATCTTCTCTAACATCTCTTTACCGTCTCCGTATTTATTCGATTTTGCTCTCTTGAACATCTCTCCTACTACTTCTTTGACTCCGCTATCCACATATGTAACTTCTTTTTCTCCTTTTGCTGTAAGCATCAATCCGCTGAATCCTTCTTCTTTGAAGAACGATTCTACTGTCGTCATCTCTTCTATCTTCCTGCCTTGTGCATCCGTTCCTGTATATGTCACATATCCGTCTGATATCTCTGTTACCGTTACTACATGACCTATATCACTTCCTTCGTTCTCCATGTATGCCACAAACGGTGTCTTCAATCCGGACAGAACTATTCCTTGGCTTCCTTCTTCTTGTTTGAATTCTTTTATACTCTTTATTTCCTCTGTCTCTTTTCCTTTGCTGTCTACTCTCTTATATGCTACCAATCCGTCACTTATCTCTGTTACTACTATCGCATGGCCTGTATCTTTCATATACAATACCAACGGCTTTTCTTCACTGACATCTTTCGATTTTATCTTCGTTAAATCTATGTCTCTTTCTTTCATAGTTGCATAACTTAATCCCGTTCTCTGTCTTAATTCTCCTAATTCCGTTCCTTT
>JAEEGL015423748.1_pt1 | contig 12417 bp, 13 predicted proteins | sample 9134231 | NCBI WGS metagenome assembly JAEEGL01 (sample SAMN16246548, study PRJNA631951) | gut metagenome | biome: gut microbiome; feature: rumen; material: fiber-attached | host: Bos | place: Iran: Karaj | collected 2018-10 | reverse complement strand
CCGGAACTTATTTTCTTACCATTAAATGATGAAACATCCTCTGGCTTTAACATTTTATAAATAGAAAAAGAAACCAGTGTAAATAAAATCATAATAATTATATCAAAATAATTTAATGAACCCATAATAAATCCTATTAAAAATTTTTCTTGTTTTTATTACTTATTATATATAATATATAAAAATGTAAATTTAAAGAGGAAAATTAAAATGGCTGAAAATAATACAAATAATAACACAAATGCAAAAAGTTTTGAAATTTTAAATCAATTTATAAAAGATTTATCTTTTGAAGCTCCTAATTCCCCTAAAATATTTTTTGAAAAAATAGAGGAAAAACCAAATGTAGAAGTTGGATTTGATATAAAATCTACTGTTGCTGGTGAACATCTTTTTGAAGTAAATTTACATTTAACTGTAAAAAATTCATTAAAAGACAGGGTTTTATATTTTATTGAACTTTCTTATAGCTCTATGGTTGTTGTAAATGGTGAAAATTCACAGGAAGAAACAACTAATATATTATTAAGACAAGTTCCAGCTTATCTTTTCCCATTTGCAAGAGGAATAGTAACAGATCTTACAAAGGAAAGTGGTTTTCCTCCTTTTGTTCTTGCTCCTATTGATTTTTCAAAGGTAGAAATAAATCCACAACCTGTACAGGAAAATAAACCTGAACCTGCAAATAAGGAATAATGTTTTTATGAAGTTAATTGTTGCCTATTTAAGAATAGTACTTTTTGTGCTTTCTATGATTTTGGTGATTCCACCATTGTGTTTGTTATATAAAACAAAAATTGCACCTTTTTATAATATTGCAGCATTTAAAATATTTTGTTTTTGTCTTGGAATTAAAACAAATATAATAAAAGGACAGGTTTTAAAAGGTAAAAAGGTTCTTTTGGTGTCAAATCATTCTTCATATCTTGATATATTTGCTCTTGGCTCAAAGATAATCGCAAATTTTATTTCAAAAGAAGATGTTAAAAAATGGCCTATTTTCGGACTTGCTGCTACTATTGGTAATACAATATTTATTTCAAGAGACAAAATGCAAGCAGTTCATGAAGTGGATTTTATGGAAAAAGAACTGGAAAAAAGAAAGATTCCTGTTATCGTTTTTCCAGAAGGAACATCAACAGATGGAAACGAAGTTTTACCATTTAAAAGTTCTTTGTTTGCTATGTTTGAAAATCAATTTGGAAAAGATGTTGAAAATCCTGTTTATGTGCAACCGGTTTCCATTGCATATGTCTATGAAAAGAACAGAAAATTAACACCGGATCAAAGGCATAATTACGCATGGTATATAAAGGAACAAACCCTTGGTGAACATTTATTAAATGCTATGAAACATACTCCTTTTACTATGGAAGTAATTATTCATGATCCTATTAATGTAACAAAGTTTAACGATAGAAAAGAACTTGCTAAATATTGTTATGAAATAGTTGATAATGGGTTTAAGGAAATAATAAATAAATAGTATCATTAAATTTATCTTGAAAAAATCGCTGGTTTTTATATAATAGAACAGAAATAAAACAAATGAAAGATTTGTATGAATATTGTTTTAGACTGGCTTGAAAAACTTAATCCTGAACAAAGGACTGCTGTTGAAACAACAGAAGGTCCGTTATTGGTTTTATCTGGCGCCGGAACCGGTAAGACGAGGGTTTTAACCTCAAGGATTGCTTATATTATATCAAAACAACTGGCTTTACCATGGGAAATATTAGCTGTCACCTTTACGAATAAGGCTGCAAACGAAATGAAAAACCGTATTAAAAAAATTATTGGTGATAGTGCAGAAAATTTATGGATTGGAACTTTTCATTCTATAGGACTTAAAATATTAAAAAAATACCCACAACTTATAGGACTTAAACCAAACTTTATCATATATGATGAAAATGATCAAAAGGTTTTGGTTAAAAAAGTTATGGAGGAATATCTTAATATTGATACAAAAAAATGGACTCCTGCAACAGTTGTTGAAAATATAGCAAGATTAAAAGATAAGGGGTATTATTTTAATGATAAGAATATAAAAATGACCGATGTTGATACCATAAATGGCAGACTTTTAGAGGTTTATAATGTGTATCAGGAAAAGCTTAAGGAATTAAATGCTGTAGATTTTGGTGATTTATTGCTTTATCCACTTATGATTTTTCAAAAAGAACCGGCTATTTTACAAGAATATCAACAAAAGTTTAAATATATCCTTGTCGATGAATATCAGGATACAAACGCTGTGCAATATAAGCTTTTGAAACTTCTATCTGATTTTCATCATAATATTTGTTGTGTTGGTGATGATGATCAATCTATTTATTCATGGCGTGGTGCCGAAATTGAAAATATTTTAAGGTTTGAAAATGATTTTGAAAATGCAAAAATTATAAGACTGGAAACAAATTACCGCTCTACCCCATATATTCTTCATGCTGCATCAGCCTTGATTGCACATAATAATGACAGATTAGGAAAGGAACTTAGACCTTGTTCTGAAAAAATAGATGATATTGATGCAAAAAAAATCCAGGTTCATGGTGTTTGGAATGGTGAAGAAGAAGCATCTCAAGTAATTAATGAAATAGAATTTTATCAAAGAAAAAACTATTCTATATCTGAAATGGCAATATTAGTAAGAGCCGGATACCAAACACGTCTTTTTGAAGAAAAGCTGATAAGAGCAGGGATTCCATATAAAATTATTGGTGGTTTACGTTTCTATGAAAGACAAGAAATAAAGGATATTATCGCCTATTTACGACTTCTTATCTATCCACAGGATAATCTTTCATTTGAAAGGATTATAAATGTTCCAAAACGCGGGGTTGGTGATAAAACTTTAAAAGCTATAAGCGAGTATGCAAGAAAAAATAAAATTTCTATGTTCGAAGCAACAGACAGAATGCTTAAAACTAATCAAATAAGCGGGAAAATAGGTTTTAATCTTCAAAAATTTGTTGATGATTTTTATAAATGGAGGATGATTTACAGTGGTAAAAGCGACAATCTTTTTGATGCAAATAAAATAGTTGATCAAGCACAACTTGTTGAACATATAATACACGAATCCGGCTATTTTGAAATGTGGCAAAATTCTAAAAAAATGGAGGCAGAAACAAAAATCCAAAATATAATGGAATTGATTGGTATAATTAAAGCTGATTTTGAGTCTATACCTGAATTTTTAGAATATATTACTTTATTTACGGAAAGTAACCAAACAACCATTGATAACAGTGAATATGTTTCTCTTATGACACTTCATGCGGCAAAAGGACTGGAATTTGATATTGTATTTCTTCCTGGTTGGGAAATGGGAATATTCCCTAATGAAAAATCAATGGAAGATAAATTAAGTAGTTCTGTTGAAGAAGAAAGAAGACTTGCTTATGTAGCAATTACACGTGCGAAAAAAATTGTTGAAATTTATTATGCTGGAAACAGACGGGTTTTCGGACAATGGCAACAAAATATTCCTTCTATATTTCTTCAAGAGCTTCCTTCTGAAGATATTGAACATATCAGCTATTCCGATATATACACATACAAATAACTATAAACCATAATTTATTTTATATTCTACATGATTGAAATTTATTTGTTCCTGTTCAGGAAGATTTTCTAAACTAAGAACTTTATTCCATTCGAAAATAGCTTCTCTTTTCCTGTTTAAATGCCAATAAAGATCACCAAGATGGTCCGTTATAACAGGATTTTTTGGTTGAAGACTTTTTGCAAATTGAAGAGAAGTTAACGCTTTTTGTGGCTCACCACTCTTAAACAAAGCCCAACCATAACTATCAAGATAATATGGATTTGTTGGATTTTTTATAACCGCATTAGAAATAAGCAACATACCCTTGTCCAAATCTAAATTATTTTGAATAAGAAAATAACCATAATAATTTAAAAAATCCGCTTTTTTATTATTAAAGGTATAAGATTTTTCCAAATTAAACTCGGTATTTTTTAAATCTTTTAAATTATCGTATACTTGTGCTTTTAAATAGTAAATATTAGCTTGAAGTTGTTTGTTTTCAGTTAAAGATAATGCTTTTGTATAATTTTCCAATGCCTTTTTATAATCGGCCTTATCATGATAATATCCACCTAATTTTAGGTATAAATGCGTATATGTAGGATATTTTTTTATAAGATTATTTAAAGAATCCTGTGCTTTTTTATTATTTTTTGATATATTAAAATCATAAAAGATTTTATTTATTTGGGCAATTAAATATAAATAATGATTTTCAGGAATTAAATTTAAGTATTTATAAACTTCGTCTGTTTTGGAATATTTTTTATAAATTTCAGCCTGAATAATATAGGACATATATAATTCCGGATATAAATCATTTATCATTGAAAGATACATAAGATGTAAATCTTGATAAGATGTAAAAACAGAACTTAAAAGAAATGATATATCAAACAAAGCCTTTGCCATACCTTTTTGCGCAGTATCAATAGATTGAGGTTTATACAAATCCTTTCGAACCTTACTTAATAAAGACAAAGAAGATATTGAATCCGGCGTTTTTTCATAATAATCCTTTAAAATATCAACAGCTTTCTTTTTATCATTGTGTTTTAAATAGAAGGCAACAATATTTTCAATATCAAAAATATTTAAATTTTCTGATGATAAAAGTTCTTCATAAATTTCATCCGCATAATCATAATCTTTTGCAATTTCTGCTTGCGCAGCAAGATGGGTTAAAACATATTTATGAAAAGCCTTATTATCTATTTCTGTTTCAAGAAGATCCAGCGCATCATCATATTTTTCCTCTGCCACTAAAATCCAAGAACGTAAAAGCTTTACAAGAAAAGTATTCGATTTTTCATTCATATTATTATAAAGGTTATACGCTTTTTTATAATCTTTGTTTAAAAAATAACTATTTGCAATATACATTATAGGAATAATATCGTTTTTATTTTTTTTATGTTCCTTTAAGGCAAAAAGTAAAACATCTTTTTTTTCATTATTAATAGATTTTAAAATAAGTTCTTTACCTAAAAAATCATCTTTATTTTGCTCTATTGCATCAGGATAAATAGAAGATAATTTAACAAAATCACCTGTTAAATTTGCATGAAAACTTGATAAGAAAAGACCATATTTATTTTCTTTTAAAACTTCTTTTGATTCATAATTACTTGTTTTTACAACTATTTTTGAATTTTCAAAATAGCTAATCATAAATATAAATGAAATAAAACAAAATATATAAACTAAAGAAAATAAATTTTTTACTTTTTTATTTTGCATTTTATTATATCCTTTATATATAATATTATAACACAAAAATTGTTGAAAAAAAAGTATAAAAAATGAGTGATTTTAATAAAGAATTATTTAATAAATATATAGAAACTTTAAAAAAATGGCAAAAAGCTATAAATCTTGTCAGCCCTTCTACTTTACCATTTCTTTGGGAAAGACATTTTAAAGATAGCCTTTGTCTTTATGAGTATGTTAAGGATAAAAAAAATATATTTGATATTGGAAGTGGTGCTGGTTTTCCGGGATTGGTATTAAGTATTGTTGGTATTAAAGGTGTAAATTGCGTTGAATCGGACGAAAGAAAATGCTTTTTTCTTAATGAAATAAAAAAAGAATATAATTTGGATTGTAAAATAATAAACGACAGGGTTGAAAATATAATTACAAAGGCTGATTGTATAATTGGACGTGCATTTGCACCTTTGGAAAAATTTTTAGAACTTTGTGAAAATATTATTTTTGAAAAAACAGAAATAGTTTTACTTAAGGGTGAAAATATAAATAAAGAAATTCAAGATGCAAAAAACAACTGGAATTTTGATTATAATTTATATAAAAAACAAGATGGTTTTATAATAAAAATTTTAAATATTTCTAAAAAATAACTATTTATACAAAAAATTTAATTTTCAATAAAAATGTTTCACGTGAAACAATTTATAATATTTCTAAGTAAAAACAATGAGATAACTTTTTGTTTTTTAAAAATATTTCTAAAAAATTTTCAAATATAAAATATATTTTTACAATAATTGAAAAAATTTCTTGCAAAGGTTTAAAAAAAATCTTATATTTTAATTGTAGATAATTTTATTAGGAGGAAATATGACAATATTTCAAAATACAAAAATAATTTCGATAACTAATCAAAAAGGCGGGGTTGGAAAAACAACTACTGCTATTAATTTAGCAGCTGCACTTGCTACTATTGAAAAAAAAGTTCTTCTTATAGATTTTGATCCTCAAGGAAATGCAAGCACAGGTCTTGGAATTGAACAAAATGAAAGAAGTGAGGATATATATAAAATTCTTTTTGAAAAAAATACTTTTGAAGAAACTATAAAACAAACAAAAATCAAAAACTTAGATGTTATTCCAGCATCAATAGATCTTTCTGCTGCGGAAATTGACCTTGCAAATATGGATGAAAAAACCTTAAAGTTACGTTCTCTTTTTAAAAAAAATCAATTTTTATCAGTATATGATTATATTTTAATTGATTGTCCACCCGCACTTGGTTTTTTAACACTTAATGCTTTGGGTGCATCTGATTCAGTTATGATACCTTTACAGTGTGAATTTTTTGCATTAGAAGGTGTAAGTCATCTTATGAATACAATTCAACTTGTTCAACAAAATTTTAATAAAGAGCTGGAAATTGAAGGTGTTTTACTTACTATGTATGATAAAAGAAATAAACTTTCTGAGCTTGTTGAAAAAGATGTAAGAAGTTGTTTCGGTAATCTTGTTTTTAATACTGTAATTCCAAGAAATGTTAGAATTTCAGAAGCTCCATCACATGGAAAACCTGTTATTTTATATGATTTAGATTGTATGGGAAGTCAGGCATATATAAATCTTGCGGCTGAATTTTTAACTAAAAATGATGAAAATATTAAAAAAGTAGCATAAAGGGGATAAAAAATGAAAGTAGAATCAAGACTTGGTAAAGGTTTATCAACTTTTTTTGAAAATAAACAAACTTCTGTTCCTGTTTTTAAAAATGAAGAAGAACAGGGTGATGTTAAATATATTTCAATAGGTAATATAATACCTAATAAAGACCAACCAAGAAAAAATTTTAATGAAGAACAATTAAAAGAATTAGCTTTATCTATTGAAAAAAATGGAGTTTTACAACCAATACTTGTAAGAAAAGATAAAAATAATCCTGTTATGTTTGAAATTATTGCTGGTGAAAGAAGATGGAGAGCTGCTAAATTCGCCGGAATCAATGAAATCCCAGTTATAATTAAAGATTTATCGGACAGAGAAACTTTTGAAATAGGTTTGATTGAAAATTTACAAAGAGAAAATCTTTCACCTATTGAAGAAGCAAACGGTTATAAAAAACTTATAAATTCATTTAATTATACTCAAGAAGATATTTCAAAAATTATCAATAAAAGCCGTTCATATATTGCAAATATTTTAAGACTTCTTTCACTTCCACAGGAAGTTCAAGATATGGTTAATAATGGCGATTTATCATATAGTATTGCAAGAACCTTAATTGGAAAGGAAAATCCATTAAAAATTGCAAAATCAATACTTAAAGGTGATATGACAGTTAAAGAAGTAGAAGATATTGTGCAACCTGCTAAAAAAATAAGAATTGCTACTGAAGAAGAAAATGCACTTACAGCAGAATTGATTTCAATACGTGAAAACCTTTCTGATACTTTGAATGCAAAAGTAGATATAAAACTTAGAGGTAAAAAAGGTGAAATTGTTATAAAGTTTAATGATTTGTCTGAACTTAACAATATAACTACAAAATTAAATAATATATAAAGTTTTTGTTGTAGGACTTGTTAAAACTGTTTATTAAAAGTTTTGAGTCTAGTTATTAACATAAAAAAAATATCTTAATTTTTGAGAATCCCTAAAATCAGGGATTCTTTTTTAAGTTATTCACAAGTTTTTAACTTTTATAAAAGTTATTAACATGTTGATTAAAATGTTAATTGATTTTAAAATATAAAAAATTTAGTATTTTTATAAAAGTTATTAACAATTTATTCACAGGTTGAAAAATGGATGAAATAGTAATAGGTGGTATTTATAAACACTTTAAAGGAAATGAATATAAAATATTAGCTGTGGCAAAACATAGTGAAAGTTTAGAAGATATGGTTGTATATCAAGCTTTGTATGGTTCTGGGGATATTTGGGTAAGGCCAAAGGATATGTTTTTGGAAGAAATAGAAAGGGATGGAAAAACCTTTAAAAGGTTTGAGTTTATAAAATAGTTGTTGATTTTTAAAAATATTGTTATACTATAGACACATCTTTTGGGGTGTCGCCAAGTGGTAAGGCAGCGGATTTTGGTTCCGCCATTCGTTGGTTCGAATCCAGCCACCCCAGCCATTGAGTTATAGGTGTGAGAGGTTTCGGTAACGAATAGGTAATTTTAGGATTTCTCGCTAACACCGCTTGAAATCTTATGAAATAAAAGGTTTGTATGAGTAAACTACAAGAAAATATTGAGATAAAAACTTATCAATGTAATGAATTTGGCAGGATGAAACTTCGCCATCTTTTTGATTGTTTTCAAGAGTTGGCAAGTGATCATGCAGATAAGCTTGGTCTTGGGTATGAAGAATGTTTGAAAAAAAATTGTGCTTGGGTTTGTGCTAAATATCATGTTTTGATAAATAAGCTTCCAAAATTTAAGGATAAAATAATAATTCAAACTTGGCCAAGTAAATTTGTTGGTCCTACTGGAATAAGGGAATTCCTTATTAAAGATGAAAATGATAATGTTTTGATTAAGGCTGTTAGTCAATGGGTTATTATTGATTTGGCAAGATTTAGGCCGTTGATTGCTCAAAATGTATTTGATTGTGCTTCGTTAGCAGAAGGTGATGAGGTAGGTTTAAGCTTGGATAAAATAACTCCTATGACTGAAAATAATTATATGAAGAAGGAAAGTCTTCGTTATGATGATGTTGATGTCAATCATCATATAAATAATGCTGTATATATTGCTCTTTTAGAAGATGTTTTATTCGATAAATTTGGAAAAGATGTTAAAGTTAAAGAAATAAGTGTTGATTTTAAAAAGTCAGCTGTGCTTTCGGATAAGGAAGTTTTGATAAAATCTTTGTTTGGTGAAAATGTTATTGATTTTACCGTATCAAAAGAAGATGGTTCTGTTGATTTTGCAAGGGTAAATATGATTATTGAAAAATAATTACTTTGTACTGTTTTCGTAAATTTTTAATAATTTTGCTGGGATTTTAATAGGTCGTCCATCCTTGTTGGTGCAGATGTGGACAGTATAACCCTTGCAAATAAGTTTATCGCCACAATGTATTTCGCATTCAAATTTTATTTTTAAACCCTTTATTTCTGAAACAAAACCAGTAATTTCTATCACATCATCATATTTTGCAGGGTATTTGTATTCACAATGTGATTCAATTACAGGAAGTGAAAAACCTTCTGTTTCAAAATCGTGATAGGTAAGACCATTTTCACGCATTACCTCGCCACGAAGCATTTCAAAATATTTGAAGTAATTTGCATGATATACAACACCCATTTGGTCTGTGTCTGCATAGATAACTCTGTAATTTATCTTTGTCATTATCTTGTCTTTTCTGTATTTATTTTTATATCTTTAAGATAATTTAATCTTTTTTCAATCATTTCAGTTGGAATTTGGAAATATGAGGAAAGCATGGTTATATTATTTTTATATTCTTTTGCTTTTTTTATAAATTCCTGTTTTGGTGTAAGAAAACCATAAGCAAAACTGTTTGATAGAAAAGAAGTATCATCAATTCTGGATGATGCATAAAAATCATTTTCCTTATGTTCGAAAAGAAGGTAATCACCCAAAGCTTTTGCTAAATAAAAATTATCATGAATAGGAGAATCAAATACATTTGGATGTATTTTAAATCCATTCTTTGTTATGGTAAGACCAACACCATATTTATTTTCATCAGTTTTATACAATATTTCTCCACCAATTTTTTCAATCAATTTTACAAGATATGTGTTTATACTATCTGTTTTATTAAGATGATTAGAAATTTTTCTTATACCTTCGCCAAGTTTTTCGGCATATTTAATGTTATCTTTCATTTAATTTTCCTTTTTTTGTTTTTCTCTCTTATGATACTATAAATCAGACTTACTTTCAATAATAAATCTTATATCTTGACTTATCTTTCTTTTTTTATATAATCGTAACATATTTTGGGGTGTCGCCAAGTGGTAAGGCAGCGGTTTCTGGTACCGCCATTCGTTGGTTCGAATCCAGCCACCCCAGCCATAAACTGTAGGTATAAAAATTTAAAAAATATTGTAAAATCAAATATATAGGAAAAATTTTTATATGGTAAAAAGTAAAAAATATTCTTTGATTGAAAAGTGCCAAAGACTTTTAAGAATGAAGTTGGTTGTTCCTGTTTTAAGGTTGTCTTTACCACCTGAGGTAAAAGCTGTGGGTGTTGGAGTAGGGCTTTTTTGGGCTATGACACCACTTGTCGGAATACAGATGTGGCTTGTTTTTATGACATGGCTTTTCTTTAAAAAAATTCTCCATGTAGATTTTTCTTTGATTCTTGGGGTTGCATATACTTGGGTCACAAATGTATTTACCATGATACCAGTGTATTATATTTTTTATGTGACTGGTCAAATTATGCGTGGAAAATTTGGTGATATAAGCGGTTATACAAGACTTTCAAGTATTTTTAAGGATGCTTTTATGGGTGATTTAAGTTTTTCAGAAAAGTGGATGTTGATTTTTAAAATACTTGTAAAAGATTGGGGTGTTTCAATGGCTATAGGTTGTTTACCTTGGGCTGTGGTTTGTTCTTTTGTTGGATACAGACTTACTTTAAAATATGAAAAATACAGATTTGAAAAGAAAAATAAATCTATTTCTTAAAAATCCTTGTTTTATTTATTGCTTTTTTTTATAATGAACTTATAATATATTTATATTATAAGAGGGGGAATTTTGAAAGAAGAATTACTTAAATCTGTTGCTCAACCTATGCAGGTTTTTTTCGCACCGTTCGGATTTTTTCTTTTGAACGTGGTAGTGACTTTTATTTTAATGATTTTATTTTTGATTTTGGGTTTTGGCGTTTATATGTGGATACCTGTTTTATTGTTTATTGTTTTACATTTTGTAGCTGTTGTAATTGGTAAAAAAGAACCTCATATTGATAATATAATTGCATCAAGAAAAAACATAAAGGCAAGAACAAAAAATCTTATAAAAGAAAATGGAAATAAGTTTACAGCCTAGAGGGAATGATAAAAAATGAATTTTAATTTAGAAAATATTTTAGTTACAAGTTTATCCAGTTATTATTATTGGAGTTTACTTATTTCTTTGGTAGCATTAGCTGTGCTTATTGTTGTGTTTATGTCCGATAAAGTTAATATGTTTTTACCAAAACCTTTTGATACTCGACTTGTTAATTACCTTCCTTTTGATAGGATATTGGAGGATAAAAAAACAATACTTTGCCAAAATGGAACATTGGTTAGAGTGTTTAAAATTAGTGGAGTATCTATTGCTTTTGCAAAAAGAGAAATTATACAAGAATTTTTGGAAGATAGAAAAAAATGGATTGATAGCCTTTCTGAAATAAGTGTGGAAACAAGAATTTTTACCATAAGGGAGAAAATTTATTCCGATAAAATTGTTAATGATTATAACAAACTTTTGCATGATATAAGTGAAAAATGGAATGAAGCTCAAAGTGAAATTTTTATGAATTCTCATTATATAGTTCTTTCCGTTAATGATAGAAAAGATGCAATAAAGGATTTGGATACGGCTACATCAAACCTTAATGCTATACTTTCTAATTTTGGTGTGAAAATTTTAAAAGAAAAAGATGGTGAAGAAAGTCCTTTGGCATTTTTTGCTAGGGTAATAAATCCAATAAGTAGGCCAAGTCCAAATTCAAAAAACATTGTTTATGATAGGGTATCAGAGCTTTTGGTTTCGGATGAAATATTTTTCAGTAATAAGGGGTATATAAGATTTACATCTGGAAGTAAGGTAAAGTATATGTCTGTTGTTGGTATTAAACAACAATCAAATAGCGTTGATGAACAAATGCTTTCGGATATATTATCCAAAAATTTTGAAATTACAGTTCTTCATAATCTTTTCCCAATATCAAAACTTAAGGCTCAAATGGTTTTGGTTAATCAACGAAGAATGGCAAGTTCCACATCTTTTTCTTATGATGTATTAAGACAATTTGATGACGCTTTGGCCTTAATAGAGCAGGGTGATGAAGATCATCAAACATTAGTTAATTATGCAGAAACATTTTTTGTTAGTGCAGAAAGTTTAAAGGAACTTGATAAGGCTGTATTTGAAATTGAAAAGGTATGTCGTCTTT
>JAEEGL014800206.1_pt1 | contig 12417 bp, 9 predicted proteins | sample 9134231 | NCBI WGS metagenome assembly JAEEGL01 (sample SAMN16246548, study PRJNA631951) | gut metagenome | biome: gut microbiome; feature: rumen; material: fiber-attached | host: Bos | place: Iran: Karaj | collected 2018-10 | reverse complement strand
TCACAGTATTAACCCCTTCGAGTGCATCCGCTGCGGTATGTGTACGTCTAATTGCCGCTTCAACGCCATCTCGGTTTATTAAAATTCGATAGCATCATGGAAGAAAAGAATATGATCACTTTGACGATTGATAAACACGAGGTAACTGTTCCCGCAGGGACCATGCTGCTCGACGCCGCCAAGACTGTCGGCATCAGCATTCCCACCCTGTGCCACATCGACCTGGAGGGCACCTGTGTTCAGAACATGCCCGCCTCGTGCCGCATTTGTGTTGTTGAGATCGAAGGCCGTCGCAATCTGGCTCCCGCCTGCGCAACCCGCGTGACTCCGGGTATGGTGGTTCACACCAATAGCGCCCGCGTCATCCGCGCCCGCAAGACCGTTGCCGAGCTCATGCTTAGCGACCATCCCAACGATTGCTTGACCTGCCCCAAGTGCAGTGACTGTGAGTTGCAGCGTCTGGTTATGCGCTTCAACATCCGTCAGATGCCCTATAACGGTGGCGAACAGAGCGAGCGCAAGCAGGAGTTGACTCCCGCCATCTCGCGCAACATGGAGAAGTGCGTTTACTGCCGCCGTTGCGAGAGCGTCTGCAACAATGTTCAGTCTGTAGGCGTGCTGAGCGCTATCCGTCGTGGTTTCAACACCACCATCGCTCCCACCTTCGACAAGATGTTCGTTGACACCAACTGTACCTATTGCGGCCAGTGCGTCGCCGTATGTCCCACTGGTGCCCTTACCGAGCATGACTATACCAACCAGCTTATGGACGACCTGACCAACCCCGACAAGGTGGTTGTTGCTCAGCCCGCTCCCGCTGTACGCTTCGCCCTGGGCGAGGAATTCGGCATGAAGCCTGGTACGATTGTTACCGGCAAGCTGGCTACCGCTCTGCGTGACCTCGGCTTTGACTATGCATTTGATACCGACTTCGCTGCCGACCTCACCATCATGGAGGAAGGCACCGAGATCCTGCAACGCCTCAACAAGTTCCTTGCTGGCGATAAGGATGTGAAGTTGCCGATCATGACTTCGTGCTGCCCCGCTTGGGTTAACTTCTATGAGCACGAGTTCCCCGATCTGCTTGACTATCCTTCAACTGCCAAGTCGCCTGCTCAGATGTTTGGCGCTATTGCCAAGACCTACTGGGCTGAGAAGATGGGTATCCCCCGCGAGAAACTCGTGGTTGTATCTATCATGCCCTGCTTGGCCAAGAAGTATGAGGCTGGCCGTGACGAGTTCAAGGTGGATGGCAATCCCGACGTGGATTACAGCATCTCAACCCGTGAGCTCGGTCGCTTGATCAAGCGTGCCAACATCGACTTTGCCAACCTGCCTGATAGTGACTTTGACTCGCCCCTCGGTGAATCGACCGGTGCCGGTGCCATCTTCGGCATCACCGGTGGTGTGATGGAGGCTGCATTGCGTACCGTCTATGAGGTACACACCGGCAAGACTCTGCCTCACCTCGAGTTTAACGATGTGCGCGGTTTCGAGGGCATCAAGGAGGCTACCATCGACCTCAACGGCTTTGAGCTGAAGGTCTGCGTGGCTCACACTCTGAGCAACGCACGCAAGGTCATGGACGCTCTGCGTGCCGGCAAGCTCAACTACCATGTGGTTGAGGTAATGGCATGTCCCGGTGGTTGCATCGGTGGTGCTGGTCAGCCCTACCACCACGGCAACATCGAGATTCTCAAGGCACGTGCAGCCGCCGTTTACCGCGAGGATGAGGGCAAGGCATTGCGCAAGAGCCACGAGAACCCCGATATCCAGAAACTCTACAAGGAATTCCTGGGTGAGCCCTGTGGCGAGAAGTCTCACCACCTGCTTCACACGCATTATTTCGATAAGTCCATTCATTAATCGACTAAAACATCCAATAACGATATGAAGAAGAAAGAAGAAATCAAACTGGCGTGTACCGTTGTTCAACAGGTTGAGGAAATCTGCGACAAGCACGGCAATAAGCCCGGTGAATTGATTAACGTGCTGCACGAGTGCCAGGCACTGCACGGCTATCTCCCCGAGGAGATGCAGCGCATCATCGCCCGCAAGCTGGGTGTGCCCGCCTCTAAGGTCTATGGCGTGGTTACATTCTACTCGTTCTTCACCATGACCCCCAAGGGCAAGCACCCGATTTCGGTCTGCTTGGGTACCGCTTGCTATGTGCGCGGTTCCGAGCGTCTGCTTGAGGAAATCAAGCGCATCTTGGGCATCGAGGTGGGTGAGACGACCCCCGATGGCAAGTTCTCGCTCGACTGCCTGCGTTGCGTGGGCGCCTGCGGTCTTGCACCCGTTGTCATGATTGGCGAGCATGTGTATGGCCGTCTTGATGTCAAGGACGTTCGTCAGATCCTCGACAACATCGCCGCCAACGATTGATCTTTAACGATCATTCAAGAATAAAGGGACAGGAGACCATTTCAAGGTTTCCTGTCCTTTTTATATCACATAAACAGAATATAAATAAATCCATTTATTGCAAGATTGGCAGAAAACTCGTAATTTTGTAAGATGAATTGGACAGATTACAGGATTTGTTCCAATCCAGCAACTTATTAACCGCTTAATCGTCAATGGATTCTCAACATAATAAGGCATCAAACATGACTGATGGTAAAGTGCAATCAGACAATTCAACCGAGGCATACGGTTTGATTGGTAACACCCACATCCAGGTGCTGTGCTGCTGTGGAACGGCATGCTATGGCTCCGGCAGCCTTAAAATCATAGATAATTTTATTCGTGTTATCGCTGAATATGGCTTAGGCAGCCGTGTTGACGTCGTTGCAACGGGTTGCTTTGGCTTCTGTGCCAAAGGTCCCATCGTCAGAATCATGCCCGACAACACCACCTATGTCCAGGTCCACCCCGAGGATGTAGAGGATATCGTCAAGACGCATATCATCGACGGCCGTCTGCTTGAACGACTGCAATATGTGGACTTTACTGCCCATCAGCTGATGGATGACTCTAAGCATTGGAGTTCCTATCCCAAGCAGTTGTCGATGGATGCCATGTTGCATGACTATATCTACGAGATTGGCGGTAAGCGCTTCTTGTCGGTAATGTCCTACAAGATTGATGCCGAAAAGTGCAAGGGTTGTGGTGCCTGCAAGCGAGGTTGCTCCAGTCATGCCATTGTTGGCGATTTGCGTCACCCCCATGTGGTTAATCCCTATAAGTGCACATGCTGCGGCCATTGTACAACCAAGTGCAAGTTTGACGCTATCCATGGGCCGGTTGGTGCACTCAGCGAGCGTAACTATGTCGAGGATTTGCTTGTCGATGTGGCTGATCCCAACAAGATTGTCGTGGCTCAGACGGCTCCGGCAGTGCGCTATGCGCTGGGCGAGGAATTCGGTATGCCTCCAGGTACCATCGTGACAGGCAAGATGATTGCTGCCTTGCGCAAGGTGGGTGTGGACTATGTATTTGATACCGACTTCGGTGCCGACATCACGATTATGGAGGAGGCTGCCGAGATTGTTGACCGCCTGCGCAAATTCATCGCTGGTGACAAGACGGTTCGTATTCCCATCACGACCTCCTGTTGCCCGGCATGGGTCAACTTCTTTGAGAATGATTATCCCGACTTGAGAGAATATCCCTCGACCTGCAAGTCGCCAGCCCAAATGCTGGGTGCTGTGCTCAAGACCTATTGGGCCCAGCGCATGGGCATTCCCCGTGACAAACTGGTTGTGGTCTCGGTCATGCCGTGTCTGTCCAAAAAATATGAATGTGCCCGTGACGAGTTCATCACCGATGGCAATCCCGACGTGGACTACTCGGTCACCACTATCGAGTTGGCCGAGCTGATAAAGCGCATGAACATCGACTTCGACGCCCTGCGAGACGGCCAGTTCGATTCACCGCTGGGCGACTCTAGCGGTGCTGGTGCCATCTTCGGCACGACAGGTGGTGTAATGGAGGCTGTTTTGCGTACTGTGTATGAGGAATTTACAGGACAGGAGTTGGCGCATGTCGAATTTGAACAAGTGCGCGGTCTTGACGGTCTCCACGAGGCAACAATCGACCTCAATGGCTTTGAATTGAAGGTTTGTGTGGTTAATACGTTAGCCAACGCCCGTATTGTGATGGACAAACTGCGGGCTGGTGAACTGGAATATCATGTCATCGAGGTGATGGCTTGTCCTGGTGGTTGCATCGGCGGCACTGGCCAGCCCTATCACCATGGAGATATCGAAGTCATCAAGGCGCGCCAAAGGGCAATTTACAGCGAAGATGTCGGCAAGAAACTGCGCAAGAGCCATGAGAATCCTGTGATCCAGCGCCTTTACCACGATTTCCTGGGTGAACCCCTTCACGGCAAGGCACACGAGATACTCCACACCAAATTCCGAGACAAATCTATCTTATAACGTACTGCTGGTTACGGGAGAGAGACTTTCCCTAATATATCCTTAACATGGGCAATGGTGATGCCGTAGTTGGTCATCGGCACGCCTTGTGTCCTACATTGATCTACACGCGATAGCATGAACTTGCGGTTAAACATGCATCCGCCGCAGTGGATGACGAGGTCGTAACCCGTCAAATCATTGGGGAATTCCTTGCCGGCCACGATATCTACGGTCAAACCTTGTCCCACGCGTTGGCGCAGCATGCGGGGAATCTTTTCGCGTCCGATGTCTTCGGCCAGTGGGGCATGGGTGCAAGCCTCGGCGATGAGCACGCGTGATTGTTCCGTCAAGCGGTTGATTGCAGTTGCACTTTCTACAAAGTACTGGATATCACCCTTGTGTGCGGCCATCAGCACCGAAAACGAAGTGAGCTTGCTCTCGGCTGGCTTTTTCTGCTCCACAATGTCAAAAACCTGGGAGTCGGTGATAATCAACTGTGGTGGCTCTCGAAGGGTGGCCAATGTCTGGTCGATGTCCTCGGTGGTACAACAGATGGCGATGCATCGCTTGTCCATCAGGTCACGAAGGGTCTGCACCTGGGGCAGGATAAGTCGGCCCTTGGGGGCTTGAGGATCTTGCGGCATGACAAGCAGTACCGTATCGCCCGCTTGGGCAAGATGACCCGTGAGTGACTGATTGCCGCTTTCAGGCATAAGACCTGCCAGTGTCTTTCTCAGTATGTCAAGTCCCGTACCGTTCATGGCACTGACAGGGATGACATCACACCCTAGCCGCTTGGCCATGTCGGTGAGTAGGGTAGAGGGCACTTCCTGCATCAGGTCCACCTTATTTAATACGGCAGCATAGGGGATATTGGCCTGCTTGAGCAGTCCTGCCCATGCTATCTCGTCGTCGAGCACGTTTCCCTCTGTCACTATGATGGCTATGTCGGTCTGCTTGATGACCTCTCGAGTGCGTTCGGTGCGCAGGTCACCTATCTTGCCACTGTCGTCAAACCCTGCGGTATCAATTAACACACATGGACCCAGAGGAAGAATCTCCATGGACTTCATGACCGGATCGGTGGTTGTGCCTGGCACATCGCTCACTAGGGCAATCTGTTGTCCAGTGAGGGCATTGATGAGCGACGACTTGCCCGCATTGCGTTTTCCGAACAACGCAATGTGCAACCGCTCCCCCCGAGGAGCCCTACTAAAAGCTTGCTCTACCATGAAAATGACAGTTTTAGTAAAAGGAAAACAACAAATACAATAATTACAATTGTTTGAATATCAGAAAATTGTACTTATTGTATTTATTGTTGTTAATTTTTAAACGTTTTAGAAGTAGAAGTCGCGCTTGCCGCCAGCGATTTCATTGATGTGCTGGGTGGCGATTTCTCGAACGAGTTGGGTCGTTATATTGGCCAATTCAACCACAACCAAAGCATTGCCAATGGCAACGGTATCCTCGCTGGCAAAGTCCATGAGGTACTCCTTGAGCGTCATCAGCGCGTTAGGCGTGCAGATGTCACCAATCTTGCCAGCCTTGCACAGTGCCATGAAGCGGTCGCCAGTACGTCCCGAACGGTAGCAAGCGGTGCAGAAACTGGGCAGATAACCGATAGACAACAACCAATTGATGACCTCGTCGAGGGTGCGTGTGTCGCTCACGTCGAACTGGGCCGTCTCGTCGTGACGCTCTACAGTGGTGTAACCGCCAACGCTGGTGCGACTGCCGCCGCTAATTTGTGATACGCCCAGGTCAAGCACCTTGGAACGCACGCTTTGGCTCTCGCGGGTAGAGATGATCATGCCAGTATAAGGCACTGCCAGTCGTATGACGGCGATAATACGGCAGAAGATGTCATCGGGCAGCACATCAGGGAATTCGTCAAGGGTGATGTCCTCGGCAGGGCAGATGCGCGGCACGCTGATGGTGTGCGGTCCCACGCCGAATTTTGCCTCCAAGTGCTCGGCATGCATGAGCAGGCCCACGAAGTCGTAGCGATAGGTGGTCAGGCCATAGAGTACACCGATGCCAACGTCATCGCATCCACCCATTTGGGCGCGGTCCATTGCCTCGGTGTGGTAGCAATAGTTGCTCTTGGGACCTGTGGGATGAAGCGCTTCGTAGTTCTTGCGGTTATACGTTTCCTGGAACAGGATATAAGTGCCGATGCCTGCAGCCTTCAGTTTCTCGTAGGCCTCGACTTCGGTAGCGGCAATGTTGACGTTCAGGCGACGAATTTCGCCGTTGCCCACCTTGGTGTCATAGATAGTGTGGATAGACTCCAAAATGTATTCCAGTGGGTTCATCACGGGATGCTCGCCTGCCTCCAGTGCAATGCGCTTGTGACCCATCTTGACCAGAGCCTCGACTTCGGCACGAATTTCGTCCTGTGACAGCTTCTTACGCGGAATGGTCTTGTTCTTGGCGTGGTAGGGACAATAGACGCAGCCGTTGATGCAATAATTGGATAAGTACAACGGGGCAAACATTACAATGCGGTTGCCGTAGAAGCGTTGTTTCACCTCGCGTGCCAGTTGCTCGTAGCGCTCGATCAGGTCGGGTTGGTCACAGTCAAGCAGCACGGCAGCCTCGCGGTGGGTCAGTCCCTTGCACTTAGCTGCTTTTTCAATAATTTCCTCAATCAGAGCACGGTTGCTCTTATTCTTTTCAGCGTAGGCTAGGGTCTCCAGTATCTCGCTATCGTCGATGAACTCATCGGCATGATTAGACTTTACATTATACATGATATCATTAGTTATTAGTTGTTTTGAACCTACAAAGTTACATAAAAGTTGTCACTAATTATCATAGGCTTGCTAAAAAAAGATAATAAAATAAAAAGTCGCTTGTTGTCCTATCTATTTGCAGTACCTTTGACCTCTGGACGAAGATAGGATGCAGTCAAGACATAAATAATGAAAAATGCGTTTTTCATTTTGTCCTGTCCCCGACTTGAACTATCTTTGCACGTTTAAAGGCAAAGTTTGACAAAAAGGAGTTTCCATATAATATGTGTATTGATGATGGCATTGCTATTGCCGTCGTCGTTGCTGCATGGCCAGTCGGTAGAGGCGCATGATCATAATTTTGCGTCTCTCGATTCTGATTCTATTGTCAACACAGCTAATGATTCGCTTCAAGCGAGGGAATTTGCCCCCTTACGTGAGGATACGGTGAGTCGCTTTGTGCTCGAAAAAGTGGATTTGGACCATGTGGTAGAGTTTACCGCTAAGGACAGTATCATCTTGTATGGCCGCAACCATGCCGTCATGTATGGTGGAAGCAAGATTCTCTATGGCGATATCGACATGACCGCGTCCCAGATCAGCATGGACATGGACAGCAGCCAGGTGCATGCCATCGGTGTTCCTGACAGTGTGGGCGATATCATTGGGAATCCTGTTTTCAAGGATAATAGTGGCGAGTATGAGTCGCAGGTGATGAAATATAACTTCAAGACCAAGCGCGGTTACATCACCAATATCGTTACTGAGCAGGGCGAGGGTTACCTCACCGGCGGCGTCACTAAGAAAACCGAGGATGACGAATATTACATCAAAGATGGACGCTATACCACCTGTGACAACCATGAGCACCCCCACTTCTACTTTCAGTTCACCTAGGCTAAGGTGAAACCCAAGAAAAATGTGGTGACCGGACCTGCCTATATGGTCCTTGAAGACTTGCCGTTGCCCATCGCGGTGCCTTTTGGCTATTTCCCCTTCAGCGAGAAGTACCAGAGCGGTATCCTGGTTCCTACCTTCGGCGAGGATTATAACCGAGGCTTTTACTTGCGTAATGGCGGTTATTACTTGGCTCTGGGTCAATATGCTGACTTGGCCCTTACGGGCGAAATCTATACCCGTGGGTCCTGGGGCTTGACGGCACAGTCATCCTATACCAAGCGGTACAAGTATTCTGGCTCGTTCAGTGCCAGTTACTTGACAACGATTACTGGCGAGAAAGGAGATCCAGATTACAACAAGATGAAGAACTTCCAGGTGATTTGGAGTCATTCACAGAACCAAAAGGCCAATCCGTTCTTGACTTTCTCGGCAAGTGTGAACTTTTCCACAACTGGCTATACCCGCAATAGCCTGAACACCTATTACACTAACGCCTTTACCGAGAACACCAAGAGCAGTTCCGTCAACTTGACTTACAAGGTGCCTAACTCCAAGTGGACAATCTCCACGACCGCCAACGTCTCGCAGCGCACGGCCGACTCGACCATCACCGTCTCGTTCCCCAACTTGACCATCAGCATGAGCCAGACGGCTCCGTTCAAGCGCAAGCGAGCCGTAGGTGACGAGAAGTGGTATGAAAAAATCAAGGTTAGTTATTCGGGACGATTCCAGAACTCATTGACAGCCAAGCAGGATGAGTTTTTGCATAAGAGCCTTGTTAAGGACTGGCGCAACGGCATGTCTCATTCTGTGCCCATTCAAGCGACGTTCAACGTGTTGAAATACTTCAACATCACGCCCAATATCAATGTGAACGATCGCATGTACACCAGTAAGATCAAGCAGCAATGGGACCCGAATGCCAGCGCCGTTGTGAGGGATACGACTTACGGTTTCTACAATGTCTTCGATTTTAACTTTGGAGTTTCACTGAGCACTAAAGTCTATGGATTCTTCAAGCCCTTGAAATTTTTGGGCAAACTTAGTGAGAAACTGCAGATGGTGCGCCACGTGCTCACACCAACCATTTCGTTCTCTGCTGCACCAGACTTTGGGGCGCCATTCTGGGGATACTTCGGTAACTATGAGTATGTTGACGCCAAGGGTGTCACCCGCAAACAGCAATACAATTATTTCCAGCATGGTATCTATGGCAGTGCGTCCACCGGCAAATCGGGAATGATATCGTTCAACATCGCTAACAATCTCGAGGCCAAAATCAAGAGCGATAATGACAGCACTGGTTTCAAGAAGATTTCGCTGATTGAGAATTTCACGCTTAGCCAGTCGTGCAACCTCGCTGCCGACTCGCTGAAGTGGAGCAACCTGAACACCAGCATTATGTTGCGCTTGACCAAGGGCTTTAACTTGAGCCTGAGTGCTACATGGGATGTATATAAATATGGCCTTAATGAGTCGGGCGCTCCTGTGAGAATCAACAAGTTGCGCTTGTTTAATGGCGGTGGATGGGGACGCTTGTCGAGTACGGGTACCTCGTTCTCCTACACGTTTAATAACGACACCTTCAAGCGCAAGAAGGACAAGAAAAACGAGAATCCCAAGCCTCAAGGTAGCCCTAACCAGAATACCAACAACGGCGACACGGATGAAGAAGATCAGCAGGGAACAGGCCCATCAACCGACCTTGAACTCATCGATGGCTATGCTAAGTGGGAATGCCCGTGGAGCCTGACGGTGAATTACTCGCTCTCTTACGGTTACGGCACCTTTAACTACAAGAAAATGGAGTACAACGGCAAGTGGACCCAGAACCTGAGCCTTAATGCCAACATCCGTCCCACTCAGAATTGGTCTCTAACGGCGTCGGCCAGCTACAACTTCGACACTCACAAGATTGCCTACATGAACTGCAGCATCTCCCGTCAGATGCACTGCTTCGAGATGAGCGCGAGCTTTGTTCCAGTGGGTCCCTACAAGAGTTATAACTTCCATATCGCTGTCAAGTCGTCCATCCTCCAGGACGTGAAGTATGACAAGCATTCAAGCATCTACAATGGTGTTAACTGGTACTAAATTCTTTGTCGCTTTCATCACCTTGTTCATGGCCCTCACTGGGCTGGCTCAAGATTTTTCCTCGTTGCAGGAGGGGGACTTGCTCTTCGGTTGTGCTGATGACGACAACGCCATTACGGCCGTTACCAGTGGGGTAGAGGGCAGGCTCATCGATCACATTGGGGTTGCACACCGCATCGGTGGCGACCAGGGTCCGTTGTTTGTTGTTGAGGCTGTCAAGCCGTTGGTGTGCCTGACTCCGATTGACACGTTCTTGTGCCATAACCCTCAGGTGGTGGTGGGCCGGGTCAATGTTGACGTGGACATCTGCCGTACTATTCGCAATTGCTTGCTGATGGTGGGGAAACCCTATGACGATCTGTTCCTTCAGGGTGATAGCGCCATTTATTGCAGTGAGTTGGTGCAGAGTTGTTTTGTTACGCACAGTGGCGACCTCGTTTTTGATACGGTACCCATGTCGTTCCATGACGATTCGGGCAAGATAACCGATTACTGGCTAGATTTTTACGCCCGCAGGGGCATGAAAGTGCCAGAAGGCGCCCCGGGTACCAATCCAGGCGAATTGTCACGCAGACCGAACGTGACAATTATTGGTAAATATCCGATACATCTTTAATAAGTCCATTCGTGGAACCAATAAAAGGGCGTAAAGTGAAAAAAACTCTCGGCCAAAAACTAATTACTGAAAACAAATTACTATCTTTGTAAGTTTTAAATGAAGAACCTCCTGTAGTGGGTACAATTATATCCATAATAATCGGTTGTGTGTCAATAGGTATTATCCTGTCGGCGCCCATGGGGCCTATAGGTATCCTATGCATCCAGCGTACCCTTAACCATGGCCGCAATGCGGGGTTCTTCACGGGTGTGGGTGCCGCTGCCAGCGATTTGTTCTATTGTCTGCTGGTGGGATTGGGCATTTCGCTGGTCATCGATTTCATTGCCGACCATGTCAACATTCTGCAGATTGTAGGAAGCATTATCCTGATCATCTATGCAGTGTACATGATTTTTCACAACCCAGTAAGTCAAATCAAAGAGAACATCGACCAGCGCGATGACCATTGGCGGCACATGGGTACCGGTTTCCTGTTCACCTTGAGTAATCCGCTCATCATGTTCCTGATTATCCCGCTATTCGCGCGATTTGGCTTCCCTTTGCCCGAATACAAGTTCTATCACGTGATTCTGGGCTATGCATGTATTGTGGTGGGCGCATTGTTGTGGTGGGCTGTCATCACATTCTTCGTGGACAAGGTGCGCACCCATTTTAACATCCGTTCGATGTGGCTCATCAACCGCATCATCGGCTCTATCATCCTGATTCTCTCCCTTTATGGCCTAGTCACAGGAACTATCGCCTATCTCCAGCAACTTGATATTATATAATACACAAAAACAAGGTGTATCACCATATTTGGACACACCTTGTTGTATTAGCGATTAACTTAAGATCTTAGCGCCTAAGACCTAATGTGCTCTTAGTACTTCTTCACCTCGATTTCGCCACGCAAAACAGCCTCGGCATTAGCTGCCAGTGCCGACATTTCATCCTCACCGGGATAAACATGAACAGGAGCCATCCAGCCGATGCGTTTCTTGAGCTCATCAACCATATATTTCCAGTAGGCGATTCCGCCAGTGATGAGAATGGCATCGATGTTGCCGCACAGGACAGCGCCCTTCTCAGCGATAGCCTTGGCAATATGGTAGATCATCGCATTGATAACTAGTGTGGCTTTCTCATCACCTTCATTCATGCGGCGTTCGGCCTCAATCATGTCAGTTGTTCCCAGATGCGAGAACACGCCACCCTTGCCCGAGATCATCTTGAGAATCTCATCTTTAGTATATTCGCCGCTGAAGCACATGTTGATCAGGTCGCGGGCGGGCAGGCTGCCTGCGCGCTCGGGCGAGAACGGACCCTCGCCGTCAAGGGCGTTGTTCACGTCAACGGCACGGCCATGATCGTGAGCAGCCACCGAGATGCCGCCGCCCAGATGGGCAACGATGAGGTTCAAATCCTCATAACGCTTGCCGTTCTCCTTAGCAAAACGGCGGGCGATGGCGCGCTGGTTCAGAGCGTGCCAAATGCTCTCGCGCTTGAACATGGATAATCCACACACGCGGGCATAATCGTTCAATTCGTCAGTAACCACAGGATCTGCAATATAGCAAGGACAATCCAGACCTTTAGCAATCTCGCGAGCAATAACGCAACCCAAGTCGCATGCGTGCTGATGCTCGCTGGCATAGGTGGCCTGAATCATGTTCTCATCTACTGCATACACGCCACCAGGCAGGGGCTTGGTCAAGCT
>JAEEGL014489406.1_pt1 | contig 12417 bp, 11 predicted proteins | sample 9134231 | NCBI WGS metagenome assembly JAEEGL01 (sample SAMN16246548, study PRJNA631951) | gut metagenome | biome: gut microbiome; feature: rumen; material: fiber-attached | host: Bos | place: Iran: Karaj | collected 2018-10 | reverse complement strand
TCCTCAACCCGAACGCAAGGGCAACGATGCGCTTTGGAATAGACAACAAGACGCTTGCAAAGGGAAGCGTCAAGTATGTCGGAAGTGAGATACGTGCGATCATACTTTCCAAGATGCAGATCGAAGAAGGCAAGAATATATGCGCGATCTCAGCCGAATCGATCGTTGTCGAAGCCGGCCTTCTGAACGGCGAAGGAGAGATAATCGCGGTCGAGTATAACGGTAACGACAGAAATGCTCTTGAGGAAAATGTCGAGCAGTTCGGATTGAACAATGTGGCGATCATCGATCATATCGATGACGAGGTGCTTAAAGGCCTGCCTGTTCCCGATGTCACGATGCTCGTTGCGAGCGCATCAATGGAACAGGAGATAGACTGCCTCCTCAGAGTCAATCCGAACATGGAGTTTGTTATCTACACGCTTGATTTTGTGCTTGCGGCATCGATGATAGAAAAATGCAAGAGGTTTTGCATCTCGGATCCAGAGATAATACAGGTAGGTGTATCGAAAGTAACGAGCAGACACAATGTCGACGTTCAGCCTGCACCGTGGATCATTTCATTTAAGGCGGGAGCGTGACGGAAACTTTGGAAGAGAAGGAAGTAAAGAGCGTAAACAGTGAGGCTTCGGGACTCGGATGGCTGTTTTTCATCGCCATGGCCCTGCATGTTCTTCAGGCACTTGCGTTTTCGCTTCTTGTACAAAAGGGGATCGAGCCTCCGATAGAGATACAGCTGGTGTTTTCGGAGCTGTCGATACTCATCCCCTCACTTATTTATGTACTCGTAAAAAAACTGGGATTTCGCGAGGATCTCGGATTTTGCCGTATCAAGGCCGGAACATGCTTCATGTGTATACTCCTGACACTTTTGATCATGCCGATAGCGGCGTTCTTCAATGTTCTGTCGCAGCTGTTCGTGAGCAACACGATGGTGCAGATGTCGGATGAGCTGCTTTCGGGATCGGATCCGGCGGTTCTTTTTCTCGGCGGTATATACGGACCGGTATGCGAGGAATTCTTGTGCAGATCGGTATTCTTCAAAAGATATGAAACGATAGCGGGACCGCTTCGTGCCGGATTCATCTCGGCTGCGCTGTTTGCGCTGGCACACATGAACATCAATCAGGCATGTTATGCTTTTGTTCTCGGTGTGATCTTCTGCATTGTCAATAAGGCTGCGGGAAGCGTATTTCCGTCAATGATCATCCATTCGCTTATAAACATCTTCAATATCGGGATGATCATGGTCGCGGTCATGGCATCAAAAGCCATGGGAGACGACATTGATATCGCCGCTGCGGCAGAGCAGGCGAGAGGGACCGATTACATGTATTTCCTTGTCGGTGTCACGCTTGTCATGGCGATCGTATGTGCCGTTATTGCGATACCGTGCACGGTATTTATCGCAAAGCATGAAGGACACCTGGATTCGCTTAAAGATATGTTCACGAAAAAACATGAAAAGGGCAGATGGCTTAGCACATCACTTGTCATCGGGGTATGTTTTGTGCTCTTTGTTATGTTCGGACTGGAGCCGCTGCTCAGCCTTTTTACTTAAATGTTTCTGAGTTTTAAAGGAGAAGGAAACAGATGGATGTATTAAAACAGATCACCAACCCTTATCTGCCTTCGTGGGAGTATATCCCCGACGGGGAACCTTATATATTCGGAAAGCGCCTGTACGTTTACGGATCGCATGACAAGTTCAACGGTGACGTATACTGCATGGGGGATTATGTATGCTGGTCGTGCGATATCAATGATCTTGGAAACTGGAAATATGAGGGTGTGATCTATAAAAAAACCGATGATCCCGCAAACACGGATCTTCAGGGCAATCTTTACGCTCCCGATGTAACGATGGGACCGGACGGAAGATACTATCTGTACTACGTTCTTTCAAACTGGGGTGTAGTATCGGTTGCGGTCTGTGATGAACCTGCGGGAAAATACGAGTTCTACGGATATGTTCATTATGAGGACGGAACGAGGCTCGGAGAACGTGAAGGAGACGAGCCGCAGTTCGATCCCGGAGTGATCACGGAAGGTGATCTGACATACATGTATACCGGATTCTGCGCAATCCCCGATACGTCAAGACACGGAGCCATGTGCACCGTTCTCGGGCCTGACATGGTAACCGTGAAGAAGGATCCGGTATTCATAGTTCCGGCAACCCATAACAGCAAAGGGACGCAGTATGAAGGTCATGCTTTTTTTGAAGCACCTTCGATCAGAAAGAGAAACGGTCTATACTATTTAATATATTCATCCCAGGTGTGCAGAGAGCTCTGCTATGCAGCGAGTGAACGTCCGGACGGCGATTTTAAATACAGAGGCGTTCTTGTTGACAACGGTGACATCGGGATAGATTCATACAAGAGAGCCGACATGCCCGGATGCTACTGCGCCAACAACCACGGCAGCATGATCGAGATAAACGGTACGTGGTACATCTTCTACCACAGACATACGAACGGTACGAACTACAGCCGCCAGGGATGTTTTGAAAAACTGGTGCCGGAAGGAGAGATACTGTTCAAACAGGCCGAGATAACTTCATGCGGCAGTACACCGTTTACCATGAAAGGATTTTATCCGGCGTATCTTGCGTGCAACCTGTTCACGGATGAGGAGAAGCTCGAAGTGCCGTGGAGCGGATGGATGGACGACAGGTTCCCGAAGATCACACAGGAAGGGCGCGACGGTGATGAGAATAACGGCTATGTCTGCAACATGAGAAACAGTGCGAGGGCAGGATTCAAGTATTTTGAGTGCCGCGATTCTAAGATCGTTTCGGTCCGCACGAAAGGATATGCGAACGGACGCCTCGAGGTACGTACAAAATGGGATGGCGAGTGTCTCGGAAGTTTTCCGATAAGTTATGCGAACGTATGGCATGATACCGAAGGAGAAGTGGAGATACCCGACGGTATAAACAGCCTGTATTTCACGTTCGCGGGAGACGGATATCTTCAGTTTGGAGGATTTACAATTGGTTGACGTTAATGAATCAAGGATACTGTATGAATCGTTCTGCGCTATCGCGGAAAGTTACACTTCCATAGTCTATGTTGATTCGACTGACCGGAAAGTGTATCCGATACGACTCGACGACTATTCCAAAAGATATGAGGGTGCAATTGCCGAAATGCTTGAAATGCCCATTCTGATGGAAAACTATATCAAAGACACGGTATATAAGGATGACGCCGAAGGTCTGATGAGATACTCGAATTATGATTATGTTGTCGAAAAACTCAAGACCGACAATCCGATCTTTTATACGTACAGGGCGATCCATAATGACAATATCGTGTATTACCGCCTGAAGATAGTTGAGATCGAAGACGGGGCAAAGATCGTATACGGGTTCGAGAACTTTGACAGACAGTTCCGTCATCAGCTCAAGATGAATTCGGAAAACGAACTGAAGATGATGCTCGTAAAAGGACTGTCACGCGAGTATCTGTCGGTCTGGTATCTTGACGGCAAGAGCAGAAAAGTCAGACTCATCCAGAACAACGGCTCTGAAAATGAGAATGCCGCTCCGGTTAAGATAGGCGAAACGGTCGTCGATTATCATTTTTCGATGCAGAAGTATTACGGAAACTTTGTCGATCCGGAGGATTTTGACCGGATGATGAGGGAGACCTCTTATGAGACGCTTGTGGAGAATACGGATGAAAATGATCTGTACAGCGTAAACTATGTCCGTATCAATCCGGACAAAACAAAATCCCCGTTCCAGGTTTGCTATGCAAAGATAACGGACAGCTCGGGGATCGCAAATTTCGTATTCGGTTACAGAAAAAAGGAAAGCCTAAACAGCAACGTCGAAGTTGGCACCGACAGCAGGATTGACTGATAACTCCATTGCCTTCGTAAGGCTGTCGATCTCGGCTGAAGCCACATCAAGAGACGCTTCGAGCATATGGGTACCGACAGCGGACATAACGTTTTCGTGCGCCATTGCCATTGCGATATAGGGAATCGTGTCGATACTTAATTCCATAAGCATGCTCCTTTCCTTGTGGTAAAAAATATTATATCACAAATATGCGAAAAAAACACTATTAAAATGAAAAATATTACGGTTTCAACCGAAAAAAAGATCATCGCGGCTGTATTTGTCATACTGTCCGGTATCTATATATCACTCATATGGAACAATAACGTATGGATGGATGAGGCATTTACCGCATCTTTAGTCCATACCGACTTCGTCGGCGTGATCGAGCGCTCGATGAACGACACGCTCCCACCGCTTTATAACATATATCTGAAGCTGATGACGGATGTGTTCGGGTATACGATCCCGGTCATGAAGATCACATCGGTCATACCGATGCTGCTCACACTTCTCATAGGTGCAACAACGACAAGAAAGCGATTCGGTTTCAGGACGGCGCTTTTATTCATGTCATTTCTGACTTTCATGCCGCTCATGCTTTACTTCGGCGTGGAGATACGTATGTACAGCCTCGGATTTTTCTTCGCAACGGCATCCGGCATATATGCTTACGAGGTTGTGGCTGAATCGTCAAAGAAGAACTGGATACTTTTTACGGCTTTCTCGGTCCTTGCCGGATATTCGCATCATTTTGCGTTTGTCACGGCAGCGTTTGCGTACTTTTATCTGCTGCTGTATTTCATTTTTGCAGACAGGAAAAACCTTAAGAACTGGTTTTGGTGCCTTTTTGCAACATTTCTGGCGTATCTTCCGTGCCTTATCGTGACGCTTTCCCAGATATCGAGAGTCAGCGGATATTTCTCAATGCCGGACATAGATCTTCGCATGTTCATCCAGTATGCGGCATATCCTTACACGGTCGGAATCACACCCGCAACACTCGTATGTGCACTTTTGATGATGGTCACCCTTGCCGTGCTGGTCGCGGGTTTTGTAAAAGGAGAGGGGGAGAGATCCAAGCAGATCTTTTCACTATGCTGTTTCTCGGTGTACTACGGCGTACTGCTTTTCGGAACCGTGATAAGCAGGATCATGACGGCAAATATATTCGTTGACAGATACCTGTTCTTTGCGACGGGACTTCTGTGGCTGTCGGCAGCCGTAATACTCGGATCGTCGGAGAAGATCGTCATCGCCGCGTTTGCGGCATCCATTGCGGTCGGTGCCTGCTCATATGCCGTTGAATACAGAACCGAATATGGTACGAGCGCGGCCGAGGAGCTCGATTTTCTGCGCAGCAGAGTAAAAGAGGGTGACGTATATTACAGCATCGGCGGTCATGAGGAGATGCAGAACTGCATACCTTTTTACACATATCTTGACAAAGAGACACCGGAGCTTGAGTTCGTAACGCCGCTTGAGGAGGCGATACTCATCTCGAACGAGAGGGGTTCCGTGCTGTGGATATCCGTACTTGACGGGTATGAGCCGTCGGAAGACGATATGAAAACGCTTGAAAAATACGGTCTGTCGCTCACAAAAGAAGCCGATTTTGAATTTGACAGATACAGATGCGAAATGTTTACTGCAGCGCAGTAATCCTTTGTGAAAAAGTGCCAAAAAATCTTTTCTTTTTTGTCAATATGTATTAGAATATACGATGGAGTGTCTGTGGGGGTTAACGGGCACTACGATCCATTTCGAAGGAGAAGAGTATGATTTCTAATCAGATACTGCAAAGTACTATTGAGGGGTTAAAGGGGATAACACGTGTTGAACTGGCAGTGATCGATGTGGACGGCAAGGTTCTTGCATCCACGTTCAAGGAGGAGATCAACTATCATGAAGCTGCAGGAAGCTTCACGCAGTCGCCGGCAGACAGCCAGGAGATATCGGGCTATCAGTTCTTCAAGGTTTATGACGAACTTCAGATAGAGTACATACTTGTGGCCCAGGGTTCTGCGGAGGATTCATTCACGGTCGGTAAGATCGCGGCGTTCCAGATACAGAATCTTCTGATCGCTTACAAGGAAAGGTTTGACAAGGATAACTTCATCAAGAACCTTCTGCTTGATAACCTGCTTCTTGTGGACATCTATACAAGATCCCAGAAGCTTCGCATAGAAGCGGAAGCAAGAAGGATAATCATAATAGCGGAAACACCTTCCGCAAAGGAAGTGAACGTTCTCGAGAGCGTGAGAAATGTCTTCAAATCAAGGACGAAGGATTTCATCACGGCGGTCGATGAAAAGGGGATAGTCATCGTAAGAGAACTCGCTGCCAACGAAACGTATGAGGACGTTGACAAAGCAGCCCGGCAGATACTCGAGATCGTCAACAAACAGTCCGGCAGAAACTGCCATGTTTCTTACGGAACGATCGTAAACGAGATACGTGAAGTATCAAAATCCTACAAAGAGGCCAAGATGGCTCTTGATGTAGGCAGGATATTCTTTGATGACAGAGACATCATCGCATACAGTTCACTCGGGATCGGACGTCTTATCTATCAGCTTCCGATACCGCTGTGTAAGATGTTCATCAAGGAGATTTTCGACGGACGCAGCCCCGATGAGTTTGACGAAGAGACACTGATGACGATAAACAAGTTCTTCGAGAACAGCCTTAATGTTTCGGAGACGAGCCGTCAGCTCTATATTCACAGAAATACGCTCGTGTACCGACTCGACAAACTTCAGAAGACGACGGGACTGGATCTTCGGGTGTTCGAAGATGCGATCACGTTCAAGATCGCGCTTATGGTAGTTAAATATATGCGCTATATGGAGACGGAAGATAGGTGACCTCGAAGAGGTAGATTAGGGGAAAGAGGGAAAGTTATGATCACAATGGAGTCGGTAAGCAAATCTTACTCCACCGGTGTGCCGGCACTCAACGACGTGAGCCTGCACATCAAAAAAGGGGAATTCGTATTTATCGTCGGAGACAGCGGATCCGGCAAATCAACGCTGATCAAACTGCTTTTGAGGGAGCTTACCCCCACGAGCGGCCGTATCATCGTGAACAATTATGATCTTGCGAGACTCAGACGCCGCAAGGTTGCCAAGTTCAGAAGGAATGTCGGAGTCGTATTCCAGGATTTCAGGCTTCTCAAGGACAGGAACGTTTATGAGAATGTTGCCTTCGCGCAGCGTGTCATTGAGGTTCCGACAAGGCAGATAAGGAAGAACGTTCCCGCGATGCTTTCGCTTGTAGGCCTTGCAGGCAAGTACAAAGCCAAGACATGGCAGCTGTCGGGAGGAGAACAGCAGAGAGTTGCTCTTGCAAGGGCACTCGTGAACAATCCGCCGATACTTCTTGCAGACGAGCCGACAGGTAACCTTGATCCGAGAAACTCATGGGAGATCATGAAGCTTCTTGAGGAGATCAACAGGAGAGGCACGACGGTGCTTGTCGTAACCCATAACAGGGAGATCGTCAATGCGATGCGTAAACGTGTCATCACCATGAAAAAGGGTATCATCATAAGTGACGAAGAGAAGGGTGAGTATATAGATGAGGATTAGTACACTTTGGTATACATTCAAACAGGGTTTTAAGAATATCTTCAGAAACAAGATCTTTTCCCTGGCGACGATAGCCACGATCTCGTCATGTATTTTCCTGTTCGGACTGTTCTACTGTCTCGTGATCAACGTGCAGTACAGTGTCAAGGCAGCGCAGTCGGGTGTGGCGGTCACGGTATTCTTTGATGAAGGGCTCGCACCCGAACAGATACAACAGATAGGTTCGCAGATCCAGTCAAGGAGTGAGGTCTCCGAAGTGAAGTTCGTCTCGAGCGATGAAGCATGGAACAGCTTCAAGGAAGATTACCTCGGCGAATATGCCGACGGCTACGAGGGAGACAACCCGCTGGAAGGTTCCGAGAATTATGAGATATACCTGAATGATGTTGCAAAGCAGCCGGAACTTGTTGCATGGCTCAGTACGGTCCCGGGTATCAGGGAGGTCAACCGAAGCGACATCACCGCGGAGGTACTGACCAACGTTAACACGCTGATCAGTTATGTGTCTCTTGCGATAATCGGAGTCCTGCTTCTGGTATCGGTGTTCCTGATAAGCAACACGGTCGCGATGGGAATTTCCGTCCGGCGTGAAGAGATAGGGATCATGAGACTGATCGGTGCAAAGGATTTTGTCGTAAGAAGCCCGTTCGTAATAGAAGGTATTCTGATCGGACTGATCGGATCGGCCCTACCGCTTGTTGCGATCTACTATCTGTACAAGTTAATGATGGAATATGCCAATGCAAACTTTGCGGTACTGTCCGACATGCTCAAGTTCATGAGCGTTGAGGAACTGTTCAGGAATCTGGTACCGATATCACTGATCCTCGGAGTCGGGATCGGTTTTCTCGGAAGTCTGATAACAGTCAGAAGACATCTGAAGGTTTAAGGAGTTATTCGAAGGGGAATGATATGAAGCGCAAAAGGGGAGTGCGTTTTATCGGATTGTTGATGGTCACGTCAATGTTAGCGGCACATGTGCCGCTATTTGTGCATGGTGCATCTCTTACAAACGACAAGATAAAACAGGATGAGGAATCCAAGAAGGCAGCCGAGGAAGAGAAGAAAGCTTTAAAGAGCAATCTTACTGACGTAAAATCGCTTCTGGCCAGTCTTGAGACATCCAAGAATGATCTTGAAAACTATATACAGCAGCTCGATTCGGATCTGAATGATATCAATCAGAAGATCGACCGGCTGAATCGGCTGATCACGGACAAACAGTTCGAGATCGCAACGACCGAGAAGGAACTTGAGGAAGCCAGGAAGGTTGAGGAAACACAGTACAACCTGATGAAGAGGCGCATCAAGTTCATGTACGAGAGGGGCAATTCGTCCCACATAGAGATGCTGCTGTCGTCGAAGAGCTTCGTTGATTTTCTGAACAAGGCGGAGTTCATCAACAGGATATCCGCATATGACAGGCGGATGCTCGATTCTTATGTCGAGGCTAAGGATCTGGTCGCCGAGAAAGAGCAGATGCTGGTCAGTCAGAAAGAAGACCTGGAGGAAACAAAGGCAGCAATACAGAATGAACAGGATGCGGTTGAAGCCCTGATGGCCGACAAAGAGCAGGAGATAACCGTATTCGAGGGCGACATCAATAACAAGGAAGCAGCCATAGCCGAATACGAGGCAATGATCGCAGAGCAGGATCAGATAATCAAGGATCTGGAAGCCGCGATACTTGAAGAGAAGAAGCGTCTTCTTGCCGAGAACAAGAAAGCACTCGTTTATGACGGCGGCAAATTTGCATGGCCGGCACCTTCATATACAAGGATATCGGATGACTACGGATACAGGACGCATCCGATACTCGGAACGCAACAGTTCCACAACGGCGTTGACATGGCCGCACCGAACGGATCGCCGATCCTTGCGGCATATGACGGTGAAGTCATTGCAGCTTCATATTCGCCGACGATGGGAAATTACATAATGATCGATCACGGAGACGGTCTTATAACGATCTATATGCATGCCAGTTCGGTTTCGGTTTCGCAGGGTACCATGGTCGCAAGAGGCGAACAGATCGGATGCGTGGGATCGACCGGAAGAAGTACGGGGCCGCATCTGCATTTCTCGGTAAGAGAAAACGGATCATACGTCAGTCCCTGGAATTATCTGGGATAGGCAGAAAGAGAGTTGATACAAACATGGAAGAGAACAATACAACGGAGACAACAGAACAGCCGCAGGAGCCTGTCTACAGTCAGGTTTCCATCGAATATGTAAATAAGCAGATGAAGAAAGCCCGGAAAAAAGGTTTCGTTCAGGGCTTTTTCCTTACTTTGGGAATACTTATTCTCGCACTCGGGATAAAGACGGGAATATCAGTGATCGGGATGATCAGGGACGGCTCACTGTATGCAAAGATCTTCGGCTCATCATCGGATTCGGTCCTTGACAGCGAGACTATAGAGAAACTTAACAATCTGTACGCTCTGATCGAGAACACATATATCGAAGAAGTTGACAAAAAGACACTTCAGGAAGGTCTGTACAAGGGACTTCTTGAGGCGCTCGACGATCCGTATTCGGTATATTACAACGAGGAAGAATATGCCGAGATGATGGAAGGCACTTCGGGTACATTCGAAGGGATCGGAGCTTATCTGACACAGGATCCCGAAACGAACGAGATCAAGGTGGTCAAGCCTATCAAGGATTCGCCTGCCGAGAAGGCGGGAATGCTGATGGATGACGTCATCGTCGAAGTTGACGGCGAGAATGTCAGCGGTCAGGATCTTAACCTTGTAGTATCAAAGCTGAGAGGTCCGAAGGGGACAGAAGTTAAGGTCGGAGTTACCAGGAAGGATGAAAAAGATATCATCTATTTTGATATCAGACGTGCCGAGATCAACTCGATCAGCGTAGAGCATGAGATGCTCGAGGATAAGATCGGATACATCCAGATCATGGACTTTGCGGATGACACAGCCAATCAGTTCAACGAGGCGATGGATGATCTTGAATCCCAGGGGATGGAGAAACTGATAATCGATCTTCGCTCCAACGGCGGAGGATTTGTTGATATTTCGGTACAGGTTGCGGACAGGCTTATAAGGGACGGAGTCATCGTATCTGTCAAGGACAGGAACGGTCTGTCATTCAAGTATGAGGACAAAGGTGACGAAGATTATCTTAAGATCCCCTGTGTATTCCTTGTTGACGGAAATACAGCGAGCGCTTCAGAGATACTTACCGGAGCTATTAAGGATAACGGCCTGGCTACGATAATAGGAACAAAGACGTTCGGAAAAGGAATAACGCAGATGATCATCCCGCTTGAAGACGGGAGCGGAGTCAAGATAACCAATTCCAAATATTATTCCCCGAATGGTGAGAACATCCATGAGAAAGGTATAGAACCCGATATCGTGGTTGAATTTGACGCAGAGAAATACAAGAAAGACGGAGAAGACAATCAGCTTCAGGCTGCAATAGATTACCTTGAGAAGGAAGGAGATTAACACATGAACACAGTCAGAGTATGCGACAGCACGGTAAGGAAGCTTTCGGGTGGCAAAGAGCTATCCCTGTCATTCAAAGAGAAGCTGGAAGTTGCAAAGCTACTTGACAAGCTATGTGTAGATGTGATCGAACTTGATGAGATAAGAAACGGCAAGGCGGATACTCTCCTTGTCAAATCCGTTGCAATGGCAGTGTCAAACAGCACTGTTGCGGTGCCTGTTGCGCTCGGCAGCGATCCCGCACCGGCAGCGGCAGCACTTTCCGAGGCAAAGAAGTACAGGCTTCAGGTCGTTGCTCCCGGAAGCAGTGTCAGGATGGAGTATGTCTATCACAAGAAAGCTCCCGCCATTCTTGAAATGGTGAAGGAGACTGTGGCAGGCTGCAAAAAGTTCACGCAGGATGTCGAACTGATCATTGATGATGCTACAAGAGGGGATATGGCTGTCATTTCGGATCTTGTAAACACGGCGATAGATGCGGGTGCAACTACCGTAACGTTCTGTGACGATGCGGGAGAGATGCTTCCGGAAGAATTCGCTGCATTTCTTGAGGACAGGCTCGAAGCAGATCCGAAACTCAAAGATATCACATGGGGTGTATCATGTTCCGATGAACTGTCCATGGCCGATGCATGTGTCATTGCTGCACTCTGCCACGGAGCAGGGGAGATCAAGGCTTCGGCATTTCCGGTCAATACGGCGTCGCTTGAAAACGTCTGCAGGGTCATTGCGGGCAAAGGCGAGAGTTTCAATGTCCGTACGGGTGTTGCCACATCTTCGATGAAGCGCACGATCGCACAGATAGGAAGATTCTGTGTGAGCAGTCAGGATACGAAGACGGCTTTCGGGTTTACCGGAGGTGTTGAGAGCGCGGATGACATACTGACGGCACACGATTCAAAGGAAGCCGTTGTTCAGGTTGCATCAAAGCTGGGTTACAGCCTGAATGAAGAGGATGAGGAAAAGGTGTACGAAGCATTCATGAAACTTGCAACAAAAAAGGAGAATGTTTCGGCAAAGGAACTTGATGCGATAATTGCGACTGCCGCAATGCAGGTTCCGTCAAAGTATACACTGGACGATTTTATAACAAATACCGGAAGCAGTATCACGGCCATGGCACATGTGAAGCTGCGTACAAAGGATGAGGATCTTGAAGGGATCTCTCTCGGAGACGGTCCGATAGATGCTGCATTTCTTGCCATAGAACAGATAACGGGAAGACACTACGAGCTTGATGATTTCCAGATAAAGGCAGTGACCGAGGGTAAGGAAGCGGCTGCGGAAACAATTGTGAAACTGCGCGCAAACGGCAAGGTTTATTCCGGAAGAGGACTATCCACGGACATAATCGGTGCGAGCGTAAGAGCATATCTTAACGCGGTGAACAAGGTTATCTACGAGGAGGATGAATGATGAAACTGTCTTTTTCCACGCGCGGCTGGAACGATCATACATTTGATGAATTCATGGATATTGCCGACGAAATGGATTTCGCCGG
>JAEEGL014268835.1_pt1 | contig 12417 bp, 6 predicted proteins | sample 9134231 | NCBI WGS metagenome assembly JAEEGL01 (sample SAMN16246548, study PRJNA631951) | gut metagenome | biome: gut microbiome; feature: rumen; material: fiber-attached | host: Bos | place: Iran: Karaj | collected 2018-10 | reverse complement strand
GGAATCGACAAGTGTCGTTCTGTATTCATGGTCAGCGTTGGCAGGATCGTAATAGTACTTGTCGAAGCGGCATCGACTATTAAGTTTACATCCGTTACATGCACCGGATGACCGATTGCGGCGCTTACACCTGAACTGGACGAAATCTTCGCACTCGGGAAAACATTCACGGTTGTACTTGCAGTGCTTATAGTTTCCGCATTCTCGGGGAAGGGTACACTTGAATTTCAGCTTTCGGTGAAGCTTGATCTCCTTTCCTATAGTCGAATTATCCTTTCCTATCGTCTTGGCTATCGCTGTCTTTGTGGATCCGTTTCTTATGCCGGTTTCAATAATCCTTCGCTCCTAGCAGGTGAGATGAGTAACTTCTTTCTCGGTACCCATAATCTCCTTGCTTTCCGAAGGCACTGTCAGGCACATATATTATACAATATTGAACGACTTATTTCCATTTTCTTGGAACTGGATTCTCATGAACGACTTACTTCCACTTGCTCCCATCAGAACTGGAAGCAAACTTTTCACTTCAGGTTTTAAATGAGACTGCCCTGAATGGCGAACAGGGCAGTCTCATTTGAAAGGGACGCCAAAATGTAAGGAATGGTCATAAAGATTGCCAATTAGCCAAAAGGATTGGAGGGGGCCAAAATCGAATAAAATCAACGAGGTGAGGCACTTGAGGAAAGTGAAAGAACTCTCGTTGGACAGGCTTGTAGAGCTAATCGAGGACAACATACCAGATCCAAGAAGACCGGGAGGAAACATCCGTCATAAACTGGTGGATTTGTTCGTGATTATCCTGCTGGGGATTATCTGTGGGTGCGAGACATGGATAGATATTGAGGATTATGCCAAAGCCAAAGTCGAATCAATCTTCATTGGTCACTGGACACTGCTTTTAACGAGGATGAGTCCCAGATCTACAGAGGTCATGCTCAGGAAAACCTCTCCGTTGTCAGGAAGATCGCTCAGGGGTTGCTGAAATCCGAAACCACATTCAAAGGTGGCAGTATTCGCAGAAAGTCGAATCGGGCAGCGATGTCAGATGAATATGCCGAATTGGTTCTTAAGCTTGGTGTAAATCAGTAAGCACGTTTCATTGGCAGTTCTTGTTTGCCTATCTCTTTTTCAAATGAGTTGGCCCTGCTGATTCTGTAACCTTTCTTGCAGAGCACCGAAAACTGGCTTATAATAGAGAATGGAAAACTGTTCGGAACGATATACGGAAAACAGGGGTAACGAAAGGACGGGCATGATGTACGGGAACTGCTGCAGAGGAAGGAAGGCAAACGGAAACAGGTCGGCCGGGAGGGGTTTCCTGCTGCTTTGCCTGCTCCTTTTTTCTTTCGGGGCCCTTCAGGCGTACGCCGAGGGCGAGGATCCGGTCGTCGTCCGCGTCGGCCAGGCCGGCTATCCCCTGAGCCTTGCGCGCTTTTCCCTGGAAAGCAGCCTGGACGTTGCCAGGGCCCTGGAGGACTCCCCGCGGGAGGAGGATCTGGAAGACCTGAAGGAAAGCACGATCCGGCGGCTGGTCTACATCGGCGTCATGGAAAACAAGCTGAAGGAGCTGGGCCGCTATGATTTCACCGCGGAGGAGGAAGAGCTGCTGAACAGCTTTGCCCGCAGCCAGTACCAGCAGGCCCGGGAAGCGCTGCTGGCGGAAATGCAGAAGCGGGACGAATCCTTTTCGGAGGAGGACGCGACCCGGTGGCTGGGGGACGCGGGCTACACGGTGGACGCCTTTGTGCGGGAAGCGGAGATCAACGAGAGGGAGCTTCGGCTGATCGGGGAATACTGCGCGGACGTGGTGCTGACGGAGAGCGAAGTGGACACCTATTACCTTGAGAACTTCGTAAACCCTGAGAAAGAAAAATACGGGCATAATATTCCGCTGTATGAGGAAGAAGTGATCATGCGGCAGAACGAGTCGTTCTATGTTCCGGAGGGATACCGGTACCTGAAGCATATCCTGCTGCCTTATCCGGAAGAGCTGGTGGCTGCCCTGCGGCCGTATGCCCGAAAGATGAAGGAGGCGGACAGCGCGCTGGAGCAGGCGGGAAAAGGCCTTTTCGAAGCGGCTGCCGCGGCGGAAAAGTGGGAGGACCTTGCCGGGGCGCGGGCCGTGTACGACAGCGCGAAAGCAGCGTCCGGGGAGGCGCTGGAAGCGTTTGAGGCAAAGCAGCGGGAAGCGCTCGACATGGTCCGGGAAACAACGGATGAAATCAGCCGGCGCTATGCGGCGGGGGAATCCTTTGAATCGCTGATGAAGGAGTTCAGCCAGGACACAGCCCGCCAGGGCGCGGAGGATCCCGGCTTCCCCTTCCATCCGGATTCGCCCAATTGGCCGGAGAGCTTCCGCAGGGCGGCGGCCGCCCTGGCACAGCCGGGGGATCTTTCCGCTCCGGTCCTGACAGACGCCGGGATTCATATCATCCGGTATATGGCCGATATACCGTCGGGCGCCCACGTGCTGACGGAGGAGGAAAGGAAAGCGCTGGAAGCCAGCGTGCTCCGGCATAAGCAGGAGGAAAGCCTCCGGGTCCTGCTGGACGAATGGCTGAAGGATTATCCGGTGGAGACCCACCCGGAGCTGCTGACGCTGCCGGATCCGCTGTAACTGCTGCCGAAACCGCCCTCACCAGACACCTGATTGAGAGAGGAACCTGAACCATGCGTAAAGTCCTGACCCGCTGGATCGCCTGTATCCTGAGCCTGGTGATGATGATCGAAACCTGCCCGGCCGCCTGGGCAGAGGAAACGGAAATCCTCCCGCCCGGGGCGATTGAAGCTGCCCGGGCCCTGGCGGGAACGGATGAGGACGCGGATTATTTCTACGAGGGCATGGCGCCTGAAATCAGCTGGAACGCGCGGATGCTCGCGGACTGGATTGAAAGCATTCTTTCCCATGAAATGTATGCCGTCCAGAACAGCTGGAGCGACCTGGAAAAAAACCTCTGCACGATGGAGGAGGAAGCCCCCGACCTGTACGGGCAGATGACCTCGGGGGAAAACGCTGCTTTCGCGGAAAAGGCCGGGGAAATGTTCATACTCTCCGAGGATCTGAGGGAAACCATACGCTACTACCAGGATATCCTTGACGAGGGCGGGGAAAAGATCGAAAGCCAGATCGCTTCGATCCTGTCCGCGGACTCCTCCGAGGCGGAGAAGGAACGGAGCGCCTGGGAGCTGGACGCGACGGTGGACGGGATGCGGGAAGCCAGAAAATACGTCGTGGAAAACGCCGGCGCGTGGACGGGCGACCTGGAATCCTGGAGCCGGTGCTTTGATGTCGGCGGCGCAGGCGAAACCGAAGGCACGGACCCGTTTGCGGCCTGGGTGGCCGAGGTGCTGAACTGGAACGTCACCGCCATCGATCAGAACGTCACCGCATCCCTTTACCCGGACCGGGGGCAGTCCCTGCTTGCCCGGCTTTCCCCCGTTTCCAGCGCGCTGGCGGCCGATACTTCGGACGAGATGGAGATCATGGTGCTGGACGACCGGCATTTTGCGGTAACCCTGGAGGATGAGAAGGGAAAAGGCGTTCCGGACGTCTGGGTGACCGTCACGGATAACGACCGCGGCCAGAAGAGCGGATACGCCAAAAGCAACGCCAACGGATTCGCGGTCTTCCCGGTTTCCGGCTTCACGGTCGACCGGGAAGGGAAGATGAACCTGACCGTCATTGCCGGCGGGGCAGGCTACCGGTATACGATGGCCCGGGGGCAGGAGGTCCCCAAGGGAGGAAAATACAGCCTGATTCTGCGGAAGGATGACGGAAAACCGTACTTTGTTTCCGCGACATTTAACGACGGGGAGATGCTCAACAGCGAGCGGCAGATCCTGTACAGCCCCTACAACGATCTGAAGCATGAGATCAGCGCCCTGGCGGTAAACGGAGGCAGTTCGGTTTCTGTCAGCTATGCCAGCGCGCAGAAGGAAGGAACCGGAAAGGTGAAGGCTTCTGCGAAGGACGCGGAGGTCAGGTTCTGGAATGGCAAGCAGTATGAATCCCTGAAGGTTAAAAAATACACGTGGGAAGAAAAATGGAAACAGATGCTCAAGCCGGGCGAGAAGGTCAGGTTGGTTTCCGACGGCAGCCCGGACCAGGTGCTGATGCTGAAGGTGGTCCGGGGCGTTTCGGACAGGCCCCTGACCGACGGCAAGACCGGGGCGATGGGCAAGGTTCTCAACAACCTCAGCGGGTTCGGATCCGGGCTGATGAGCTATACGCTTCCGGCCTCCATCGGGAAACCGATCGGCGGCAGCACCCTCTCCCTGGATCTGCCGTTTACGCAGCACCTGCCCATCATCTCCCTGGATATGGACGGTTCCCTGACCGTGGCCTATGGAATCGACCTCGGCCTGATAGCGAAAACGAAGACGAAGGAAGGGGAAGCAAGCAACTGGAGGGCGGACCACACCTGGAGGACAGAGGACCAGAAGGACATCGACAAAAAGGTGAAGGAAGCCCAGAAAAAGGGCGCGTGGGCTGCTTATAAGGCGTCGGTGGGTTCGGCCTTCGAAGGCATGGAAAAGAAGAGCGTCCAGTTCTTGGGCACAGCCATGCTGGATTTCGGCGGCTTCCTGATGATCCAGGGAAGGCTGAAAGCCTCGAAGCTCAAGGACGCCGCGGGCGGGGACTACATGTCCAGCACGGATCTTTCCTTCACCGTGGGCGCTGTTCTGACCTTTACCGCGGAATACACGATCCAGACGCAGTTCGCGGTCTATGTTTCCTTCGGCTTCTCGCTGTCCGCGGCGGTCGGTTTCACCATCGGCGGCGAGCTGTCCAACTTCAGCTTCCGGGACGCATCCCGCATGAAGCTGAACTTCTCCCGCGGGCTGACGGGCATCTCCATCATGCTCAAGCTCCAGCTTTCCGTCACGGCAGGCCTGGGCATCAAGGGCGTGGCGAGTATTTCCATCACCGGTTACGGATACCTGAGCCTTTCCATCCGCTGGACGCTTCAGTCCCTGACGCCGGCGGTGACGCTGTCCTTCGGGGCGGGGCTGTACCTCGCCGTGCAGATCGTGCTTTTCAAACACCAAATCAGCCTGCTGGAGATGAAGCCGGAAAAGATCCTGTGGGAAAACGATGTGGCCAGGGCCCGGAAATCCGGGTTCAGTTTCCTGGACCTGCTGATGGCTTCCGCCCAGGCGGAGGAAAAGGGAAAAGAGGCGGACGTCAGCAGCCTGCGCGCGGATTCCTTCCCGGATCTGGCGCCGGCCATGGAGGAAACCGCCGCCAGGGAGCTGTCCATCCGAGGGGGGAAAATGAAGGTTCTTTCCGTCTTCAACCCCCAGGCCGGAAAGGACAACCGGTATGCCTTCTACATCGCTCCGGTCAAATGCGGGAACGGTACGCACGACCGGGTATGCTGGCGGAATCTGGATAAAGGGACGACCGGCGTCATCCATCCCTCCGGCAACGAGCTCTATGACGGGGATACCTATGCTTTCGACATTTCCGTCGCCTATACGCAGGCCGTTCTCGGAATTCTCTGCACCAAGGGCTACCGCACGGAGACGGTCACCGACGATCAGGGGAACCGGACGGACATCAGCATCCCCGCGTCGACGGAGGCCCAGCTGCTTCCGCTCTATATGGGCGCGAGAGCCTATCCGGAGGAAGTCAAGTACAACACTTCCGTTTCGGGCAGCTATCAGTACGCTTCGGTCAGCATGGGCGAAGAAGTGTATGAGGAGCCGAACGTCCATATCTATCCGACGAGGTTTTACAAAGCTGCGTCCGGGGCAAATGTGTTCGTCCAGGGCGAAGCGTCGATGGTCGTGTCGCAGCGCATTCCCCTTTCCGAGGACAAGGTGGATTCCCGCAAGATGTGGACGGTTACCATGGAGGTCGCAAACGGCGGGGCTGTCCACTACAGCAAGAGCTGCGTGACCGTCAAGGGCGGGTTTACCCATGATATGCTTTCCTTTGTCCGCTACCGGAACGTCCTGATCGGAAGAAGATACCAGGATCTTTTCCACCTGAAGAAAAAGGAAGGTTCCTCTGACAAAACGGTGATCGCCAACATGAGCGACGCCATGGTGCAGCTTCCCGAGCTGGCTTCCGGGAATATTCCTTTCTACGATGTGGTCAGCTGGATGAACTATACAAAGAACGTGACGAACATCTTCTATCTCGAGCGTGAAACCGGGAAGGAGGAAACCCGGACCAGCCTCAAAGGGATCAACATCGTCAGGGAGCAGCCTGCAACCGGCAGGGATGAGCTGACAAAGGGCAGGATGACGGTTCGCAGCATCGACTATGACGTGAACGCGGAAACCCCCTCCTTCAGGGTGCTCTGCACGCCTGATCGCCGCACCCTGCTGTACTGGCTGGCCAGCGCGAGGAAGTCCAGCGAAAAGGATCCGGACAAGTATGACCTGGTCTGCGTCCAGATTTCCTCCGACGGCCTGGCTGCGACGGAGCCCTACGTGCTCGCGGAGTTCGAGGTCCCGGTGCCGGGCGCGGTCCCGCTGCAGGCGGTCCTGAACGACGAAACCTCCGGCACCCTGGTGCTGAACCTGGACGGAACCGCTTCCAAAGGGTCCGCCACGGACCCGGTGCGGGTTTCGTGCTACACCTTCAGCCTGAAGCTGAAGCCCGGTCTTGATATCCGGAAGATGGTCCTGGAGACGGACGTGGCTAATCCCGGCGGATACCTGGACGCCATGGTTTCCGTGGCAAACCCGGGCAACCTGGCGGTCGGCTGGTTTGACCTGCAGCTGCTGCACACGGACGACCGGGGGCAGGAAAGCGTGGCTGAAACCATCCACTGCGATCTGCTGAAGCCGGAAAGGAGCAATCTCACGGTGGGCGGCAAGGTTGCCACCCAGGGTAGGAAAACCGCCTACGCGGCCCCGCCGGCGATGAATCCCATGGTCCAGTCGGCTCATCGGATCAAGGTCAGGGAAACGCTGTACATGAACGGAACGGAGCAGAAGAGCGAGGAGGTCAGGCAGGTCAGCAGCGCTGCGGAGCTGCTGCCCGGCGCGGCGCAGGTATACAGGGTCAACCTGAAAATCCCTGCGGACTGGACCGGCAAAAAAGCGGTCAGGCTCCGGGTTTCCGGAATCGGGGCCATTCAGAACGGAAAAGCGGAGGAAGCTGCGCGGAACGCGGCCAACACGGCGGCCGGCCAGCCGAACGGCCCGGAAACCGGCGGGATTGTCAGGGAGGAAGAAACGCAGTTTATCGTCTTTACCCCGGAAACTTCGGCAAGCTATTCCAGCGAGCCGGTGATTCCGCCGTTTGACCCGTATGACGACGCCGAAGTGCTGGCATACCGGCTGGCGGACGGCGGGACGCTGGCGCTCTCCGGGGAACATCCGGAGATTTACGGGGATACAGTGCCTGAAGAGGTTTATGACTACGCGGAAGACACCCTGATCGACCTAGACGCGGACGCGACGGTCTATACGGACGGGAGCGGTGAACGGATCCTGGCGATCACCCTGCAGAACTTCAGCGATATTGAGTATCCGCTGACGCTGTACGCGGAAATGTTCACGGACGACGACATGAAGCCGGTTTATGTGGCCCTGCCTTTCTATAAACAGTATACAGCAGGGGAGACGGCGCAGACGGTTGAACTGAAGCTGTCCACGCTGCTGGCTGGCAGGAGGCCGTGGCAGCTGCTGCTCAGGATCTACGCCCGGGAGAACGGCTCCGACGGCGTTTCGGAAATTGCCCTGCGGAACAACGAATTCATGCTGTACTTCGACAATGACGAGCGGGAAGATCCCCTTCGCTTTGTCCGCCAGCCCGCGGATGTTTCCGTGATGGAAAAGGAAAACGGGAAGTTCTCGGTGGCGGTAAAGGGCGGCGTACCGCCTTATACGTACCGGTGGCAGGCCTGGGTGGGCGAAAGCATGGGCTGGAAGAATATTCCGGACTCGGATTCGCCGGAGCTGGTGGTGAAAAACGCAACCATGGGAATGAACGGCTGGAAATACCGCTGCGTCGTGAAGGACCACAACCTGAACGAGATCGTTTCGGAACCCGCCAGGCTTCTGGTCAGGAAGCCGGTACCCACGGGCGACGGAGCGCCGCCGGTGTGGATCCTGCTGGGTTCCGGCGCGATGCTGCTTTTCGCCTGGTTCGCGCTGCGCAGAAAGAGCAGAACGAAATGAACCGCAAACGCAAACTGATCCGGGTGGGACTTGCAGGCCTGGCTGTTCTGCTGCTTGCCGCGGCGGCAGCCCTCCTGCTCGGCAGCCGCCGGAACCGGGAGAACAACCGGGAACTGTCGGAGCAGTTCCACCGGATCCCCCCGTCCCAGGCTCCCGCGGATCCGCTTCCGGAGCCGGACTGGATGGGCCTCCCGGACGGATCGCCCATCACCCGGGAGGTCCGGCTGGCCCAGGCGGACGAGCTGCCGGACCTTGTCCGCTCCTCTGTTTTCCATACGGAGGAGGGGCCGGTTCTTCCCGCCATGCAGGAGCTCCGGAAAACCGTCAGGGACCTGTGCGGCTGGCTGGAGATCCGGGGCCTGGTGGACCTGCCCGTGGTCTGCAGGGACAATGCCTATTACCTGGATCACGACGCGGAGGGGAAGGCCAGCCGGTACGGGGCGCTTTTCCTGGACGAGGGCCATCCTGTCGCCCCGGGCACCCAGAACCTGTTGATCCACGGCCATAACATGCGGGACGGATCTATGTTCGGGTTCCTGGCGCATTACCAGAACCGGGGCTATCTCCGCAGGCACCCGGTTGCGACCTTTACGACCCTGCGGGAGAAGGAGGATTACATCCTCTTTGCCGTGCTGAAGGTCCGCATGGATCCGCAGGATCCGGATTACCTCAACTACTTTACTCACGCGTCCTTCGGGACGGACAGGGAGTTTGAGGACTATATCGGCGCGCTCCGGCAGCATTCCCTGGTGCGCACGTCCATCGGCGTGGAGCCGTCCGACGCCCTGCTTACGCTGACGACCTGCGTCGGGGAGGACTATCGGCTGGTGCTGGTGGGGCGAAGGATCCGGAAAGGGGAAAGCGCTGCCCTGCTGGGGACGCTGATCGAGTAATCGGCCCGTGAGGCCGAACGGATGAGGAGAATATGAGGCTTTTTTTCAGTGGGCGGATCTTCCGGCGCCTCGCGGCGCTTGCGGCGGCCGCGGCGGTCCTGATGGCCGGGGCGCCTGTTTCCTGTGCTGAGGAGACCCCCCGGGTACCCTGGACGCTTGCCCTGTACCTCTGCGGATCCAACCTGGAATCCGTAACCGGCGACGCGACGGAAGACCTGCTGGAAATCCTCGCCACGCCGTTTGACGACCGACTGTTGAACCTGTATGTGCTGACCGGCGGCGCGGGAGCCTGGAACCCGGGAAGGTACGGGATGGGTGAAAATGAGGAATACGATTCGGTGGCCGACGAGTCCGGCAGCTACTTCCAACCCAGGGCGGATGCCCTACAGATTTTCCGGATTGAAAACCGCCGGGATGAAACGCCGGCGTACATCAACGAACGGGAAATCCTGAACCGGATGGTGCCGGTTCAAACGGCGGAAAACCGGCCCATGAGCGACGGTGGAACGCTTTCCTGGTTCCTGGACCGGGTGATCAGCCTCTCCCCCACGGAGCATATGATGGTGGAGCTCTGGGACCACGGCGCCGGCCCTGTCCGGGGCGTGGAGCACGACGAGGCGACCGACCGGTATATGCGGATCTCCGACCTGCGCCGGGCGCTGGCCGGGGCCTGCGAAACCCGGCGCGCGGCGGGTCTTTCCGGGCGCCTGGACGTGATCGGTTTCGACTGCTGCCTGATGGGAAACGCGGAAATCCTGATCGAGCTTCAGGACGTCGCGGAATACATGGTGGCTTCCGAACTGACGGAATGGGGAAACGGCTGGGATTACAGCTGGCTTTCTGTTTTCACCGAGCCGGAGGCAAGGCAGGAGCTCCTGAACGCCGAATGGGACCTGAATATGGATTACACCGCAGCCGCGGAGGATCCGGCGTTTTCCCTTGAGATCGGCAAAACGATCGTGAACCGGTTGCCGCACCAGAGCAAGGGCATCAGCACCTGGGAGAAGCTGGGGAACCTGGACCGCGCAACCATGGCGCTCTACCGGCTGAACGGCGCGGCGGCAAAAGAAAAGCTGAAGAGCCTGGCCGAAGGCCTGGACGCGCTGGGCCGCGCGATCATCGAAGCAAGGACGGGCGATCCGGGCAAGGCGATCCGCCTCCTGCGCTCCGTGGAAAGCATGGAGGCCGTCAGCGCCGACCTGGGCCTGGTGGACCTGCGGGATATGGTTCTGACGCTCCTGGAGGCCTCCGGGGAGGAGGAATCCCTGAAGCCGGTCCGCTCCGCGGCGCAGAACCTCCTGGACCTGCTCCGGGAACCGGCGTCCTCCTGCGTCGAAAATAATACCGGGGAGGGGGATCTCCTCCTTTACCGGGGATCGACCGCGGAGCAGCAGGTGTTCTGCGCCCTGTCCGTTCTCTTTCCCGGAGGGGAGGCGGAGATTCTGCCGGGGGACCAGGATGCTTATTACGGGCTGACTTTGGGACAGAACCATCCCGCCTACGCCGATTCCCTCCTCCGGATCAGCCGGCGGGACTACGGGGCGTTCGGGGGAAAACTGAACGCTGCGTGCAGCCCCAGGGAGCGCCTGTTCACCGCGAAGGTGGAGGTTCCCGGCGCGGACGGGGCGGCTGTCACGGAGCAGCTCAACCGCCTGGCCGGTATGGATTCGGTGTTTACCTGCCGGCCCGCGGATTCGGAATACACCTACAAGCTGGGCGAATATTCCGTGACGAAGGCCTGGGAGCAGAACCGCTTCTCTTCCGATTTTGAAGGCTTCTGGCCTGTGATCAACGGGCACCTTGCCACCATGAGCATCGATAAGGAGCTGAGGGTCAGGATGCCGGTATGGGGTGGCCGCTGGGAGGAACCAGAGGAGCTGCGCGGGCACCTGGAGGATGTGACCGGCGCCGGGGCGCGGCTGGTGCTGGACGAGGCTGTGTTTTACGACGGAATGGCCTGGGGGCGCCCGTTCGTTCCGGAACTCAGCTACAGCTTTATCCCCTGCCTGGAGGTTACCCCGGCATCCTACGTGGAGGGCGGGGAGACGATCAAGTACCCGAAGATCAGGCTGAAAAAGAATCAGTTTGTCACCACGGAAAAGGGAAAGCGCTACTATATTCCCGTGGAGTTCCGGTATGTCCCCGCGGGGGAATATACCTGCACGTTCCGCGCGCTTGATACCAACGGGGCGGAGGTTCTCAGCGAGCCAGTCGCGATGGTCCAGAGCAATTTCCCCTACGCGGAGTATTATGTGGACAGCGTCCCCACTCAGCCCTGGACGGGAATGCCTGTGACTCCGGTCCCCGAAATCTGGCACAACAACCGGCTGATGAAGGGTGAATATGACGTTTCCTTCGAATATGAAAACAACGTGGATCCCGGAGTGGCCACCGTCTACGTCATTTTTTCAAAGGACGGGGAGGAGAAGGGCGTGGTCCCGGTCTGGTTCCTGATCGAAAAGGGGGAAGGCGGATTGCAGGAATAACTGCCATCTCCGTTTTTCGGCCGTATCAACAGGTGGAAACCATCCCCGGTCGCGGGGAAAGATAAAGGAGGAATGGTCCCATGAAAAAACTGATTTCTTTAGCCCTGGCAATCATTATGCTTCTCACGGTGTCCGCCGCGCTTGCGAAGACCGTTACGCCGGATGACGAATACAAGGGCCTGGAAGGCACGGTTGTCCACGCGACGGTGGGCGAGTACAACCCGGATACGAAGACCTTCCGGGTGACCCTGTACAAGGACGACAGCTTCGCCATCGATGACGTCGAAAAGCTGGCCGCCGGCGACACGCTTCTGGCCGGCGGATGGACGGGCCGCGTCAAGGAAATCGCCGCGGATGACAACGGCGATATCAAGGCCACGATGGAAGACGGAAGCGAGATCATCTTCGTCCAGGTCGGCGACGACCACATGATGGCCCAGAGCACGGATGACGACAGGCGGTATATGCACGCTTACGCGGTGCTGAACCTCCCTGTGGCGGAAGGCATCGTATACGAGGATAACTCCGATCCGGAGAAGGCCGAGGCGGTGGTAACAAAGGGCCTGGAGGATATCCTGAAGATCAAGGCCGAGAAGGAAAAGACCAGCATCGGGTTCGATTTCTACGCCACGATCATCGAGCTGAACGACGCGATGGAAATCGTACGGATCCACCAGGATTACGACGTAGCCCAGTAATCATCGGCGCAACCGGCAGGGGGGCAAGCAAGCCCTCCTGTTTTGTTGTCAAGGGGACGGTTCTCATGACAACTTTCCGCGGATCGGGCGGGCTGTTCCAGGGCGAAAAAGAAACTCTCCCGGAACCGTGCGCCGGAAAGCCCCCTTCTTTGTTCCGGATTTCTGTGTTATAATTGTTCATCCAGTCGTCAACCGCTATAT
>JAEEGL013695586.1_pt1 | contig 12417 bp, 13 predicted proteins | sample 9134231 | NCBI WGS metagenome assembly JAEEGL01 (sample SAMN16246548, study PRJNA631951) | gut metagenome | biome: gut microbiome; feature: rumen; material: fiber-attached | host: Bos | place: Iran: Karaj | collected 2018-10 | reverse complement strand
TTGGTGTATGATGTACCACAGACGAGGTAACGCATATGCAGATTGGTGAAAGACTTAAAAACAAAAGAAAAGAACTGGGAATATCTGTAGAGAGCATTGCAGAGCAGCTTGGTGTGTCCTATACGACCATATATCGTTATGAGGCATCAAGTATAAGCAAGATTCCTGTGGAAACGTTTGATAAGATTTGCAAGATCTTAGGTGTCACACCGGCTGAACTGATGGGGAATGAAGAGGCCACTGACGCTGACAAAGAAGAGATTGCAAAGCTGCCAAATCACTTTGATAATCCTCAGGAAGCAATTGAATTTATTCTTAAAACACCGACGCTTGCTGCGTTTGGTGGTTATGACCCTAACCAGATGGATGAGGAGACAATCGTCGAATTTGCAAATGAGCTACTGGGCCATTTAAAAGTTATGAGTCATAGATATCAGACAAAGGGGGCTCCGGGGGATGAGAAAGCAGGAAATCGTTGATTTTGCAAATGGACTGAGGAATACATATCATACTAATGACCCATTTGAGCTAGCCAAGATTTGGGGAATAAGAATAATAGAGCGCGATTATGGATTCAAGGGCTTTAAAGCTCAGGCTGTTAAATTTCGTGGGTACGCGCCATACATAGCTATAAACTCCAATTACACGGAGGCATCAAAAAAGATCTTATGTGCCCATGAGCTGGGACATATTTTCTTACATGATGAGACATTAAACTACTTCGCTGATATTGGCGGAAAGATTAATATGCAGTCAGAATATGAGGCAAACCTCTTTGTGCTGGCTCTTTTGGAGGACCAGGCTAGACTGAAGGTGGATATGACAGAGATTCCGCCTTATCTGCTTCAGAATATTGTAGAACAGAGCATAGAGTTAAAAAGTAAATAAATGGCTAAGACTAATCCAAGGCATGTGCCAAAAAAGGCACATGCCTCTTGTTATTATGTGAGTAGATAAGGAGAGCACTGTTCATGAGACGATTGATTAAGTCAAAGGACAATTTCATAACATGCCCATTAGAGGATTTATCTCTGAGAGCGGCTTTGGGCGAGCATTTTGTTCTTAAGGAGACTGAAGCCATAGTATTGGATCCATTGTATAAGGTGATACCCAGTACTCCTGATGTCTTAGATGGTGAGCTTACACCATTGGATATAGATCTTTTCCTATACGGTGGTTATTCCTGGTACATTTCGTACGTTGGAGATATGCAGCTTTCTGAAAGCGGGTTTGATCCAAGAACGGTTTATGCAATCTCTGCATTTTATGAAGAGGAGGGACTCGGAAATAAGTTGGTGTTCCTGGCAAGGAGAGTTGTTGCTAAGGATGAACAAGACAGACAGGCCAATCTTCGTCTAAAGAATGATGTAAGCATGGCTCTTTATGAGCATCTATCATATTTAAGGGATAATCGTATCGGCTGGATTGAAGCAGGTGATGATCTTGAAAAATGTATCAGTATGGTATATACGCTCAAGAATGTAATTGATCCGGAAGATTTAATGATAGAGGGTGTATTTAAGGATATGGTCATTAGCTTGGACCAGTTTCATTACGATAGAACTCTGAGAAATGGGAAAGAGGCCTGGCTAATAGCCTATGGAAATAGGGATTGAAGAGGGGCGAAATATGACATATAAGGTGTTAGTTGATGGGACAGAGCGTATGCTAGCATCTACATTGTCTCATGATGAATTTCGAGATTTCTACAAGAGGCTGGGGGAATGGGAGACTTTGCATTGTGTAAGTCGCATAAGTAGCCGGCTTTTACCGATAAAAGGAAGAAAGATGTGATGTGCGGAAAAAGGCACATCACTTTTTTTATGGTATAGCTGAAAGAAATATAAACAATATATTAAAAAGCGTTAACAAATATCATTTTATTGAATTGGGGGATGTAAAATGGACATGAAAAATGATTTAGTTGATAACAACGATAACGAGTTGGAGGATAGCTCTATGTATGGAACAGGCACCAAGAAAATGCTGAATATGCTGATTCTGGACGTTCTTAAGGAGCATTCTGACAGTGAACACAGGCTTTTGCAACAGGACATCATTGATCTTTTAGAGACCAGTTACGGCCTTAGCTGTGAAAGAAGGGCTGTGAGTAACAATATAAAAAGTCTTCAGGAGATGGGGTATGACATCGTTGCAGACAAAGGATATTACCTTAAGAGCCGTGAGTTTACTGATGCAGAGCTGCGCCTTTTGATTGATAGTATCTTTTCGTCCGGCTCGACCACGGATAAAGAAGCTCATCGTCTGGTAAAAAAGCTGGAGAGCTTCTCTAATAAGTACTTTAAGTCTCATGTTTCTCACATACATACTTCTTCAAGCGGTATGAATACCGCCAATTCGCAGGTGATGGATTCAATAGCCATAATTGATACGGCTATTTCAAAGGGCAGGAAGATAAGTTTTTTCTATCTTCAATACGGCATAGATTTTAAGCTTCATCCCAAGCGCAGGGCGCGATATATAGCGAGCCCATATCAGATGGTAAACCACAGGGGTAGATACTATCTTATTGCTAATTATGAGGGGAAAGAAAACATATCTCATTTCAGGATTGATAGGTTCAGTGATGTGGAGATTCTGGATGAAAAACGCAGACCGATTAACAGCTTTGAGGGATATGAAAATGGACTTGATATGTCTAAATACCTGTCTGAGCATGTTTATATGTATGGTGGTAATAGCATACATGTGAAATTCAGAATAAATGAGCGTTTCATGGACAACCTGGTCGACAATTTTGGTATGAACTTTAGGGCAGACCCTGATGGTGACGAGGATATGATCGTATCTTTAAAGAGCAATCCGGATGCTTTCTTCTATTGGGCGCTGCAATATGGCTTAAATGTGGAAGTGCTGGAACCGGAAGATATTAGAGAACGGATACTGAAGGCGTGTAAAGAGATTGAGGCGAAGTACAAATAAGCGAAAGGGGAAACGCAGATGATTAATACAAGTACAGTGAAGGATAATGAAGATAAGGATTGTAGAGCATTACCTTATAATTTTTTTAAAAGATTTCTTGATGACGAGGACCTTGGGAAGTTTGTAAAACTGGTAAATAACCATGAGGAGCTTGAACTATTGTTTCGTGGCAATTCTTCAGAGGAGGGTACGGCTGTTATATATAGAAATAACCACGCCATGTTTACAATTCGTCCTGATGATGTTGAGTTCAACCCAAATTATTTGCGTTATGATCCTGATTGGGAGAGCAAATTGGAAGATTTGATGAATCTGTATGATAAGAAAGAAAAACCTACACTTTGCCCTGTTGAGAGAAATACAAATGAAAAAGGCGAGCATTCATATAGTTGTTCCTTTAAAAGCAAAAGGATTAATGCAACTATAAATGAAGACTTTTTGAATGCGCTTAGTCATCCAATAGCTGAACTAGGAAGCAAATCGTTATATGAATTTCTTTCTGAAATATTTGATGTTTATTTTAATAAAACAGATGAAATGTTTTCTAAGGATCAGTTTTTGATATGGGGCAATAAGAACGATTCCAAGTATAAAAACGAAGTTGTTCAGGTGCGCAAAAAAAGTAATTACCTTGAAAAGAAGCGCCAACAGCAGCTGTTTTCTGTCATGAACGATCAAGATGATGGTTATTATTTTTATGATATGGAGTTTGCGGAAAAAGGTGCTTCGTCAGGAAAGAAAAACAATCCGGATATGCAAGCACTACGGTTCGAAGGTGGAGTACCAAAAGCATGGGTTTTTGTTGAGGTAAAAAGCACTGTAGGAGCGTGTGGCGGTGAATCTGGGTTGGATAAACATATTCCTCGAATGATAGATTACATTACAGATGATAATAAAATACTTAATAGAAAACGTGAAGCACTCTTATTATTTCATCAATATCAAGAAATAGGGCTTTTTGATATAAAAAGGAAGATAGAACCGAGTGTTTTTGATTCATTGAATCCTGAAATAATAGTCATCTTTACAGATAAGGCTAAGGGAAAATGGAAACAATATGAAGAAATGTATAAGAATACATCTGTAAAAAAAGTTACCTTGGGCGGAAATGAAGAAATGGCGCTACCAAAGGATAGTGCTTTGTTGGTTAAGAATTTTGAACGTTCATCTGAGGATAAAGAAAGTGATAAAGACTAACGAAAACATTAAAATCTTTCAGGGCAATCAAATAGGTGGCTGCGTGACTGTGATATCATCTATGGTCAATGGTGAAACGCACCGGATCATGATAGACTATGGATCTTCTCTGGAGGGGAGTGGCACAGTCAAAGATTTTGATTACCCATGGGATGAAGAGCCGGTAGATGCTGTGTTTTTCACTCATTACCATGGCGATCATGTAGGGCGTATTGGCGAAATCCCAAAGAGCGTCAAGACTCTTTATATGGGCGAGACCGCGAGAAAAGTCATGGTAAATATCCAGAGGGCTCTGACTCGTGTGAAAGACATGTCTGTTGCCAATGAAGCTAAGGCTGAGTTGGAACTTCTGCATGATGATGAGAGGATTATAACTTTCAAAAGGACTAAGTACGCATACAAGCACATAACAGATATTCCTGGCTTTAAGATTGAGCCTTACAGTGTGGATCATTCCGCTTATGATGCCTATATGTTCCTCGTCGAGGTAGAGGATGACTCATTACCCGGCGGAAAGAGCGTTATCCTCCATACCGGAGATTTCCGAGGACATGGCAGAAGAGGAAAGGCAATGCTTCCGGTAATAAACTATTACATTCGTAAGTATGGCAACAAGGAGGGAATTGGAATACCAAAAAGGAATGTGGATGTTTTGATTACTGAAGGAACAATGATCAGCAGAGCTGATGAGCCAGTTCTTACGGAATATGAACTCCAGCTGGAGGCAACGAAGTTCCTGCATGAGCACAGATATGCATTTCTGATATGCTCATCTACCAATTTGGATTCTCTGGCCAGCTTCTATCAGGCAGCTCAGGACGCATCAGTTCCATATGGGCGATACCTTTATACTTACAATAACTATTTCAAGACACAATTGGATACCTTCACTAATACAGCAGGCAAATATACTGACCTCTACAAGTTCGAGAATGTTTATGAGTTGGATTTGGAAAAAGAACTAAAGCGCCCCGAGTGGACAAAGCCCAAAACTCAGAAAGAGCTTATGGAATATACAGGGTTTCTTGCTGTAATTAAACCCGCAAAGTGGTGCGAGAGCTTTATTGATCCCTTTATTGAAGATTATAAGAACGGGTGCATAAAAGAAATGCCAGTAATAATCTACTCAATGTGGGACGGATATATCGACAAATCAAAGGATGCTAGGAAAGATGAATGGATTGAGTTTATAGAACTCCAGGAAGCAAAGGGCGTTGAGATCAAGCACCTGCATACAAGTGGCCATGCATCAGTGCAGATGCTCACAGAGGTGATAAAGGCAGTGAATCCAACAAGGGCTGTTATTCCGATGCATACGGAGGATGCGGAAGGCTTTAAGTACCTTGATATGGAAGAGAGCTTGAAAGACAAAGTTACTATTGGATGAAGGGAAATGAAATTCTTTAGTTTTTACTGATTCTAGAGAGCAAGACGATTGGAATTGGGATTATCTTTATTCACGCAAAGATACAGCGATGTGCCGAAAAAGGCACATCGCTTTGTGTAATATCTGATCGATGCGATTAACCACATAGTGAAAGGACACAACCATGAGCATGAATGAAAACGATATCCTCACCGGCTTAAACCAGATATTCACTTTCCTTGGCTCATATGGCGGGAAGGTTACCATTGATTGCGATTGGGACTTCTACTGCCAAGTCTACAATTACAACGGATTTATTGAGACCGCGATCTGCTCCCATAGCGGGAGGGACAACGGCAATTATTTGGACCCCTTCTTCCAGATTGAGATTTACTATGATGAGGATGGGAAGACCATAAAGGAGGCCAAACCGGTGGAGTATCTTTCTCAATGGCCCGGTGGAGAACTAAATATGAGTCTGAATAACAACGCCTGCGTGTATGAAGGAGACTGCGAGAGCATGGAGGAGGACATCAAAGAGCGCCTTGTCAGCTATCTCAGAACAATTACAGGAATCCGCCCTTACCTGACAGAACCAGTATCAGTGGAACGATACCAGGAATATGCTAACTTCTCTTGATATGGAAAAAGATTGACGTGTTCAGAAAAGGCGATGTGCTAAAAATGGCACATTGCTTTTTTTATTATGTGATTGAAAAGACTTATACGAGGTCATATATCTATATCAGTAAAAGTGGAAGAAGGTAAAATATGACAGATACAGTGATTAGATGCGTGTCGAGTATCAAAAATAATAAAGATGAGGCATTGGCGGAGATTTTACGCCTTGGAGAATGCCTTTTGGAGGAGAACTACCTTGAAGAACATCTTATACAGCCACTAAATATAAGGGCTTATCATGCATCTGCGCTTCATTATTTAGATATGCTTCCTTGCATGGATGATGAAGATATCCTAAGGTGCAAAAAGGAAATATTGGAAGAACGATGGAAGTTAAAACATTCTAGAAGTGATGAATACCTGGATATGGGTGTTGGTAAGAGAGAGGCTTTTTGCGTAGGAATTTCAGCTTCGTTAAAGGGGCCTATAGTTGAGGATACTCGTAGAATAATTGAGGATGAATGTATAGAAATCATAACTGATCTGGACGTAAACATTAGGCAGTATGATAAATCTCCAATATTGATAGTAACAGAGAGCAAGCGAATGGAAGCTATAGAAGAAACGTTAAGAAAATATGACATGTTCATTTCTGATGTGATATCGGAACTTTCAGACGAGTCTAGTTTACATAAATATGTAAATATCACAACTATTACTTCATTGATAGAAGACATTCGATTCTCGCGTAAGTGTGGAATTTGTGAAGCAATAGTAGAGAGTGCTTTTAGAATTCTGGAGGCATGGTGTGAATATAGTCATATATGATGCGTAGAAAGGAACGTTGATAATGATTAAAGAGACGAAAGATATAGTTTTATCAGAGTATTATAAATCAGGTGAAGGCTATAAAAAATATACCGTGACAACTCGAAGCGTTGTTGATAAGGGGAAACCTAGTATAAAAGTAACGGATGCATCGATTTATGATGGCCCTGATACTGGAATAACAATACATAAATCTAGCGCATACCTCTGTGAATTGTGTGAGGGTGGACTTTTGAGCAGCTTAGTGCCAGACGGTAAAACTGATCTGGGATTTTTTGAAGAGCTGTGTCAAAAGGGCTTTTCAGAGAAATACCCTAAAGCAAGTGGTGACGTACATGCACGCTTGGCATATGAGATTGACGTCATAAATAGAATGGGGATGGTAGGCGGATTTTTAATAATTTATGATTTCATCAAATTTGCGAGAACGAAAAATCTAATGATCTCTCCGGGATGTGGAGCCCTTCCGGGGAGTCTTGTGGCATACTGCCTTGGAATAACGGGAGTTGAGCCAATAAAGGAAGAGCTTCTCTTTGAACGATACCTAAATATTGAAAGAGAGTCACCTTCTTACTGTATTAGGATTGATGTGGAGAAAGGGGCCAAGTCGTTGATATTTGACTATCTTTCTGAAAAGTATGGAAGTGGGATGCCTAAGTTTTTGGAAATGCTGGACATTAGTATTAAAGAATGGGTGGAGCTTTCAATTATCAAAGATACTCTTGAGAATATTTCGCGTAGCAAAGGAGCGAAAATAGACATAGAAGGAATTGGCAATAGCGATGCAGCTGTGTTTGAACTTCTATTATCGAGTGAGACAGACGGTATTTTCTACTTCGATAAGGAGGATCCACATTCATTTTCAACTTGGTGGCATCTTGATGATAATGGTAAATGGCATGAATATCATGACCCCATGGTCGCAGAGAATACGGTCTTGTTTGAGACAATAAGGCCCAAGAATATGGATGAGCTCATGGCGGCAATAGCCTTGGACAGGCCTTTGCCTGAAGAACATGTATGGAAGTATCTGCACAACATAAAGAATCCGCAGAATATTACATATGAATGTCAGGAGCTAGAAGCAATTTTGGCTACAACATATGGCTGTGTGATCTATCAGGAACAAATTATGAGGATATTGCAGGATATAGGGGGCTTTTCTCCTGAAAAAAGTGACTTATGCCGTAGAGACTTATCGAAAAGAAAACAATCTACTATAGGGGAAATGAGAGAGGACTTTGTTTATGGAGCTACAACATCAAAGATTATAGGTGTTGATACAGCAAATGCCCTATTTAATGAGCTTTGGGATGTAGCTAGATATAGCTTTAATAAATCGCATGTAGCCGCTTTTTCACTGATGATATATGAAATGGCTTGGCTAAAACTTCATTATGCCGGAGAGTTTAAAGAGGCATCTGAAAAATATAAAGGTATGAAATCGGTTGTTTTGCCATAAATGATCGCTAAAACTGCATACAGCACAAGTATATACGGGCGGGAAGAGGAGAGATTGTGGTAATGCATTATTCAGAAGAAGTAATTGATAATGTAAGAAGTAATAATGATATTGTAGATATTGTTTCACAGCATGTGCATATTAAGAAAAAAGGGTCTAATTATTTCGGACTATGTCCCTTTCACAGCGAAAAGTCAGCATCTTTTTCTGTTTCTCAGAGCAAACAAATATATCATTGCTTTGTTTGCGGAGAAGGAGGAGATGTAATTAGCTTTGTGATGAAATATGAGAATCTTTCTTTTATAGATGCGCTACGCGTACTGGCTGATAGAGCTGGCATTATTCTTCCAGCGGAAAATGATTTGCCTGTAGAAAAAGAGCCTTATGGTAAACAACACGATTTGTTCGAAATAACCAGAGAAGCCGCAATATTCTATTTCAATAATCTGGAAGCTGAAGATGGTAAAAGAGGGCTGGAATATCTCAAGGAGAGAGGGCTGTCAGAGGATACTATTAAATATTTTGGCCTGGGCTATTCGGGTAGTCATTCAACAGAGCTGATGAAGTATTTAAGAAAACGAGGGTATAGTGACGCTCAGATAGTTGAGGCGGGCATTGCTTCTTTTGACGAAAATAAACAAGTGCGTTATAGATTCTGGAATAGGGTAATGTTTCCAATAGTTAACGCTTCTGGCAAAGTTGTTGGCTTTGGGGGTAGAGTATTGGATGACGGAAAATCAAAATATCTTAATTCTCCTGAAACGCTCATATTTGATAAAAGTAAAAACCTCTTTGGACTTAACTATGCGAAGTATTCTAAAAAGGGTTATCTGATACTTTGTGAAGGATATATGGATGTCATAGCATTGCATCAGGTTGGGTTCGATATGGCAGTGGCATCCTTGGGAACATCTTTTTCTGATAAGCAGGCAATACTCATGAAAAGATATACTGATACAGTTATTTTGTCTTACGATAGTGATGAAGCCGGAATTAAAGCGACTCTTCGAGGGATAAGGATTCTTAAGAGAACGGGTCTTAAGGGAAAAGTCCTGGACTTAAGTCCATATAAGGATCCTGATGAGTTTATTAAGAATAATGGAAGTGAAGCATTGGAGGACAGAATTAAAAAGGCTGAGAATACATTTTTCTATGAATTGCGAATCCTTGAGTCATCATATGATATGGAAGATCCTGCTTCTAAAACAGATTTCTATAGAAAGGTGGCGGAGAGACTCTGTGAATATGAGGAACCATTGGAAAGAAAGAATTATATCGAAGCAGCAGGAAGGTTAATGATAGAGGAGGCAGATCTAGAGAAGCTAATTTCATTACTTGAAGCAGGAAGAGATTCACGCCGATATCCCATATGAATTTGGGTTGATGAAAACGAAGAAGTGATGTGCTAAAAAATGCACATGACTTCTTTTATTATGTTACTGAAAAGGAACATGACACGTTGTTACAAGCGAATGAAAGAATGAGGTAATACCGCAATGAAAGATTGTTTTGAAGAAATAATCGGATATGAAGATATCAAAAAGGAACTCCGCATTATCAGCGATATACTGAATAATCCTGAGGTTTACAAAAAGATGGGAGCGGGCCTTAACAATGGTCTTATGTTGATTGGAGAACCAGGAACCGGAAAGACCACAATGGCAAACTGTCTTATTAAAGCATCGGGCAGGAAGGCTTATGTGTGCAGAAAAAAAGCCTCTGACGGGAAGTTTGTAAAACAGATTGTTGACCTGTTTGATATGGCTAAGATTAACGCTCCATCAATAGTGCTATTGGATGATCTTGATAAATTTTCTGATGAAGATGAAGATTATGATGCAGAAGAGTTAGTGGCAGTACAATCCTGCATAGATGAGGTGAAAGATAGTGATGTTTTTGTTGTTGCAACAGTGAATAATCAGCTTAAGATTCCATACTCGTTAATGAGACCTGGTAGGCTTGGGAAAAAGCTTATGGTGAGAATGCCAAAAGACCGAGAAGCTGAAGAAATAGTTAAACATTACTTGGATAAGACCAATATTAGTAGCGATCTTGATGAGGTTTCAATAGCCAGAATGTTAACTGATGAATCCTGTGCAACGTTGGAAAGCGTAATATCATGTGCGGCAGAAAAAGCAGCGTATGGTAGACAGGAAGAAGTGACCATGGAAAACATAATAGAAGCATGTCTGGACCTGGTATTTGAAGCTCCTAAAAGTAGTAAAAGGCTGTCAGAAAGAGCTATGCGCAAGATTGCATACCATGAAGCTGCGCATGCTGTGGTTGCAGAAATCTTGGATCCAGGAAGTGTAAGCATAGCATCAATCAGAGAAACTGAAGGTGGTGATTACGGGTTTGTGAGATACCAAAGGTCTGAAGAACTGGATGGCTTGAGTGCTAAATATTATGAAGATCGAATAAAGATTTCTCTTGCTGGAAAGGCAGCAACTGAATTGGTATTTGGCGAGACAGATCTGGGAGCAAATAACGATATTCACAATGCGTTCGACAGAGCAAGATGTCTGGTTGATAACTACTGTATGTATGGCTTCCAAAATTGGATAGAGGACCGCAATACAGAAGTATCTGCAGGAAACAGAAATCGTGCTATGGCGATGGTTGTTGAAAGGAACTATCTCGAAGTTAAAAGACTTCTTGTAGAACATAGAGAGTTGCTGGACAAGATGGCCAGTGAGCTTATGAAAAAGACGACACTCATCTATTCAGATATTCAGTCAATATGTAGCTATTTTCGCAAGGGGGGCATGGAAGAAAATAATAATGAGATAGCAGAAAGCTTAGCTGAAATTGACATAACAGCGGTCAAATATAATGATCAAGAACCTGAAAAATCAATTAATGATAGAAATCTGGTAGAGCTGGCAGAGAGCATTAAAGAAGTTGGAGTTATAAATCCGCTTGTAGTATATGAGGAAAGCGGATCTTATATATTGGTTGCAGGCACAAGAAGATGGATAGCTGCAAGAATGGCTGGGCTAAAAACTATTCCAGCCGTAGTCATTCCGAAAGATAAGGCATTAGAAATTGTAGACAACAAAGATCAATAAGGGAACAGTGGGTTACAACCCTGTTGTCGCGAGGTGGTGCTATTCTTGATAAAACGATACAGAATTGAGGACGCGGATATGATGACCATTAATGGACTGAGTAAGAACTGGGACAGGCTGATTCAGTGTTTTGGGCTGACAGATTACCAGGTAAAAGAGGTCGAAAAGAATATCCCAACTGGTAGCTGCGAAGTTATGAAGGTGGATTGTTTTACGGATATCATTGCAATGCCACAGATGGTAGCCATTGTTGTATGGGATGAGATGTCAGAGATAGACAAAGGCTCTTTTGAAGAGTTTTATACTGAGATATCTCCATTTCCTGAGACTCTTGTGGTGGTTGGTAATGCAGAAGTGAATCCTGAGCTGAAACGCCAGATACTGGAGTATGATACGTACGAATCATTGGCGCAGAATCTTAAGTATGTTCTTCTCGGGGCCTATAAGAAGACCAAAAAGAACGAGAACTTTAGCTCTAATATAGCAAATGCATTATTCATCTTAAAAGAGATCAAGAAAAGACCCTACATCACAACAAAGCAGCTTGCAGATGCGCTGGAACTTTCGCCTCGCACTGTACAGCGCTATATTGAGACACTCCGTGTTGCCGGAGAGTGGATTGAATATGACATGTCCCATAAAGGATGGAGACTTGGATATTGCGAGTCAATCCTTGCGGATGATGTTTGGGATAATTAGATCTTTTGATGATGAGGATGCAGATGGCTGCATCCTCATCGTTGTTTAATTGCTTTTACAAATTTGAACTACCTCTCGCCCATTGGCCTCAGCATACTTTATTGTTTCCAGGGTACCGCCGGGAGCTTCGGTGTATACAGCTATCACTCTTGACGAATGGTCGACCATCCACTCGTTTCTAGCATAGAAAGCCGCTCTTCCGGGATTGTTTCTAACAAATACATGGTCATCTG
>JAEEGL010315693.1_pt1 | contig 12417 bp, 11 predicted proteins | sample 9134231 | NCBI WGS metagenome assembly JAEEGL01 (sample SAMN16246548, study PRJNA631951) | gut metagenome | biome: gut microbiome; feature: rumen; material: fiber-attached | host: Bos | place: Iran: Karaj | collected 2018-10 | reverse complement strand
CTGGATCGGGAAATCCGACAAAATCAGAATCGCCAATTCCGATCCCAGAATCACCGGTCCGAATCCGGGCAGGGAGGGGCCCGACGGCGTGCCGATCTCCGGATGGCAGATCGCGGGGATTTCCGCGGGCGACTGCGACGTGGCCACGATGCGTCCCGCCCAGTCGCCGTCGTTCGGGGTGAAGGAGAATTTCGCGGACGTCTTTCCGGCGCCGACGGTGACCGAGGAGGAGTCGAGGCCGGGGCCCACCACGCCCGCATTGACGGTAGGCTCGGCCTGAAGCGTGAGATTGAAGGTCTGCGCCGTCTTTGTGGCGCGCGACAGACTGAGGGTGAAGTCGGTTTCGCCGTCCCCCTCCGTCAGTTCCGTCGGCCCGTCGATGGTGATTTCGGGCGGGTCGCCCTCGGTGATGTTGATTGTGAGGACGATGTCGCCGTCGGTGCTGCCGTAGCCGGTCGGGTGAAGCGTGACGACGAGGGGGTCGGTGGTCCTCTCGAGAAGATCGATGTCAAGGGACGCGCCCGACTCGCCCGCGGGGATTGAGAAGTTCTGCGGGACGTTGGCCTTGCCCGTCTGGGACTGGGTCACGGTGAAGGGCAGCGCGGTCGTGGAGGTTCCGTGGCGGGTGACATCGACCCGCGGCGGGGGCATCTCGCCCTCCGCGCCCGTGATGGTGCGCGTGGAGAGGTTGTCGTCCAGCGTGATCGTCTTGATCGCGATGTCGGCGTTGGCGCTGAGAGACCCCTCGCCCCCGTTCTTCGGCATTTGCTGCCAGGCGTTGCGGCTCAGCTTGGTGCCGTTGACGAACAGGGAGCCCGGATACGTCCCGGGCGCGCAGCAGAGGTCGGCGACGGCGTCTCCGGGCTGGATCGTGTAGGTGAAGTAGAGGCTGGAGTCGCCCACGTAGTCGGCGGGGTCCCCGTCCAGCGCCGCGAACCGCTGGTTGACCGGATCCATGGAGAGCTTCAGGGTCGGTCTCGTCGAGCTGAAGGCCGTTATCGTCCCGTTGAGTTTGACCTCGATTTGGATTGCGCCGGCGTAGTAGGTGCCGTTGTCCGTCGCGAAGGGCTTCACCTCGACAATGGCCGGGGCTGCGGCCTGGTTGATCGAGAAGGAAACCTTGACGTCCCCGGCCGTCTCCGTGCCGTAGGCTTGCGGATGGATTGTGATGACAACGGGGTTTTCGCCTGTTTCGGCAAGCAGGTCAACGACGAAGTCGCCGCTGGCGGTGTTCGCGTCGATGGTCATCGTGGACGCGGTGGGGGCCGCCTTGGCGGAATCAGACGAGGAAAGGGTAAAGGTCTGGTTGGAGGCGACGGCGCCGCCACAGGACACCTGGATGGAAAGCGTGCTGTCCGTGTAGTACGGGGGCGATGACAGAACGGCCGCCGTAATGGTGGCTATCTTGGGGACTGGGGCCCCGGAAGCGGCGGTGGGCGTTCCCGACACGGCGGTGTAGCCGGCGGGATTGTCCTCCGTCTTGATTGTGGCCGAGTTGATCTCGAATGAGGCAATGCCAACGCCGGTTGAGAAGTCGCCGGCGCCGACCACGTATTTGAATTTCAGGACGCTCCCCAACTCGTCGTCCGACCCCACCCCGTCGTAGGTGGCGATCTTCTGCGAGGTGTCCGCGTTCAGAATTCCGGAGAGGACAAGCCGCGGATTGCCGCTGACTTCCGTCACGCTCTCGGAGAATGAGACGAGAAACGTGATCTCGCCGTCCGTCGCGTAGGTGCCGCCACCGGTGGGCTTGTAGTCGCCAACGTACAGTTCCTGCGCAATGGCCGTGGACGCCACGAGCATGGGCAATGCACAATGCACGATGCTCAATGCACAATGGCGCATGGCGCGGCCGAATGCGGAATGGCGGAGGGGTGTCGAATGACGACTGTCGAATGTCGAGCGCATGGTACTCCAGAAGGAATTGAAATGGGAGGTGATGCCGCGGCGCGGGGCTGCGGGGAGGTCGGAGTTGGTCCTGGTGTTTTTCATGTTTTACCTCGCTTTCGTTAGGCCGCGGCGCGGAACGCGCCGAAGCTTGAAGAGTTCTCAGTTCTCGGTTCCTGGTTCCGGGTTCCGGGTTCGTTGGTGAAGATGTCGCAGCCGGGGGCGTACTCGTCCATGAATCGCCGGGTGCACACCGCCATCGCGGCCTTCTCCGGGTCGGCAGAGGGCCGTGCGACGAGGTAGCTTATCACGCTCGTCTCAAGATAGACTTTCAAGCGGCCGGGCATTCCTTAGTTCATGGTTCCTGGTTCCTAGTTGCAGGGTTGAGCAGTTTCGCCTTAATTATACTCTAATACGGCAAAAGGGGTCAAGGGGTTATTTCGTTCCGGGTGCCGGGTTTCGGGTGCCGGGCGTTGCGGCCGGACTTTCAAGACTTTCCGACTTTCCGACTTTCCGAACGGGCGAACCGGCCGCCACGGGCGGCTGGTTCGTCCACCACCCCTTCGTCCGCGGCGGCGGCATGTTGGTCGGTGCGGGACGGGGCGTGTAGGGCCTGACCTTGCCTTCCTCGATGAGCTTGCGCCGGTATTCGGCCGCGATGGCGGCATCCTCGCCCAGATGCTCCAGCCGCTGCTTGCGGACGCGCGCCCCGATGAAGTCGTGGATGACGCCCTGATGCTCCTTGAGGGCCTCCTCCACGGCATCGCGTTTTTCAATCAGCCGCCTGCCCGCCGGATCGGCGGCCATGAGTTCGTCGAGCCTGGCCGACAGCGCGGCGATCGCCGCGTTTGTCGGCGACGCCCCGTTCCTCTCCAGGGCCTGGATCTGGCCGAGGGTCGCCCGGGCCTCCTCGTTGGAGGCGAGAAACCCCTCGCGCCAGACCTTGAATTCCACCCGCACATCGTTGCGGAGACGCGCCAGCTCCCTCTGGCGGGTCGCCAGCATTGCAAGCCCGTTCGTGTAGGCGGGGTCGGCCATGCGTTCGTTTATGGAGGCCCGGGTGCGCTCGGCGGCCGAAAGCGGTTTCGGCGGGGCCGGCGGCGGGGCGGCCTTGCGGCAGCCGCGCACGATGAGAACCAGCGCGGCGAGGGCGCACACGCCGGCGACGAGAATGGAGATGAGGCGGAGGTTTTTCACGGTTCAGGTTCCTAAGTCGCCAGGCGTTAGTCGCCAGCCGTTAGCTTGTTGGTCCAGAAGAGGCGGAAGAAGCAGCGGGGCGGGTTGCCGAGGTCGGCGAGGTTGACGGGATAGGTGCAGCCGGAGGCGTCGGTGGCGACGATGTTCGAGTCTAGCGTCGCCCAGTCGCCGGAAACGAGGTCGAGACGGTACTGGATCTCGAAGAGGCATTCGCCCGACTCCACGATGTCTGCCGACGGGAAGTCCCAGCCAAGTGTGGCCGTTCCCGCGGCCGCGTCCGTGACGATCGAGACGATGCGCCAGCCATTCGTCTCCGTTGTCTCGGCCGGGGCGGGCGGAGCCGGGTCGTACAGCGTGTAGGCCGCGACGGCGTTCGTGGTGTAGTTGCCGTTCGCGCAGATGGCGGTGATCACGATGTCGATCGGGCCGTAGTAGGGCTGCACGTTCGAAGCGTTGGAAATGTCATCGCAACTCATCGTGTTGCCAGAAATGGAGACAAGGTTGTAGGGAATCGCGACGAAGGTCGTCCCGTTCGTCAAATCGCACCTGATCGTGGCTTTTTCGATTTCGTCGTCCGTCTCGAACGTGACGACGAGGCCGATGGTCTGGTGGTTGGTGAAGAGCGTCGAAGGCTGGCCGGACTCGTCGAAGGTCTCGACAGAGACGAAGCGGAAGGACTTGGGCGGTTCCGGGGGGTCGGGGGATTCCGTGGCGACCTCGTACCATTTGACGAGGTTGTGGCCGTAGTCGGCGACGTAGAGGCGGCCGCCATCCACGAAGACGCCGTTCGGCCGAAAGAGCTTCTCGTATTCCTGGAGCGCGGCGTCCTTGGCCGAACCGACATCGCCGACCGCCACGACATCCGTGTAGGCGCCGCCCGAGGAAATGGCCTCGAGGATGCGGACGCGACACCCCTGGTTGTCAACGACGCAGAGGAACTTGCCGTTGGCGGAGTCGCCGAAGATCTGGACGTCGCGCGGCGTCACGAGTTCCCTGTTCTTCGCCGTCCCGAAAAAGACGGCGGGCGAGTCCGTGCCGTCCGCGAAGCTGTAGTACGCCACGCGCTGATTTTTGACATCGGTGATCCAGAAACCGGTTTCGCCGTCGGCGCAGATGCCGGAGGGCTGGGCCTTCTCGCCGAGCGGGTATGTGTCGCCGACCGTGAGCGAGGAGCCGGAGACCGTGAGACGGACGACCCGGTTGTTGCCCAGATCGGCGACGAGAATGTCCCCGGATTCCGTGAAGGCCACGGCGTTCGGCTGGTAAAAGACCTTTTCCGACACGGCGGCGAAGGTGATTGCGCCGGTGGCGGGGTCGAAGGTGAAGAGCTGCACGCGGTCGTTGCCCGTGTCGGCGACGGCGAAACGGCTTTCGCCGGAAAAGGTGTCGAGGGCCATGCCGAAGGGGCAGTTGAAGGCGGTGGCGTTGGTGCTGATCGCCCACTTCGAGGAGTTCGTGTAGATCACGCCGGGCACGTCGCTCTGGGTGGCGCCGTAATAGAAGAGGTTCGTCCGCCCGTTCAGGTCATAGACCGCGACGCGCGCGTTCCATTGCTCCAAGACATAGACAAAGTCGCCGGAAACGAAGACGCGGGCGGGATTGCCGTCGGCGTTGTAGTTCACAGGGGCCGTCGTGCAGACAATGCGGTTCGTGAGGGTCGTGGCCGCCTCAACCGCCGCTTCGGCGGCGGGGGCCATGGTGGAAAAAGCGGCCGCAACGAGGACGGCGAGCCGCCATGTCGCCGGACGTGCCGGCGCGGATGCCGCTTCAATGCTGAATTTATCCACTGTTTTCCCCTTTCCTTTCCGAGGGCGAAGCTCGATGCAACTGCCTAGTTGTGGTAGCATGACTTTATTTTCTCACAAAGAAAGCCGCAAGTCAACAAGTGAAAGCCGGTAAAATTCAAACTTGCCGCGGGGGGCGTCGATTTGATAGACTATGTATTCGGTTTTTGCGAAAGAAAGGCAGCTCCAACATGAAGAAGAACATCCACCCGAAATACACGGAGGCGACGATCACCTGCGCCTGCGGCAACGTCATTAAGACGCGCTCGACGGTCAAGGAGATGAACGTCAACACCTGCGCGGCGTGCCACCCCTACTTCACCGGGCAGCAGACGCTCGTCGATACGGAAGGCCGCATCGACCAGTTCCGCAAGCGCTACGGCAACTTCCTGAAGAAGTAACGAAAGCCCTTTTCTTCAATGATCGATCAGAAGCGCATCGCGAGAGTGCTTGATCGGCTTGAAGACCTCGAACGCCTGCTCGGGGACCCCGACACCCTGGCGAATCCCAAACGCCTGAAGGAAGCGGTCCGCGAGCATGCGGCGTTAAAGAGGCTCGAGGCCGATGTCAAGGCGTACACCTCTGCCGCCGGCCAGCTGGCCGATGACCAGGCGATGGTGGACGACCCTTCCACCGACCCCGAGCTGCGCGCCATGGCCGAGGAGGAGATCCCCTCGCTCCGCGAAGCGGTGGCGAAGTCCGAGCAGGCCGTGCTTTTCGCGCTTCTGCCGCCGGATCCGGCCGACGGGCGCAACGCGCTCCTCGAGGTGCGCGCCGGAACGGGCGGGGACGAGGCGGCTCTTTTCGCGGGCGACCTCTTCCGGATGTACAGCCGCTACTGCGAGTCGCGCGGGTGGAAGGTCTCCGTGATGGACGACAACCCCGGCGAGGCGGGCGGCTACAAGGAGGTCATCGCCACGGTCACGGGCGACGGCGTCTACGGCGAACTCCGCTTCGAAAGCGGCACGCACAGGGTGCAGCGCGTCCCCGTCACCGAGGCGCAGGGGCGCATCCACACCTCGGCCGCGACGGTGCTCGTCCTCCCCGAGGTGGACGAGGACGACGACATCGACATCCCCGAGGACGAGCTCCGCATCGACATCTTCTGCGCCGGCGGCCATGGCGGCCAGGGCGTCAACACGACCTATTCGGCGGTCCGCATCACGCACCTCCCCACAGGGCTCGTGGCCCAGTGCCAGGACGAGCGCAGCCAGCACCGCAACAAGGAGAAGGCGATGAGCGTCCTCAAGGCGCGCCTTCTCGACCAGCGCCGCGCCGCCGAGGAGGCCAAGGCGGGGCAGAACCGGCGCGACCTCGCCGGGAACGGCGACCGCAGCCAGAAGATCCGCACCTATAACTACCCGCAGAACCGCATCACGGACCACCGGATCAACTACACGGCCTACAACCTCTCCGGCGTGATGGAGGGCGACCTCGGCGACATGCTCAAGGCGCTGCGGGAGCACGACCTCGCCCAACGGCTCGAAATAGAGCTCAAGGACTAGCGCCGCCGCAAGCGGACATCTTCGCCCACAAATGTCCCCTCGCCTATCCGACTGCATCCGCATCCTGCGACTGCCACTCGTTTTTGGCCCCGTCCTTGTCCACGGGTGTCTCGCGCCGCCCTTTTCTCCGCTCCAGTATGTGCTGGCCAGAATCGTGGGCGATGTCTCCGTGCCGACCCTTTTCTTCATTTCGGGGCTGCTGTTCTTCGTGAGCTACGACGGCACATGGGCCTGCTACCGTCGAAAGCTGGCCAGCCGGGCGTTTTCCCTTGGCGTACCCTACTTCTTCTGGAACTTGGTCTGCTTCCTCGTCTTCGCGTACGGCATCAACATCGTGGCGCGCGGCGACTTCCTCCAGGCATTCTGGGGCGTGCGCGTCGCGCGTCGCGCGGTCGCCACGGCGCCCGTGAACGGCCCCCTTTACTACATTAAGGATGTCTTCCTCCTGTCGCTGGCAGCCCCGGTCCTGCACTTTGGCCTCAGCCGGAAAAACCTGGCATGGCTCTCGCCGGCGGCCGTGGCGTTCTGGTGCCTGTCGCCCGCGGCGGGATTCGCCAACCGCGCACTCGCCGTTGGCACGGCCTTTTTCGCGTTCGGTGGCTTCGTCGCCCTCCACGGCATGCGCCTCGCGGACAAATTCGTCGCATCGAAGAGGGCCGCCGTTGCGGCGGTCGCGCTTTTCGCGGCCGTTTCGGCCGCGCACGCGGCGTTTCATCTGGCGGGCCATGACTGGCCGATCCTCCATCGGCTCAACATCATTTGCGGAATTCCCTTCTGGTTCGCCGTCGCCGCGCGCGCAAGGGGGAAAGTGGCCGCCGTTCTCGCCCAGGCGGGAAACGCCGCGATGTTTCTCTTCTGCACCTTCGACATCATCCTTGTGACCCTGCGACGCCTCTTCCCGTTCTTCTTCAGTTGGTCGGACGCGATATGCCTCCTGTCCATCGCGGTCACGCTGGTCGTGTCGCTGGCGCTCTTCGCCCCGCTGGCGCTCTTCGCGCCGAAACCGCTGAAAGTCCTGACGGGCGGGCGCTAGACCTGCGGCTTCCAGAGCCTTTTTCACCCACTTGATTTCCCACATTCGGCCATCTTTTTTGTCCGCGCCGTAGTTGCATTTTCCCCCGCCCCATGATATAATGGTTTTGTTAGGAGTGGAGTTCCACCACCCGCGAGGAGGTCCGCATGACGAAGAGGAAAGAACCTGAAAGTGTGCTCGATGAGCTGATGCCTGTTGGCGACCTGCCCGGCATGGCCTTGTACTTCGGCATTCTGCGCGCAGTCGGCAACGCCATTGGCGCGGTGGTCAAGGCGAACTTCACGACAACACGCGCCGCAACCCCGAGCTATCAATGGGTGGCCTTTGACCTCGCGACCTGCATGATGGCGCTCGCGCCTGTCAGCGCCGTCGCGGCGCTGTGGTTCGTGCCGCGCCTCGTCGCACTTGGACTTCGGAAGGTCCGGCGTCCCGGTTACTACGAACGCGAGAAGACAAGGCGCCAAACGCTCGCGCACGAGCGGCGCAGCACACGCCGGAGAACCACGCTCAACCCCGCCCCGACACCGGAGGCGCTCCTAGCGCAGTTCAGGCGCATCCACCACAACCCGCGCGAAATGCTTGTCTTCGGCTCGATGCTGGAGGACCTGGAGGCCTACGTGGACAACAGCCTCGTCCGCGACCCAGACGGCACGATCATTGGCCGCAACGGCGGCATCAAGCAATGGCTGCGCGAAAACTGCGTCGAACTTGGGAAGCGCTACCACACCGTCATGCGCTACAAGGCGCTGGCGAAACGCTTTAAGCAAGCCATTGATCTTGAAGACCCCGTGCCCGTCGCCTACGCGATCGCAGCTGCGGAGGCACCTCTTGAGGTTGTCGCCGGAGCCCCGAAAGCCACCGATATCGCCGAAGGCACGAAATTGCAACTACGGTGCGGACAGAGTGTTGGCAAAGCAGGCGGGATGGAAAAGACGGAAATGCAACTACGGTGCGGACAGAGTCTCTGCGTAGAGGACGAAAGGCACGTGGTGGAAGACGTGGACGGAAGGCGCGTGGACGTGGAAGACGTGGACGGAAGGCGCGTGGACGGGGAAGATGTGGACGGAAGGTGCGTGGTGGAGGCTGTGACGTCTGAGAGGTTCAAGAGGCTGCGCGAGTCGGAGTATGTCGCGGACGGATGCCGGCGCTTGGCGCGGCTGATAGCGGCCGGGCAGAACGCGAGGGTCTTTCTGGACGGGTGCAGAACTACGAAGAAAAATCTGGATGAACGGCTTGCGATGCTTCTTGAGCCAGACATGACGCCGGCGTCGCCTCGCGGAACCATCTCGGGGAACGACTGGCATATCCGGGAACGAAGCCGCGCCACAAGCGCCATGGCGTAACCCAATGGCATGCCGATGAACAAACGGCGCGCATCCATCATGCGCGCCGGCCTTGCGCGCGCAAGCTGGCGCTATCGCCGCATGTCGGCGGGCGAGAGCGGCGAGCGGATTTCAAGGCCTGCGGCGTCGGCCAGCGCGAAGGCCTCCGTCAGCGAGGCGGCAAGGTAGTCCGGGGCGTGGGCGTCGGTGTTGACGATGACCGTGGCGCCCTCGGCCGCCACGACCTCCCAGAACGGCACCCAAGGGTACTGCGCGCGCGTGGTGCCGTCATCGTCCGTGACCCACGGCTTCCGAAAGCCCGAAGTGTTGATCTCAAGGGGCAGCCGGGCGTCGCGGGCGGCCTGGGCGATGTCGCGGGCGGCTGAGACGCAGTCGGGCGTCCACGCGGTGCAGAAGCAACCGATGAGGTCGGGATGGGCGACGTAGTCGAAGAGCCCCGTGCCGATGGCCTCCACCACGTACCGCGCGTAGCCGCGTACCCAGGCTTTCTGGTCGATCGAGGGGGAGCGGAGAAAGGAGTTGTACCAGTGCTCCGACCCCTCCTCCATCGTGAAGGAGTGGGGCGCGAAGGAGACGAAGTCCAGCCCGAAGCGCCCCCGGAGCTCGTTCTCGAACCAATCGTGGCCGAAGGCCGGAACCCATTCGCACTCGAGCCCGGCATAGAGCCGCAGTCCGGGATATGCGGCGGCGGCGTACCGTATGGCGTTGATGTAGTCCGGCATGAGCGCGTAATCCATGCGGACGCCCGGCCAGCGCCCGTCCAGCGTCGGGGTGTGGTCGGAGATGCCGAGCGTCGTGATTCCCGCGCGCAAGGCCTCCGCGCAGTAGTCGGCCACGTCGCCCGCCGCGTGCTTGCAGCGGAACGTGTGGGAGTGCCAGTTGGCGGTGAAGGTGTGTCGTGGACGGTTCATTGTCTTGCAAGCCTGCGGGACCGGGCGGCGAGCGCCTCGAGAAAAAGCCTCGTCACTTCAAAGGAGCGGTCGGCCATCGTTTCCCAGAAATTCTCGTATTTGGCGTAATGACCGTCGCCGCCGGGAACGTCGCTGATGACGCGGAAGGAGAGGAACGGCACGCCGGCGAGGTGGCACGACTGGGCGATGGCCCCGGACTCCATGTCCACGGCCAGCGCCTCCGGAAAGGCGGACTTGATGGCGCGGACGTCCTCGGAGCGCGAGACGAAACGGTCCCCGCTCGCGATGAGGCCCGCGTGGATGCGCGTGGGAGCGGCGAGCGAGGCGGCAACGGCGAGGAGCGAGGGGTCGCCGGCAAAGCGCGGGGGGAGGCCCTGGACCTGTCCCGGGACGTTTCCCGGGCCGCAATCCACATCATGGTAAACCACTTCGCGCCCGGCAACGGCGTCCATCACGGCGAGCGACCCGTCGAGCCCGCCGGCGACGCCGGTGCTGACGACCGCGTCCGGGGCGAAAACGCGGATGAGGTCCGCCGCGCCAAGCGCGGCGTTCACCTTGCCGATGCCGCACTCGACGAGGGCGACCTCGCCGGCGCCTATGCGCCCCGTCAGCATGCGGAACCTCCCCTCCCCCGACTCGTGCGAATTGGAGAGAAGGCCGGCGATCCGGACGCGCTCACGCGACATTGCGGCTATGACACCGATTTTCATGCAAATCATTCTAACATATTTGCTATACTGGAATGCGTGATTTCCCGCCGGGTTCAACGGACCATAGGAGACTTGCGCATGACAAGCGAAGAGCAGATGAAGGAATCCGAAGCCTACCTCGCGCGCATCCGCAAAACCATTGCGGAGTCGAACCGCCTTGTCGAGGCCGCCACTCTCCGCATGGCGGAGACGGACCGGATGCTCGAGAGCCAGGGCCTCACCCGCGAGCAGGTCATGGGGTTCCGCTTCACGGAGGAGCAGCGCGAGGCCGTGAACCGCGAACTCGTGCGCCAGGGTCTGGAACCACTTGAGGACGAAGATCCCCCAAGCGAAGGTCCGGGCGATGATGACCTTCGACCTTCCGATCTTCGACCTTCGACGGACGCCGGCGACGAATTTGCCAACCGGCAGAGAAAATTTGGCATGATGATGAAACCTTTTCAAATCTGAAGTGTATTAGGGGATTGAAAGGAACCAACACCATGGCAGTCGAACTTTACACAGGAGCACTCAGCGCCGGAACCGCCGCGAACAACGCGGACATCGCCCTCCAGGAGGGCGCGGCCGGCAAAACGAAGGCCGCAGGCCCGGTTCTGGGCGGCAAAGCGGTCAATGTCACGTCCGGGGCCGCAAGCGACCTCGAGAAACTCGTCGCGCAGCTAAAGAACGAAAGCGCCGAGGTGCGGCAGTCTGTCGCCCAACGCCACATCGCGATTCTCAACACAGTCCTCTCATCCATGGCCGAACGCGTGACGGATGAGCAGCGCGCCGCATTTGCGGAGATGCAGAAGCTCGAGTCCGACCTCGCCCAGGCGCAGGCCGACAAGGCCAAGGCGGAGACCGGCAAGGCGGCCGCGGAAACGCGCAGCCTCGAGCTGGACATGCAGATCAAGGCGCTGGAGAAGGCCGTCGAACAGGCGGTCGAAGACGGCAAGGACCACCGCGAGAAAATCCAGGAGCTCAAGAAGCAGAAGGCGGAAGAGGACGCGAAAATCGCGCGTTTCACGAACGCCATCGTCTCGGCGCAGTCGAAAATCGACTCGGCGAACGCCGGCATTGGCGAATGCGTCGCGGCCATCGGCGCGGCGACGCTGGGCGAGGTCGCGTCAGCCATCCGCGCCGCGGCCGGCGAAGTCCATGCCCCGCCGGAGAAGACCGAAACCACCGCCGAGGAGACGAAGAAGGAGCTGAAGATGGCGGCGTTCGATCCCGCCGCCGCGATCCGCGACGCCCTCGACAAGATCGACGCCGACATCCTGGAGACCATCGAGGAGAAACGGGAAGTCACGGTCTGACCGTTCACCCGTTCAACCGTTCAACCGTTTAACAGTTCACCCGTTCAACCGTTCAACAACAAGGAGTACGTAATGGACAAGATCACCGAGGAGAGAATCGCGGAAGCGGCAAAGGCGTTCGTCGAGGAGGGCGCTACCTTGAAGGAACTCAAGGGCATCAGCAACGAGGAGCTGGAGGCGGTCTATTCGCTCGCCTTCGGCTATTACAAGACCGGGCGCTACGACGACGCGTCCAAGCTTTTCCAGTTCCTCGTGCTCTTCGACCACCTGAACGCCAAGTTCTGGTTCGGGATGGGCGCGGTGCAGCAGGTTCAGAAGGACTATAAGAACGCGATCACGTCGTATGCGTACTGCTCCTTCCTCGACCTCGACAACCCCAAGCCCCAGTTCCACGCGGCGGAATGCTACCTCGCCATCGGCGACAAGGCCAACGCCGCCAGCGCGCTCGAGGCGCTCAACGAGTATTGCCCGCGGGATACCGACGTCGGCCGCGAATACCTCGCGAAGGCCGAGGAGCTCAAAAAGATCATCGGAGAGGTCTGAGCGTGGCGGCCGTCCGCGGACGTGTGTAACCTTTCGGAACTCCGCGTGTAGCCAGTTCAGAAGGGCAAACGGCCCGACAACCCAACCACCCACCTAACCTCAGAACCCAAAAGGGGGCAGCAAAATGCCAATTCAGCTCAACACGAATGTCATTCCGACGCCAGGGCAGTCCAACGTGACGACGCAGTCCGTGGAGACGCTCAAGACCG
>JAEEGL016488114.1_pt1 | contig 12418 bp, 10 predicted proteins | sample 9134231 | NCBI WGS metagenome assembly JAEEGL01 (sample SAMN16246548, study PRJNA631951) | gut metagenome | biome: gut microbiome; feature: rumen; material: fiber-attached | host: Bos | place: Iran: Karaj | collected 2018-10 | reverse complement strand
TTCCTTGTCTCCAGTCCAAGTGTCGTTGGCTATTTTGTACTTAATCATAAAATATGCCTGAGGTGCAGTGCTTGTTGTAGCATCAGATCCATCGGGCTTGATTGATTTCCAAACAATGTTCTGTGGTACAACTAAAGACTGAAGGATATACTGCTTGGTGGTTCCATCACCTACTACTATATCAGCTTCATTTGCGGCAGTATAATCAACTGTACCAGTTTGACCGGTCCATCTGGTGTTAATACCAGGAGTGGTGTTTACAGCAGTAGCTAAATGTTCATCAAAACTACCTCCATTATACATCTTGAATACTTTGAAGTCCAAAAGTGTAACAACATCATTGGCATCCAGATTATCACCCCTCTTGATTAAAACATTCAGACGGGAGAGGATATGAATGAACTGAAGATTGACGGTTGCACCAAGATTTGTCCATGGGCATTTATCGGCAATCATCAGATCCACTGCATTTGCACGATTGTCATCAAAAGACTCAACATATGCATTGCCAGTTAAGGTGGCATCATGGTCACTCAAGCTATAGGATGCGTAAGTGAAATAATCATCATCAACAACGGCGGTGTTTGAGTTTAGAGTCCATTTTGTGTCTTTAGGAGCAGCAGCATAGAAGTAATATTGAGAGGCTGCTTTGTCCCAATAACGAGCCGGAGTGTAGTTCCAGTCTTCAGGAGTTATAGCCGGATTGTTCCATTCTACCAGTTGCTTGTCAAATACTTTAGTAATGGTTGTGCCTACAGTCTTGTAACCATATACATAAAAATCTGAATGATGGTCTTTAAGCTCCCAGCTATAATTCTTTCCGTTGTTTTCAGCTTTTGTGGTTGATTGTGCATAGCTGGTAAAAGCAATAGGGGCGTCATTAGAGACGGTTTCCTTTATTGAGTCATTTTGAGAGCAACCAACAAATACTATTGCTGATGTTGCCAAGAATATTATACTTTTTTTCATTGCTTAAGAGTCTTATTATTAATACTTGATATTTAATTAATGTACATCTACATTTGCATCGTGTGGCTCATCCCAACCATGAACGGCATCAACATCAAATTCAATCTTAGCAGGATCAATGGTGATTGTAAGAGTGTAATGGTAGTTTTCTATAAAGTTGATTTCGGCAATACCTGTAGCTGTCTGAGTCTCAATAATATTGTCACCATAATTAATTGTGTATTCAACCTTGACATTGATATTATGATTCTCAATAGGTGTGGCTACAACGTTCGGGGCAACTATATAGCTGTGAGCATCAGCAATGGCTGTTGATGCGGTTGTAACAGTTTGTGTTTTGCCTGAAACGATTGTTACATCATATGTGTCAGCGGCAGGTGCAGCATAACCTCCATATGTAATATCACCTACATATACCGGGGTGGCAGCCGTTTTGTCACCTGAAGTAACGCTCTTACTTTTCTGTGCCCAGTTTACTGATGTGGCTGATGGGAATTCCATTTTCAGAGCGTTCAAAGTAACAGTGGCAGTCAGGGTCTCTACCTTCTTAACATTGAATGAAAGCTTTGATAGTACATGGTCAAAGGTAAATGATACATGTCCATCAGAAGCTGTTGTTGTGTTGGGGAGAAAGCATTCGTTATAGTCTGTACCTTCAACAGCAGCGACGCATAGGTCAACGGTTGTGCCTAATGTGGCATCAGCAAATACCTGTGTTCCTAAGTTGTATCTAAAACCGGTAGTGGCAGGTGATTCTGCATCTTTTACAAATGATACTGCAGAAGCTGAATAAGGAGCGTATGCATAGAAATTATATGCATCATCTGCGCTCTTGTCCCAATAACGTACGCTGGTGTGCTCCCAATCTGTTGTGTAATAAACACGCTCGTTGTTGAAAAGTGTTACAACTTTGTCGGTTTCTTGTTTGTAACCGTAAACACCGAACTTGTCACCACTTGTTTTCATCCATGCGTTATCAATTTCTGCCTTAGTGGTTTTAGAGGCGAAACTGCTTTCAAAACCTATGGCTACTTCGTCATTGGCCACTTCCTTAAAAGTGTCATTACCTGCGCAGGCTACGAACAGTGTGGCAGCGGCTGCGATCATCAAATAACTCTTTTTCATAATTCTCTTTTCTTTAAGTTGTTAGTTAATAATTTGCTTTGTCTTGGTGACCGGTAGGAGTATCACCTCCTGCCGGCCTATGGTAGGTTAATCAATAAATTGTAAGATCTTCAATTTTCTGATCAGCCCAAGGAGCTACCTTAGCATCAAATTTGATGATGGCGGGTGAGATAGTAATGTTAAGTGTATTCTGCCAGCCTTCATTGAATGCTAACTTGTCTCCGGTTGCCTTGAAAATCTTGGCCAGATTGTAGTAAGCAATGTAGTGCTCTTTGTTGTTTGCCTTATTGCTGTTCTTGGGGTTGTAGCTGTAGATGCTATAAGCAATCTTAATATAAGGTGCGTTCTTGTCAACTGTTTCTGTGGGGAATGTACCATCAAGATTAATGGTATCCTTAGCTATTTCCTGCGGAATAACAAGAGCCTCGATTGCATATGTCTTATCCAAGGTTGCAGTGTAGTCAATCTCATACTTGTACTCAGCCTTGTCTGTAGCAGTCCAGCGTTTGGTTGTACCAGCCTTAAGATTATTGGCGTTAACATTGCCCTGTTTCTCGCTGAATGTTCCGGCGTGAGCAAAATTAGAGATGATGATTGAATCTATGCATATTGAGTCATTGTTAGCAACTGTCGGATTAAAACCATCGATGGTCTTGATAGTTATGTTAAGACGTGACAAGATATGTATGAAATTCAGAGTTACCTTGTCTGCCTGAGCAGCTGTTAAAGCTGATCCTGAAAGACGGCAGGTGTCTGCAATCATAAGATCAACATCTTCGTCAGTATTTTCATCAAAATCATTCCATACAATTACGGGATCACCGGCGTTCTTAGGAGATCTGTTAGCACCAACCTTATTATATGATGATGTAATGGCGAAATAGCCGTTTTTTTGAGATTCTATTTCATCAACTCCATCGAAGGTAAGTGGTGCATTCTCAGGAGCAAAAGCATAGAACTCATAAGTGGTGGCAGTCTTATCCCAATACCTATTGATGATATATGACCACTGATTGTTAGAATAACCTACACTATCTCCATTGAATACAGCTTTTTTATCTGTGTTCTTGTAACCCCATACCTTAAATGTCAGATGATGATCTTTAAGGTTAAGAGTGTAAGTGGAATCTGAATTCTCAGCACGTGTGGCTTTTTGAGCATAAGTGCTGAAACTAATCTGCGGACCTTCGGAGCTTATTATCTCTTTGATCTCCTCTTTACCGGCGCAAGCTGCAAAAATGGCTACAGCTGCTGCGATTATAAAATAATTTCTTTTCATATTTCTCTTTTCTTTAATGGTTTTTACTTATTAATATTTATTCTACAATGTGGTCGATTTCTTCAACTTCTGCCCACTTGGTAGCCTTAGCATCAAATACGATTGGTTCGGGTCCGACCTTTATATTTATTGTGTACTCGCTGCCCTGCTCCAGAGGATAGGTTCCGTTTACTGCGATAGTGTTGTTGAATACATAAGCCAGATCATAATAAGCCTTGAAAGTCTCATCGCCTATAGTGTACTCAATGTATAGGTACTTGCTGGCGGGGGCTTCTCTCAGGGCTCCGGTTGCTGCGCAAGTCAGGGTCTGCGGGAAGATAAGGGTCTGTAGCCAGTAGTAGCCGCTGTACTCTGTCTTATCCTCTACAGATGCTGGAACGTTCTTAAGGATGTAATCCTTGTCAAACTCCCAATTGTAGGTTGAATTGGCGATTGTGGTCCATCCCTTAGATGTCATACCTGTTGTATTGTATTCAAAGTAACCTTCTTTCTCAAGTCCTACAATGTTCAACTCTCTGATAGTAAAGGGCTGAGCACCTATGTAAGCATCAGTAAGAGTGATCATTACGTTGAGCTTGGTCAGGATGTGGTGAAAATTTAATGTTACAAGCTGATTCTGGGTTACTGACTTATCGGCCAGCATGTAGTCCTTGTTGAAACCAAAATACTTCCTCTCATTGGTGATGGTAGGATTAATGGCCAGATTCTTCTCTGTTTCAATGTCATAGGTGTCAGTTGCAGAGCCAATCTTAATGTTGTTATAGGAGTTCTTAATGTCGAGAGCAGGACTGGGGGTCTCCTCATAAGGAGCAATGGCGAAAAAGTTGTAGCCTGTGGCCAGTTTGTCCCAGTAGCGGATCTCTTCATAGAACCAACCCTTGAATCGGGTATCGGTTGCCCAACTGTCTCCCCATTCGTCGCTGGGCTTGGCAGGTGAGTTCTTGTAAACGATATTTCCTTGTGTATCGGTGGTGAAATACTCTACCGGTACATGGTTGAATACGTTCTGCACGTCTGTATTGACACTCTTCCATGCGTATACATCGAATGTCTTGTAGAATTCATACAGATTAACAGAGTTGTCATCTGCTGCACGGGTAGCCTTCTCTGTATAGGTGCTGAAACCTATCATGTCGTTCGATGTAGGCTGGAGCTCCTTGTTGTTCAGTTTGGTGGTGTCGGAGCAGGAAGCTACAATTGCAGCACCTGCTACGACCATTACCATAATAAGATTCTTTTTCATTTTTCTAACTCTTTTCTTTAAATATATTCCTTATTATATATAAGGGTTAAATTACGGGTTAACAATGGCGGGGATTACGCTCTCACCGGTCTTGTCTTCCCAAACGGTAGCTGTAGCATCAAATGTGATGATGTTAGGACGAACTGTCAGGTTGATGGTGTAGTTGTTGTGATCTGCAAAGTTTTCAAATACCTTGTTCTCGCCGTCATCAAACTTGAGCTCGTAGTTGTAGTTCTCCTCGCGGGTCTCGGTTACAATGGTGTAGTCAATGATCAGCTTCTCAACGTTCTGCTCAATTGACTGAGGCATAACGAGTGACTCAATAAAGTAGAGCTTCTTGCCGGGCTTGTAGTTGGCACCTTCGCCCTCACCTTTGAGCAGATCAACACCGTTGGCGTTCTCCCACAGCAGTTTGTAATCACCAACCTTCTCTGTGTTAGACCAACTGCTGTTGATGGTTGATGTGCCCTCGTTGTATAATCCCTTGTTGTCCAGGCCTACTACCTGCACCTTTCTGATTATTACGTTTACATTGTCAAACTGAGGATCCTTGGCGATAGCGATGTTCAGCTTGGCCAGGATGTGCTTGAACTCAAGAACAACATCCTCAATTGTAGCGGCACCGTTGCGGCTGATTCTGCCTGATGTCATCAGGTCTGTATCCTTGCCATCTCCACCGGTAAAACCAACCTTGGCCTCGATGGTGTCGGGATTCTCGGCAGTCTGAAGGTTCTGACCAACAAGTGTATAACCAGCAGCGGTTGTTGCAAATGTTCCGGCAGCGTCGGCTACATTGTCAGCCTTTGTGTACTTTACGATGTTTGAGTTGGGGGCTACTGCTATGAATGCGTATGTAGCCTGCTTGTCCCAGTAACGATAGGGGCTGTAGGTCCAGTTGTTGGGATCCATCTTACCGGCAACATAAGTAATGATATCGGCTGCATCATCACCGTCAAATACTACCTCGGGAGTAGCTGTGGTGCTGTTGTTTGAAATCTTGGTTGCGTAAACGTTGAATGTACCGTGATACTTTTCAAGATTCTCAACCTCGGTTGCACGTGTAGCCTTGTCTGAGAATGTGTTGAAACCAATAACAGTGGGGTTTTCATCGTTTACGATGTCCTTGCCGATTTTCTCGTTCTCCCAGCAGGATGCCAGCATTGCGGCAGCTGCGATAATCAAAAAACTTTTTCTCATAAGTCCTTTTGTTGTTTTTATTTGTTTATTTTTTGTTTTAACTCTCTTAGTTTATGAATCTTACGGTTGATTCATTGTTTTGGTTGTGCCTGCTTGTGTAAACCTGTTCCTGGTTATCGCCGGACTGGCTGTCAGTTTGCACATAGGCGCGGGTTGAAAACAGACTGGTCAACGCTGCCAGAGCGATTGATGCCATTGCTGCCATAAGCATGTAACTCCATCTTCCTTTTTTTAATTCCGTAAACATACCTATTTATTTTTTATACTTTATTTTATTTTTCTTCTTTTTTAATAGTTCTGATGATTTTTCCACCGTTTTTCATCAAATTGTAACCTCGGCATTGATTTCGTTGGCCCAATCCTCAACGCTTGCGTTGAAACCGCCACCGGTTGTCTGCTGCTTTTTCTCAAGCTCCTCGGCGGGAATCTCGTTGGCATCGATGTAGATTGTTATTACACCGCCGGTGGGCTTCTGGTGCATCTGCTCGGTGATGTCGCGGGTAACGGTGTAGGTGTAACCGTTGCGCAGTGTCAGACCTATTCCGATAAAGTTCTGGTCAATCTCCACAGCCTTTGTTCCGGCCTTGGTGTTCTCCAGCGGGTTGATACCGGGAAGACCCCAGGTCAGGATTCTGGCAGCCATGATATCTACGTTGGTGTTCTGGCCGTTCAGAACTATGTCGTGGTTCTGCATGGGCTTTACATCCTCGGTTGATATTGAGATGGTGTTGTTGAAAGTCTTACGTGAGAACATCTCAACACCCTGTGACAGGCCGGTAACTGTAAGACCCTTTGAACCTACAACGCGGTTGCCCTTCTCGTCGGCGTTGTTCAGAACGATTATCTGATACAGATAGATGAATGAGTAGGGACGCAGGGGAGCGTTGATTCTGTAGATATAAGTGATGTTGCCGTCGGCATCGTACTCTTTCTCATATGATGAGGGGTCCTCGTTGATGGTCAGGTCGGTGATAAGTGAACCGAACAGCTCATCAGGCTGGTTGTAATCTATGTAGGTCTTGGTGGTATCGGGCATCTCGCTGCTCTCGCTCTCAGCACGTGTGCGAATCCATGATGACTGGCTGCTCATACGGGTTGAAGCGGTGTAGGTCTCATAATCCTCGCTCTGGTAGAATGATGTGTACTCAGTACCGAAGTTGTAGAACATCATATCATATGTTGAACCTGCGGTCAGTGATACGCGGCCACCCTCTGCGCCAAAGATCTTGAAGAAAGAGCTGAAACGCTTGTGGTTGTAGGTGTCTACGTTGTATATAGTGCCCTTGATGAGCTCGGGCTTGGTGTAACCTATGGTACCAAAACTTACTGCGCTCTCATTCCAGTCATACTTCCACTCTGTCTCCCAGTCGATGCCCCAGAGAACGTTCAGCTGAATGTCGCTGATCTCTACTGTTATCTGTGTGCGGTCTACGCGGAGGAACAGATCCTTGCGCTCACATGATGTCATTCCAAACATAATAGCTATTGCAAGACCCAGAATTATCTGTACCTTTGTTGCTTTCTTGTTTGAATTCATTCCGTTTGACATTTGAAAATCGTTATTTGTTTGTTTCCGATGCAAAATTACGCGTTATATATGTGGTGATTTTCCAACATTGTAAAAAGTGCGTCCAAAAATCACAAAACGAAATTCAAACAGTAGTTCAAATATCAACAACCTATAGATGGTTTAAAAATTTATAGATGGAATAACAATTTACGATTTCGAAAAAAGAATGAAATTGTACAAAAAATGGCGATATTTATGGTTCTGACACGTTTTTTAGCCTTATCTTTGCATTGTAACTCAATTAAGGGCTAATTATGATAGTGTTTTTTATCGTTCAACTACCATTCTCAGTATGTGCCGTATGGCTGTTGTTTGTGCTCTTTAAGGGACGTAAAACCCATTCAGATCACCTCCTGGCCTGGATTATGGCACTTTTATCAGTTTCTTTGATCTGTGGATCATATCATATGGCGCCATATCCCAGGTATGACAGGATGGTTATTTATGACATCATAATGCAGCTGGCATCCCTGGCGGTTTTTCCCACCATATGTATATATATAAGGTCTCTCTATGAGGAGTCTAAAGAGAATCCTGTTACTTATCTTTTGTTCCTCCCGTCTGTACTTCAAACCACGTCAGGGGTAGTTGTAGCCTCATTATTGGGTATCAGCCACAGTACCGACGTGCTTTCGGGCCTGATCAGTGGCAGCCTTATACGTGACAGGCTGGATATTCTTGAAAGAGCCTATATGCTGATGTCGCATGATGTATATTATTCCCTGTTCTTTATCTCACTATCTCTGTCACTTATATATGTATTCTCAAAATTATTCACCGGCAAGTTTAAATTTATACATATCATTTCTTTTTTGAGAGGCCAAAAGAGTTCATTTGTGGCTAATATACTTTGTTTATTTTTCGTCATCTATTTTGTATTTTGGGGAATATGCGTCATTTTCCCTAACGTTTTTATGCAGACTGCCTCTATCTGGTCTTCATTATGGTCTGTATCGGCAGCTTTTGTGCTGTTCCTTATAGGTTATGTCAGTGCCATTCCTTCACTTCCCGGCGGATATATCAATATAGAGCGTCTGCGTCATCCGTTCGGTGCCATGCGTCAGTCCAGACAGGAGTTTCTGCAGGGTATTGACTCGGGTCCTATCGCCAATATGCCCTCCAAGGGCTATGATAAGATTATGGAGTCATTCAATCGGCTTATGATTGCCGAGGAGGGTTTCCTTGACCCTGAAATGACAATTGATACCATATCACATAAGCTTGAGACCAACCGTACCTATGTATCCAAGCTTGTCAACATATATTATGGTATGCCATTCAGGGATTATCTCAACAAACTGCGTATAGATCATGCCAAGCAACTTATCAAGGATGAGCCTGATGCTGTTATTGATTATATATCGGCCAAGAGCGGTTTCCAGAGCTCAACGCAGTTTATACGCAAGTTTAAGGAGTCCGAAGGGGTTACACCGGCAGTCTGGCGGGATCTCCACAAGAAATGACAAATTAAGACACGGCAGATTTATTTGCCGTGTTTTTTATTTAATAATAAAGGTGGGCGGTTGTCTTGTTTTGATTATATTTGCAATCTATATTTCAGAATTAGTATTATTATTACAATATGAACAATAAGATTCAGGAACTTACCGACATTATTTATAATGAAGGTGTAGCAAAAGGTCAGGCTCAGGCGGACCAGATTCTGGCCCAGGCCAAGGAGCAGGCAGAGAAAATCATTACAGACGCCAGGAAACAGGCCGAATCACTTGTGGCCGCAGCCAGAAAGGAGAGCGCCGATAATGCCGAGAACGTGCAGAAAGAGCTGCGTCTTTATGCCGCTCAGGCTGTTGAGGCCCTTAAGAGCGAGATTGCCACAGTTGTGACTGACAAGATTGTCACAGACTCCGTAAAGGGTTTTACCGCCGACCAGAAGGCTTTCAACGAGTTTATGCTCAGGATTGCACAGGAGTGGGGCAAGAACCAGCAGATTGAGATCAAGGCTCAGGATGCCGATGCCCTGACCCGTTATTTTACCGCCAATGCCAAGGCTCTGCTTGACAAGGGTGTTAAGATTACCCAGGTGAACGGCCAGGCTGCCGAATTCAGCATCCTGCCGGCTGACGGCTCTTACAAGGTTAACTTTGGCACTGATGAGTTTATGAACTGGTTCAAGTCTATGCTGCGTCCGCAGTTGGTAGAGACTCTGTTCTGATGGGTAATTACTACTATCTTATAGCCGGGCTGCCCGATATCAGCATTGATGACAGCAAGGCGGCGCTCACGGTCAGTCAGTTCCGTACGGAGGTTTTTGACTCTCTGAGCGGACAGGACCGTAAGATTATGGACCTGCTCCGGCTGGAGGGTGTCTGCCGCGGGTTTATCGGATCGGACCTTATGGAGCAGCTTGTGGCCGATGTCAAGGCCGATGAGGCTCAGCGCTCTGACATTCCGCCGTTCATGTACTTTTTTGTACAGGAGTGGCTGGATGACAGCTGGCGCCAGAAGGCCGCATTTGCCGAGGACCGTCTGTGGAGCCTGTTCTATGAGTATGCTATGGCTCAGGCAGGCAATGCATTTGTGAGCTCGTGGTATGAGTTTAACCTGAATCTTAACAATATCCTGAGCGGCATCACCGCCCGCAAATACAACCTTGATATACAGAAGGTGATTGTGGGGCAGAATGATGTGGCCCAGGCGTTGCGTACCAGCGGTGCCCGAGACTGGGGATTGAGCCAGGAAGTGGATTGTTTTGATGATGTGGCACGTCTGGTTGAGGAGTCGGACCTCTCTCAGCGCGAGCGTAAGGTGGATCTGCTGCGCTGGGATTGGCTTGAGGAGCATACCTTCTTTAATTACTTTACCGTGGAGCGCCTGTTCTCTTACATGGTGCGCCTGGGTATTGTGGAGCGCTGGACCACCCTGGATAGGGAGGAGGGCCAGAAACTGTTCCGCAAATTGATTGGAGACCTCAAAGAACAGACTGAGGTTCCTGCCGAGTTTAAATAAAAACAAGATATATGAGTACAAAAGGTACAGTGCAAGGTGTCATTGCCAACATGGTCACACTGAAAGTGGACGGCCCTGTTGCGCAGAATGAGATCTGCTACATTGAGACAGGAGGCGACAAGCTGATGTCGGAGGTCATCAAGGTGGTGGGCGAGAACGTTTTCGTCCAGGTATTTGAAAGCACCCGAGGCCTTAAGGTGGGCGCCCCCGCCGAATTTACCGGCCACATGCTGGAGGTAACGCTGGGTCCCGGCATGCTGTCACACAACTACGATGGTCTGCAGAATGACCTGGACAAGATGACGGGAGTGTTCCTTAAGCGCGGTGAATACACCTATCCGCTTGATAATGACCGCCTGTGGAAGTTTGAGCCTATCGTGAAGGTGGGCGATAAGGTGCGTGCATCGGACTGGCTGGGTAAGGTTGAGGAGAATTTCCAGCCGCTCAAGATCATGGCTCCGTTCCGTCTGGAGGGCGAATATACGGTCAAGAAGATTGCGCCCGAGGGCGAGTACCGCATTATCGATGAAATTGCGGTGCTGGAGAACGCCAAGGGCGATACCGTAAGCGTCAATATGATCCAGAAATGGCCGGTTAAGGTGGCTATGACCAACTACCGCGAGAAACCGCGCCCGTTCAAGCTGCTGGAGACAGGTGTACGCTCCATAGATACCCTGAACCCCATTGTGGAGGGTGGTACGGGATTCATTCCCGGCCCGTTCGGTACAGGTAAGACTGTGCTGCAGCACGCTATCTCCAAGCAGGCTGAGGCCGATATCGTGGTAATTGCCGCCTGCGGTGAGCGTGCCAATGAGGTCGTGGAGATATTCACCGAGTTCCCGGAACTGGATGACCCGCACACCGGCCGCAAGCTGATGGAGCGTACCATCATCATTGCTAATACGTCAAATATGCCGGTTGCCGCGCGTGAGGCTTCGGTCTATACAGCTATGGCTATATCAGAATACTATAGGAGCATGGGCCTTCGCGTTTTGCTTATGGCTGATTCAACCAGCCGTTGGGCACAGGCTCTGCGTGAGATGTCAAACCGTATGGAGGAGCTGCCCGGTCCGGATGCTTTCCCGATGGATATTTCATCAATCATTGCAAACTTCTATGGACGTGCAGGTTACGTTTACCTGAACAACGGACAGCCGGGCTCAATTACGTTTATAGGTACGGTATCGCCAGCCGGCGGTAACCTTAAGGAGCCTGTTACGGAGAATACCAAGAAGGTGGCCCGATGCTTCTACGCCCTGGAGCAGGAGCGTGCCGACCGTAAGCGTTATCCGGCCATCAACCCCATTGACTCTTACTCCAAATATCTGGATTATCCGGAATTTGAAAAGTATATCACAGACCGAATTAATAGTGAGTGGACCGGTAAGGTGAACGAGCTTAAGACCCGTCTGCTGCGCGGTAAGGAGATTGCCGAGCAGATTAACATTCTGGGTGATGACGGCGTTCCTGTGGATTATCACGTAACGTTCTGGAAATCAGAGCTGATAGACTTTATCGTGCTGCAGCAGGATGCGTTCGATGAGATTGATGCCGTAACCCCGATGGAGCGTCAGGAGACAATAGTCGATCGCGTGATTGACATCTGCCACACCGAGTTCAAGTTTGACACTTTCCTGGAGGTTATTGATTATTTCAAGAAGGTAATCAACCTGTGCAAGCAGATGAACTACCAGCCGTTTGAATCGGACAAGTACTTTGAGTACGAGAAGGAGCTTAAGGCTCTTATCGATGAACGTAAAACCGCTTAACCCGCTATAGCTATGACAACAAAAGCTTTCCAGAAGATTTACACCAAGATCAGCCAGATTACAAAGGCTACCTGCTCGCTCAAGGCGCAGGGTGTGGGTTATGATGAGCTGGCCGTTATTGACGGCCGATTGGCTCAGGGGGTTAAGATTGTGGGCGACGACGTTACCCTGCAGGTGTTGGAGGGTACCGGCGGCATTCCCACCAACGCCGAGGTGGTATTTATGGGAAAGGCACCTTCACTTAAGGTAAGTGAGAGCCTCTCTGGCCGATTCTTCAATGCTTACGGTGATCCTATTGA
>JAEEGL016187593.1_pt1 | contig 12418 bp, 3 predicted proteins | sample 9134231 | NCBI WGS metagenome assembly JAEEGL01 (sample SAMN16246548, study PRJNA631951) | gut metagenome | biome: gut microbiome; feature: rumen; material: fiber-attached | host: Bos | place: Iran: Karaj | collected 2018-10 | reverse complement strand
TGAAAAATACGACGATATTTTAATCGCCGAAGAGGGTTATCCAATTGTGGAAGAATATCTTCGCGGTTTTTCCGACAACAAAAAACTTCGTGGAAAGTTGGACGGCGCGCTCAACCGCACCGGCGAACTGAATCCCGATTTTATGGCAGTTGCTCTTGGCGTAAAACCACAAGAAACGGCAAAAACGCCAGAGCTTATGGTTGGTCGTCCGCCTGCACTCTGCAAAGGTTGTAGCCACCGCGACACATACGAGGCACTTAATAATGTAATGGCAGATTACACTGAACGCCACGTTTTCGGCGATATTGGTTGCTATACGCTTGGAGCTTTGAAACCGTTCGAGGCAATCACCACGACACTCGACATGGGTGCGTCAATCACCATGGCCAAAGGTGCCGCCGATGCTGGTCTGCACCCGTCGGTAGCAATTATCGGCGACTCCACGTTTACCCACTCTGGTATGCCTGGCTTGCTCGACGCAGTGAACGACAAATCGAAAATGGTTGTCATCATTTCCGACAACTCCACAACGGCAATGACTGGCGGTCAGGATTCGGCTGGAACGAGTCGTCTGCACCTTATCTGCGAAGGTTTGGGCGTTGAAAAAGAACACATCCGCGTGATGGTTCCTTTGAAGGCAAACCTTGAAAAGAATATGCAGATTCTGAAAGAAGAAATTGAATACGACGGCGTTTCCGTGATTCTTGCACAACGAGAATGCGTTCAAACAGCTATTCGGAACAAGAAGAAACAACAGAAGGCATAAAGCTGCTTCTTCTTTCATTCACAAAAATTTTTTGTAGAGACGTCACAATGTGGCGTCTCTACTATTTTGTTCAAAGAACTAATTTATGCCTTTGAAATTTCGGCATCAGGAGCGTTTTTCTTCACGCTTTCTATACCACCGATGCAACCCGATTTTGACTTGTAGCCTTCGGAAGTTGCGATTATTTCACCATTACGAGCTTTCAATCTAAAACGAAATTCTCCCGATTTGTCCGTATAAATCTCATACTTAGGATTTTTCACCTGTGCAACATTTTCAACTGTCTGATCTTCCACATCGGCAGAACAGTTTGTTTGCACGCTCTTGATACCGCTCTTACAAGCCGTTTCAGTGTTGTACACTTCCGAAGTCGCAATTACTTCGCCGTTACCTGCTTTAAGATTAAATACAAATCCCGATTTTGTTTCTTTAATTACAAATTTTCCCATGTTCAATAATTTTTAAATTCAACAGTATTTTTCAATCACAATAATACGATTTTTTTTGAGAAGTTGTACTTTTGACCACAAAACAAATACGTATGACTGAGACAACGACAAAAACAAATTATCCGGCACTTTACACGCTTGTGATAGTGTTCTTTTTCTGGGGATTTATAGCGGCAAGCAACGGAGTTTTCATTCCGTTTTGCAAGCATCATTTTTCATTAGACCAATTTCAGTCCCAGTTGATTGATTTTGCATTTTACACAGCCTACTATGTCGGTGCGTTGGCGATTTTCATCATCAGCACGCTTCGAAAAAAAGATATTGTCGGCTCGTGGGGTTACAAGAAAAGTATTATTTACGGACTGCTATTTTCCGCTGTCGGAGCAGTTTCGATGATAATCGGTGTAAAAACAGATTTATACATCGGACTTTTAATTGGATTGTTCATCGTGGCACTTGGATATTCATTGCAGCAAACCGCCGCAAATCCGTTTGCCATAGCACTTGGCGACCCCAAAACAGGAAGCGACAGAATCAACCTTGGCGGAAGCGTCAACTCTTTTGGAACGACCATTGGACCAATCATACTGAGTATAGCACTCTTTGGTATGGTTGGAGAAATTACTGACAATCAAATCAACAGCCTCAATCTTAACAACGTTACAATACTCTACACCGTTGTTGGCGTGCTATTCATACTTGCCGCGGCAATATTCTTTTTTTCCAAGAAAGTCCCTGCTTGCATACAGGAATCCGACGTGGAACGTTCCAACAAAGCTCTGACTACGTTGCTCGTCATTTCCGTCCTGCTTCTTTGTTTCTTTATTCCTGTATTTAATAGTTACAAAACCGAAGGATTCATTCTTTTAGGAGAGGACAATCTCGACATGAAACGAATGTATTGCCTTACTGCCGCATTGGCGACAATAGTGATTGGGATTCTTTTCGCGCATCACAAAGCGTCAAGAAACAGCGAGGGATGGGGAGCAATGCAGTATCCACAGTTAGTTCTCGGACTGATAGCCTTGTTTGCATACGTGGGCGTTGAGGTCGCCATTGGAAGCAACATGGGAGAACTTCTTTCAAAACCCGAATTTGGAGGATATTCCGCAGCCGAAATAGCACCATTCATTTCCATGTATTGGGGAAGTCTTATGATTGGGCGTTGGTCGGGAGCAGTTTTGGTGTTCGACCTTAAAAAGCCCGTAAAAATTGCGGCTCTTGCGATTGCGCCGGTACTTGCGTTCTTACTCGTATTGGGCGTTAATTCGCTTGCAGGACACGACATGAGCATTTTGTATTATTACATTGTTTGCGTTGCAATACAGGCAGTTGCATTTATTTTATGCAAAGAGCGTCCTGTCGTTACTTTATTTGTATATGCGATTCTTGCCATTTCCGCAATGACAATCGGATTGTGCACAACAGGAATGACAGCAGTTTATGCGTTCCTGTCGGGCGGACTGTTCTGTAGCATCATGTGGTCGAACATATACACGCTTGCAACGCTTGGATTAGGAAAATACACGTCGCAAGGTTCGTCATTTTTAGTGATGATGATTCTCGGCGGTGGCATCATTCCTCCAATACAAGGCAAACTTGCCGACATTATCGGCATACATGCAAGTTACATTATCCCGATAATTTGTTTTGCATACATTGCATTCTACGCCATTGCGGCAAAACGAATACTCAAAAAGCAAAATATTGAAATAGACTAACTGTCATGACAGACGAACCGTTTTCTATTGATTCACGAGTACTTTTTAGCGAAAAGCGTTCAGAAATACAGAATGCTCCGATAATCGTGGCAGACAGCCTAAAAACGCCCGAAAATCTTGGTAATATTATTCGTTTGTCTGCAAATATCGGTATTCGCAAAATCATTTGCGTAGATACAATTCAGCACCGCGAAAGTAAGGTTCGGAAAACGGCCTGCATGGCTTGGGATTATGTGGAACTTATTTATGCCACAAAAGAAAATCTCTGCGACCACATTCCCCAAGGATATGAATTAGTCGCTCTTGAAACCTCCACGATTTCAAAAAACATCTATACAACAGAATTGCCCCGAAAAATGGCACTTGTTGTCGGCAACGAGCAAGACGGCATTTGCAAAGAGTTGCTTGACAAATGTCCGCTTCACGTGCATATTCCCATGACTGGCCCCGCAACAAGCATGAACGTTTCGCATGCGACTGGCGTGGCATTATTTGAGTGGGTGCGAAGAATTACAATTCAACAGAACTCATAATTTCTATTGGAATAGAGCTAACTACCTGACGGTTAGTGTGTTTTGTACACTTTCGATTAGGTAAAAATTCGTTGTTTTTTATCCGTTTTTCCACAAAATTTTCTACCTTGCGAACCAAATTTTTCCGTAGGGGCGATGTGCATATTGTCTCTATAATAACGAATTGAAAAACATAAGGTTATGAATAGATTTATAAAGAAAATTATTTCGTGTGTAGCAGCAGTAGCGTGTTTGTGTGTTAATGCTTCGGCACAAACGGTAATTACATCTTCCAACTATGAAAGTTTGGGATTGTCATCTTCAAATTACGCTGATTATCTTGGCTGGTATGCCATTACAAGTAGTACTGACCTTAAGGCATTCGCCACCAAGGTAAATGGTGGTACAAACAACATCAATGGCGTTGTGACGGAAAATATTACAATTGCAGTTGCTGATTTTACGCCTATCGGAACTTCTACGTATCCGTTTAAGGGAACTTTTAAGGCGTTGGGAAACGTCACCCTTTCTGCCTCTTCGGCAACTACAACCACGTCAAGGAATTATCAAGGCTTGTTTGGATATAATTCTGGTACTATCCAGAATGTAACTTTCCGATTGAGTAATGTAACATTAAAGGGTAGTTCCTATACTGGAGGTATTGCAGGATACAATGCGGGAAGTATTGATAAGTGTGTTGTTTCTGTCATTACTGCAGGTGGTATAGAAGGAACTTCTAACGTCGGGGGTATCGCAGGGTATAATGCAGGAACTATCGGTTCTGAAACTGTATGTACTAATAATGCTTCGGTTACAGCGTCTTCCTATGTTGGAGGTATTTGCGGTCGTAATACTAGTACTGGATCTGTGTATGGTAAAAATACGGGCAGCATCACGGCGTCATCATATTATTCTGGTGGCGTGGTGGGATATAATGCGGGAACAATCAATAACAGCAGTTCTAACACAGGAACAATAACGAGTACGTCTTATTCAGTTGGTGGTATTTGTGGATATAACATTTCAGGTGGTATTATTGGTGGTAGTAATACTGGTGCTGTAAAAGGTACCTATAATGTGGGTGGTGTCTGTGGACGAAACGACGGACAAATTGTTTCAGGTACTTCGGGTAACGATATTCTAATAGAAGCAACGGCGGAAAGTAGTTATGTTGGTGGTATCTGTGGTTACAATTCCGGAAAAATGATTGCTTCTACAACTAGGTCAACAAGTTCAAATGTAAAAGGTGTTATGTATGTTGGTGGCGTGGTTGGTTATAATGTAAGTGATACGGTACGTCGCTTTTATGCCCGGGCTGCTGCCACTGTTACATCAACAGCAACTTCGGGTAATGCTTATTGTGGCGGTTTTTGTGGTTACAATGGGGGAAAACTTGTTGGCGTTTATAATTATGCCACTGTTTCGGCTGGTGCAAACTATGTAGGAGGTATTGCCGGTTACAATACCGCTAATGGAGTAATAGACGGAAATGCAAAACAATGTGCAAATGTAACAGGTTTGTCATACGTAGGAGGTATAGCAGGAGGTAATGCAGGAAAAATAAATGGTGCCGCTGTTGAACCTGATTCCTACAGTGACCCTCTGCCAGTAATTAGTGCTACAAGTACGGGGAAAGCGTATGTCGGCGGTATCTGTGGTGTAAATACGGGAACGATACGGTCTGCACATCCTGAAGCTGTTGTTTCGGGAACAATGATTGTTGGTGGTGTTGTTGGTCAAAATTCAGGAAAGGTTTCTCAAAGTGGTCCGGATACTTGGAATTATGATGGTTTCTCGGTAACTGCAACTACCGCTTCAGATACAGCTCGTTGTGGTGGCGTGTGTGGTTTGAATCTCAGCACGGGGACGATAGACACATGTCATTATGGTGATGGAACAGTGACAGGAAACCGTTATATTGGTGGCGTGTGTGGTGATAATGCAGGAACCATACAAGGTGGTTCTTCCAATTCGGCCATATCTTCCACATCTGGTTATGCAGGTGGAGTTTGTGGTAACAATACTGGTACGGTTACAAAATGTAATGCAGGTTTGTATGGCGATGTAATGACCCTTAGCGGGGCACGCAGTGGTGGTATTTGTGGAAACAACACAGGCACTATCTCATATTGCTTTGTGGGAGTACGTATGGAAAATTCCTATGAGAATCCTTATAGATTCTCATTCAGTGGACAATATTCTGGTGGTATCTGCGGTTACAATACAGGAACCATTACGGGTTGTTATGCTAATGCAACTGCAATGACATTTTCAAATACGTATTGTGGAGGAATTTGCGGATACAATACCAATACTATTTCTGGATGCGACATACTGAATTCTACACTTTCGGCTACGGGGTATGTCGGCGGCGTGTGTGGTTATAACGAAGGAGCATCGGCAGTAATTTCAAATTGCTCGGCGACCAATGGTTCTGTAACTCTTACCGGTTCGTCGTATGGCTATGCTGGCGGTGTTGCAGGACGAAACTATGGTGGCTCTATCTCAAATTGTTATAGCACGGTTTCGGTGAGCCAGACAGGTTCGTATTCATCGTCGTATGTGGGTGGTCTTGTCGGTTCAAATTCAACAGGTTCAAAAATAGAATATTGTTATAGTCAAGGCGATGTAACGGCGAAAGGGTACTATGTGGGTGGTCTTGTTGGTTATAATGCGGCTCAAATTTCTAATACCTATGCGTATGGTAACGTGCTATCTACAGGTTATTACGTTGGTGGTTTGATAGGACAATCCTCGGGAACAGTTACCAATTCGTATTACTTGGCTGATGTGGCAATCGATGGCAGCAATACGGTTCAAAATGGTTGTGGAGCATCTTCTAAAGGTAGTACGACGGCAGACCCTACGGGTGTAAACAAAAAATCATTCTTTTCGTTTGCCAGCGGTGAAGTCTGCTATTTGCTGAACGGCTCGGTAAACGGTGGTTCTCCGTGGGGACAAAATATAGCTTTGAATGTTGGAGGGAACCCCGATAAAGCACCTGTTTTAGAAACGACTAATTATTTGGTGTATAAGATTACGGGAACAAATATTTCTCTTTATTCAAACGATGCTAATTATGAAATACCAAGCGGAATTGCCGAAAAATTGGCAAACTTCGAAGGTGACGGTTCTCAGGAAAATCCGTTCTTAATTCCCGATTTGCAGCATTTGGAAGATTTTCGCGACATTGTGAAAGCTGGCTATCGCAGAGCATGTGGAAAACTTACTGCCGATATTGTGATTAATGAATCGGTGTTGGACGAAAATGGCGAACTTCGTAGTGATTATCGCAGTGCCCAGCTTAAATCGTGGATTCCTATCGATGAGTATCAAGGCTGTTTCGATGGCGACAATCATACAATAAAAGGTATGTTCTGTATGGATGCTGAAGGATATAAAGGTCTGTTTGCTGTAATACAGTCTGCAGAAATAAAGAATCTTACTGTTTCTGACGGCTATATAAAAACAGGCAGTGGTGCTGCTGGATTTTGTGTAAAGGCCACAAGTTCACGTTTTTCCAATTGCCACAATACCTGCGTTATTTATACTGACGGTGACATACCTATGACAGGAGGTGTTTGCGGTCAATTGGTGAAATCAACCATTGAGAAATGTTCCAATTCTGGCAATGTAATCAATACAAAAACAGCTGCATTCTTTGTCGGCGGTTTGGTCGGCCTGGCTGAGGGAGGATGTGTTATCCGCGATAGTTACAACACTGGCGAAGTTGCCGGCGGATGGGGATATGGCGGTATTTGTGGAATGTCGCAAGTTGGCGGGAAAAATCTTATTGAGCGTTGCTACAATACAGGACTGGTTCGGAGTGCAGGAAATTCAAGTAGCGACAAGGGAGCCGGTATATTAGGTTCGATGGAGTCCAACGATGTGGTTCGGAATTGTTATAATACAGGAACGATAATCGGTGTAAATGTCGGTGGTATTGTTTCCAATGTTCCTGCTACTTCAACAGTGGAATACTGCTATAACGCGGGAGTTATAAACGGTACAACCATGGGCGGTATTGCAGGTACAAAAACCGATGGTGCCTGTTACAATAATTATTATGACAAGACGGTTTGTAGCGAAGCAGGAGGTGTCAACGGAGTGGAACTCTCAAATCAGGCATTTGGTCATACCACTACAGTTTTGTGTAACAGCAGTTTGTCAACGGCGTTGAACTCATATTACAATACTGCAATTTGGCAGGCGGGTACGACTGAAAATGCATCAACCGAAATCATTACGGAAGATAACGTTTTCGGTTACAAAATCGTGGGTACATATCCTTCGCTCAAAGGCGTGGGAGAGCCGCAGTATGCAAAAACACTTTGGGTGAATATTGGTACGGCAGAAAGTCCTGATTGGATTTCCGACTTTATCCCTATCTATACGATAGAGCAACTAAAGGCGGTGAGCAACGATCTTTCGGCAACTTATGTACTTATGAACAATGTGTCGGAAAGCAAGAACGTGAAAAACGGCGAGTTGGTTCCAAGTCCTTCTGTTTCGTGGACACCGATTAACAATTTCACAGGTAAGTTCTATGGATTGGGACACACTATTTCTGGCTTATATACTGAATCGTCTGAACAATATGTTGGCTTGTTTGCTCTAACCCAAGCTGCATTAATAAAGGGTGTGAAAATTGCCAATAGCAAATTTGTGTCAACACATAATAATGGAATTGCAGGTGGTATTGTCGGATATGCATCTATAAATAGTAATTTTACTGGTTCATCGGTAATTGATTGTGACAATGTGAGTTGTACGGTTGAGGCGAAGTATGAGGCAGGGGGGATTGTAGGTTCTTCATATTCAGGTTATGTTGAGTACTGTAGAAATTATGGCACGGTTATTTCCAATTATGCGGGACAAACAAATTACGCAGGTGGTATATGTGGCGGTTCATTCGGTACAATTAGATATTGCTACAATGAAGGAACTGTTTCGGGTACTGGTGCGAATGTCGGTGGTATTGCCGGGGCTCCTTCTACGGTAAGAAACTGTTACAATATCGGAACTCTTACAGGTGGAAATGTTGGAGGTATTGCAGGAGCAGATGCATTGGGAACCAACATATACAATTCGTATAGTGCAGGAACTCTTTCTGGTTCTGGCTCGGTAGGTAATATCATTGGCTCCGTAATGTTGGGGGGAACTACCACCAAGTGCTATTACGACAGTAAAAATTCAGAATACGACGGTGTTTCCGGCTCTATGGACCGTGAAGGCAAGGTGGAATCAAAAACAACCGATGAACTTTGTCTGGCATTGCTTGATGGCTTATCTTCTGACGATTGGGCAATCAAAGAACCTGAGATTAAAGATGGAAAGAAATATCTCTACTATCCTTATCTGAAACATTTTGGAGAGGAATCGGTTGCGGTAGGTACATATCGTGCAATTTGTAAAGTAACGCTTAACCCTAATGGCGGTACATGTACTCCGCTTACACAATATATAGAACGTGAGGGTGCGGAACTTCCACAGGACGTTGTACGCGAAGGTTACACGTTCGGCGGTTGGTACAGCAATGCAAGTTGCACAAGCGATGAGGTAACCGAAATACCTGTTACCGCCACTGGCGAACAAACATTCTATGCTAAGTGGACGGCAAATTCGTATTCTATTACGTTGAACACCAACGGTGGTACAATCAATAGTGGAAATGTTACAACTTATACCTATGGTAATAGCGTTATGCTTCCAGCTGATATCTCCCAAATTGGTTATACGTTTGGCGGTTGGTATACAAGTTCGTCATTCACTGGATCATCTGTCCAGTCGGTTCCATCAACTGCTATTGGCAACAAAACATATTATGCAAAATGGACTGTAAATAAATATACAGTAACGTTTGTAACCAACAATGGTACAATCAATGATGGCAACGTAACACAATATACGTATGGTGAAGGAGCAACTTTGCCAACCAATGTAACTAAAACTGGTCACACTTTTGCTGGGTGGTACACCAATGATTCATATGCAGGTGAACGTATGACTTCTATTTCTACTACAACAACTGGCGACAAAACATTCTACGCAAAATGGGACGTAAACTCATATGATATCACGCTCAACACTAAAGGCGGTACAATCAACAACGGCAATGTAACTTCGTACACCTACGGCGTTGGAGCGACCTTGCCAACCGATATTTCCAAGACCGGTTATACCTTCGGTGGCTGGTACGATAATTCATCATGTTCTGGTTCTCCAGTTCTTTCAATTGCTTCAAATGCAATTGACGACAAAGAATTTTGGGCAAAATGGGATACCATTAACTACACTATTACATACAATGCAAACGAAGGTGTGTTTGCAACAACTCCAGCCGAGTCATACAAATATGGCGATGAAGTTACATTACCTGTTCCAACTCGCGAAGGCTACACATTTGCTGGCTGGTACAATAACTCCAACCTTGTCGGCACCGAGTTCACGAAGGTGGAATCAACCGAGACTGGCAACAAGGAGTTTTGGGCAAAATGGGATGTAAACACTTATACAGTGTCGCTTGACGCGAAGGGCGGCGACATCAACAGCGGAAACGTTGCCTCATATACATATAATGTATTGACAATACTTCCACAGGACGTTACCAAAGTCGGCTATACGTTCGAGGGCTGGTTTGACTCTGAAAACCGGAAAGTGACGCAAATCAGCAAGGGCACCATCGGCAACGTGACGTTCACGGCAAAATGGACGGCAAAGACGTACAGCGTGACGTTGCAGACGAACAACGGGACAGTCAATGCAGGCAACATAACAAGCTACACCTACGGACTCGGGGCGACGTTGCCAGAAGATGTAACCAAGACGGGCTACGAGTTCCTCGGCTGGTTCGACAACTCAAGCTATGACGGCGGAAAGGTGACCAAAATCGCCGACAATGAAATCGGCAACAAGAACTTCTGGGCGAAATGGACGGCGGCGAGCTACGACGTGACGTTGGATGCGAACGGCGGAACAATCAACTCGAATGCGATAGAAAGCTACACCTACGGCGTGGGCGCAGTCCTTCCGACCGACGTGACAAAAATCGGCTACACGTTCAAGGGCTGGAAAAACGAGGAAAACGAGGACGCGCTTGAAATCACCTCTGCCGATTATGGAGACAAGACCTTCACCGCACAATGGGAGCAAGCAAATTATGGCATTACCTATAATGCAAACGGCGGTTTAATCAACGATTCGTATGAAGCAACATACAACTATGGCAACGAAATCACGCTTCCGACCGACGTGACGAAGGAAGGGAACGAGTTCCTCGGCTGGTACGCCAACCCGAACTTCACGGGAGAAGCGGTCGAAACAATTTCTGCCACGGAGTACGGCGACAAGACGTTCTACGCAAGTTGGAAGGCAAATCAATATGGTGTAACTTTTGAAGCGAACGGCGGAACGATAAATTCTGGAGAATTTGCCATCTACACCTACGGCGTCACGGCAATTCTTCCGACCGACGTGATGAAGGACGGCTACACGTTCACCGGCTGGTATGCCGACGAGGCATGCGAGGGCGATGTAGTAAGCATCGTCTCGTCGACCGACTTGGGCGCCAAGACGTTCTACGCAGGCTGGTCAAACTCGGCATACTCGGTTACGCTGCACACGAACGACGGAGTCATCTCGTCGGGCAACGTGACGGCATACACGTTCGGCCACGAGGAACAACTTCCGACAGAGGAACAAGTCAGCAAGACCGGCTACAAATTTGACGGCTGGTACGACAACGCGTCTTGTGTGGGCACGTCAATTTCATCAATTCCAGCGACGGCGACTGGCAACAAGCAATTCTGGGCAAAATGGAGCGTCAACTCGTACGCCATAACATTAAACACCAATGGCGGAACCATAAATTCGGGCAACGTTAAGAATTACATCTACGGAACGACGGTTGTTCTTCCAAGCGACGTGACGAAGAGCGGCCACACGTTCGACGGCTGGTACGACAACGAATCTTGTGCTGGTTCGTCAATCCTTTCAATCTCATCAACCGATTTGGGTAACAAAACATTCTACGCTAACTGGTTTGTAAATACATATTCTGTTACTCTTGTAACAAACGAGGGAACGATTAATACTGGAAATGTAGAGAATTACACCTACGGCGAAGAAGTTGCCTTGCCGACTGACGTGACGAAGAGCGGCCACACGTTCGACGGCTGGTTTACAAATACCTCGTATATCGGTTCTTCAGTCTCGTCAGTATTAGCGACTGAGACAGGCGACAAGACATTCTATGCAAAATGGTCTGTAAACACGTATGACGTAACTTTGAACGTCAACGGTGGAACAATTGCCAACGGCGAGATTGATTTCTACACGTATGGCGTGGGTGCAGTACTACCGATGGCAAAGAATATGGTCAAGACTGGCTACACGTTTGCCGGCTGGTATGACAACGACGAGTTTGCAGGCGAGGCAGTTACGTCAATCGCCAACAACGAAACAGGAGACAAAGTTTTCTATGCACGATGGACAATCAACGCGTACGACGTAGCATTGAACGCCAACGGCGGAACAATCAATGCAGGCGAAATTTCATTGTATGAATTTGGCACGGCAGTGACTCTTCCTACAGATGTGACCAAGACAGGTTACACGTTTGTTGGTTGGTACGACAATCCGAACTTGGCAGGAGAGATGTTCACGGCAATTTCTAATACGGAAATTGGCAATAAGACGTTTTATGCAAAATGGCTTGTAAACAATTATACCATAACACTTGAAACAAACGGCGGAACAATCAACAGCGGAAATGTGGGCAGCTACGTGTTCGGAAACACGGTAATATTGCCAGTTGATGTAACCAAGACCGGCTACACGTTTAATGGCTGGTTTGATAATGAGAACTTTGACGGTGAGGCGATAACGACAATCGCCAACAACGAAACTGGCGACAAAACATTCTATGCGAAATTTACCGTAAACACATATAATATAATCTTGGTGACCAAC
>JAEEGL012893363.1_pt1 | contig 12418 bp, 8 predicted proteins | sample 9134231 | NCBI WGS metagenome assembly JAEEGL01 (sample SAMN16246548, study PRJNA631951) | gut metagenome | biome: gut microbiome; feature: rumen; material: fiber-attached | host: Bos | place: Iran: Karaj | collected 2018-10 | reverse complement strand
TTAGCTATCCTTTTCGCCGCCCTCGGACTCAGCCTGTCCGCAGCAGCCCAACCCGCCCCCCAGGGCCAGCACGGCCGGAGCATCGATCCCAAACAGAAGCATCAGCTCCTCCAGAGCGAGAAGATCGCTTTCCTGACCGCCGAACTGGAGCTCACGCCCCAGGAGGCCCAGCGTTTCTGGCCGATCTACAACAAGGCCCAGGACGAGATCAAATCGGGCAACGCCGCTTTCCGTGAGGCCCAGAAGGCCCTGCGCAGCGCCATTCAGGACGGCAAGGACGAGAAAGAAGTGAAACAGCTGCTCTCCGCCTACATCAAGGCCCGCAAGGAACGTCCCGACGTGATGGCTAAGTATGCCGTCGACTTCGAGAAGGCGATCGGCGCCAAGAAGACCGCCAAGCTCTACCTCTCGGAAGAAAAGTTCCGTCAGAGCCAGATCTACAAACTGAGTCACAAAGGCCCTCAGGGACAGCACCCCGACAAGGGACAGCGCCCCCAGCCCCGTCCCCAGGGTGCATGTTAGCAACCCGATAACAATGAGTGATTAATTGGTTTCGTTCCCGGAGCGGGCGGTCATTTGGCCGCCCGCTCTTTTTTTTGTACATTTGGGCTGCAAAACCACATGATTGCTCCATGAGTAAAAGGATTTTCTGCCTCCTCGCGGCCCTGCTGATCGCCGTGAGCCTGAGCGCGCAGCAGCCGCGCCATCTGTTCCGCACCGCCTGGGCCGCCATCGACACGGCTTCCGTGCGCCCCGCATCGTGGAAACCCTATCCCGCCTGGCGCGACCGCGCCGCCTGGGACCGGCTGATGCCCGCCGACTTAAAAGAACAAGCCATCAAAGACGGCGAGAAATGGCTGAACTACCGTTTCCAGGCCATTCTCGCTAGCGAGTACCTCGAATTCGAACGCAGCGGCTCGCGTGCCGCCATGGAAGTCCCCAACAGCCGGAATCGGAACGCGCTCAAGGAACTCATGCTCGCCGAACTGGCCGAAGGGAAAGGCCGCTTCCTGGAACAGATCATCAACGGCGCCTGGTTCTTTGCGGGGTCTCCGTCCTGGGTGCTTTCCGCCCACGAATACCGCAAGAATTCCGGCCGGGCCCTGCCAGACTACCGCGACGTCATTATGGACCTGGGCAGTCAGCTGACCGGCGGCGATGTGGCCCTCTCACTCTATTTCTTCCGCGACGAGATGGACAAGATCGACCCTGCCATCTCGGCGTTCATCGAGCACGCGCTCGACGAGAAGATCTACAAGCCCTACCTCGACCCGGCCAAATGGCGCGCGCAGAGCTGGCTCGGTTTTACCCACCCCGGTGAGGAGAAACCTTATTTCTGGGAGAACTGGGACCCGCGCAACAACTGGAACATCTGGTGCAATTTCGCCGTGGCGCAGATCGCCTGCCTGGCCTGCCGCGACCGGGGCCTGCTGCAGCGCATCCTGGCACAGGCTGTTGAATCGGCCGACAATTACATCGATTTCGTGAAGATGGACGGCGGCTGCGACGAGGGGCCCGCCTACTGGCGGCACGCCTCCGGCAGCCTCTTCGAGTTCATTGAGCTCATGAACCGCATCACCGACGGCAAGTTCGGCTGCTGGGACGATCCGCAGTTCCGGGCCCGCTGCTGCTACATTTCGCGCTGCAACCTTGGCGACGGATGGGCGGTCAATTTCGGTGACGGCCAGGCCCGTTACACCGGCCTTCCTTCGTTCCTCTATTGGATGGGAACCACTGCCGGCATCAAGGAAATCCACGATTATTCCCTCTATGTGCAGGCCTGTCGCGATCATCTCACGACCATCGACCCCGGCACCTATCTCTACGACAAACTCGATTTCCTGCCCCTGCTCCCGCAGATGAAAAAGGAGTATGCCGAGACCTTCGCTGCCGCGGGCGGCGACCTGGAGCGGATGAAACGCGAACTGCGCAAGGACCTGCCGGCCTGGACCTGGTATCCGCAGACCGAGCACCTCATTGCACGCAACGCCCAGGGCCTCGCCTTCGCCGCGAAGGGCGGACACAACGAGGAGAGCCACAACCACAACGACGTGGGCACGGTCATCCTCTTCATGGACGAGATGCCGGTGCTGGTCGACGTGGGGCCCACCACCTACATGCGCCAGACCTTCAACAAGAAGGAGCGCTACACCATCTGGAGCATGCGCAGCGAGTGGCACAACCTGCCCATGATGAACGGCTGTCCCCAGCACGAGGGCGGTGAATACCGCGCCGCCTGGTCGAAAGCCGACGAAAAGGCGGGGAGCTTCACCACCGAGTTCGCCGGGGCCTATCCGGCCGAGGCAGGCCTGGTGTCCCTGCAGCGCAACTGCGTCCTGAAGGGTTCCACCCTCAGCATCACCGACCGTTACGCCCTCTCGCAGCGCAAGGCGGCCGACGAGGAGCATTTCATGGTGCGCGGTGAAGTGACGCTGGTTAAGGAGGGCCAGATCCGCATCCGCTACCGCTCCTTCGACGGCAGCCGCCACGGCTCCGCACTCATGACCTATCCCAAGACGCTCAAGGCCACCATCGAAACGCGTATGCTCGACGATAAGAGGCACCTCGCCATCTGGGGCAAGGACCTCAAACGCATCGTGCTCCGCAGCGCCGACAACGCCCCGCTGAAAGGCAGCTACAACATCAAAATCAGCAAAGAAAACGCTCAATAAAGCCCGTATATGAAACTCCGTACCATCCTTCTCATCGCAGCCGTCTGCGCCCTTTGTTCCTGCTCCCGCGGGGAAGTCGTAGACATTCACGACGTGGCCGTCAAAGTGACCGAAAAAGGCCTTTCCAAAATCGATCTTGGCAACTACATGGGCACCTGCCTATACCACGGCATGGCCGACCTGGCCCTTATCTCCGGCGAGCAAGCCGACCTGGACCGGGTGATGCCCATTCTCCAGATGTTTGCCGACGGCAAGTTCGCCGGGCCCCTCTATGCCAATTTCATCGACTACGAGGTGGGTGGTCAGGCCACGGCCCTGCTGGCCTGGAAAGGACAGTCCTCGCTCGTCGACGCCACCCGCGCCTGCGCCGCCAAGATGTGGAAGGAGCAGCCCCGCACCGTCACTACCAATATTATGACGGGCCACTCCTCCTCAGACTACTGGGCCAAGAACGACGCCTACTGGATTGACATCGCCTTCACCGTGTCGCCCTTCTTCCTCTACGCCGGCCTGCTGGAAGGGAATCAGGAGTATATCGATTACGCCGCCTACGAGGCCCTGGCTATGTGCCGCCAGCTCTACGATCCGGCTACGGACCTCTACCATCAGGGCTTCCGTCACCCCAATTCTATGCCCGAACTGGAAATCTCGGAAGACAATTGGAGCCGGGGCAACGGCTGGATGTCGATGGCCCTGGGGGCCCTGCTGCGCGACTACCCGCACGACGGCCGCTACTGGAAAGAGATCGTGGCCGAGAGTCGTCGCTTCTACTCCGCCATCTGCCGCATCCAGGACGAGAACGGAATGTGGCGTCAGGAGATGTCCAACCCCCGGAGCTATGTGGAGACTTCCGGCTCGGGCCAGCTGCTGGCCGGCCTGGGCGCCGCCATCGAATCGGGCGTGCTGGACAAGAAGGAGTATCTGCCCTGTTTTGAGAAGGGCCTGAAGGGCCTGCTGGGCTATATCGACCCCGACGGAAGCGTGGGGCACACCTGCATGGGGAACTGCGTCCCCAACAAGGGTTATAAGGAAGATTTCGAGATCAAGCACTGGTACTACAACGAGAACCATTCCTTCGGGCCGGCCGTGCTGGCCCTCGCCCAGGCTATGCGCCTCGGCTATCGCAAGGTCCGGCTGGATGCGCCCCTCGGCTCGGCGAACGATCCCGACCGTCCGCGCACGCACGTACTGTATGCCGCGGACCGGGGCGGCGACCTCGCCTGGGAGAACGACCGGATGGCCTTCCGCGTGCATTCCAAAGACGGGGAGCACCCGGCCGCGAGCGGGGTGGACGTCTGGGCCAAGACGGTCGACTACTCCATCATTGACAAGTGGTTCGCCCAGAGCGATTCGGTCGACTACCACATCGACCACGGCGAGGGCTGTGACTGGTATGTGATGGGCGCCGGCCGCGGCGTTGGCGGTACGGGCGTCTGGGCCGGAGACAAGTTGTATACGGCCGCGGCCTTCTCGCAGTACCGCATTGACCGCGACGACCCCACCCGCATCGACTTCACCCTGGAGTTCGCCCCCTATGAGGCCGACGGCGAACAGATTACCGAGGTCAAACGCATCGAAATGGTGAAGGAAACCTCCTTCTACCGCGTAACGGAGACCGTTACCACGGCTTCCGGGCGCGACGCGGTGCTGGCCGTGGGCGTGCAGACCTTCGGCGAGACAAACGCGCTCTCATCGGCCGAAGAGGGAAAACTCTACACCTTTGAGATCGTGCATCACAGCGAGCCCGTAGGCATTGGCGTGCGCTTCGGGAAAACCCTTTCCCAGTCGCACTTCGGCTCGGGGATCCTGGCCCGTCCGGAAGATGTGGCCGGCCTTGCCGAGAGCGGCCCCGACCGCCTTCTGCTCCTGAAAGTCCGGAGCGGCCAGCCCGTCACCTACTATGTGGGCGCGTCGTTCAGCAAGCAGCAGAACAGCGGCCACAACCTGGGCACCGATTACGATTGGAAAGACAACTGGAACCACAACAGCTGGGCCGTGCAGGAAGCCCTGTACGCGGCCCGCTGACGCGGTGCCCCGGCCCTTCCACCGGGGCGGGGGTCGGCGGTCCTCAGACCGCCCGGCGGAGAGCGGGACGGAGCGCGTAGCGCGATGTCGGTAGCTCGGGAGCCGCGGGGGTAGCGAACGGAGCGTCAGCGGACGTGAGCGGGTAAGGGGGCAGCGCCCCCTCGTATGGTCGCCCCTAACGGAAGGCCGGCGCCGCCGAGCCTCCTGTTTTTGTGGAGGTTAAGTAGCTGTATCCCGGCCGATTGAACGCATATCGGCCCCCTCTAAAAGGAGGGGCCAAAGGTTAAGTATTTAACTGATTATTAGTCGTTTATCCTCCACGACACTTGGGACTTCGCCTGGTGAGCGAAAACGTCCTTCCTGCTCACCAGTGTCCCCTGGAGGTGTGCGCGGTGAGCAAATAGGCCTTTCTCGCTCACCAAAACGACCCGCGGCGAGGAGGGCCGTTCACAGAGCCCACCGCAGCGGCGGAGCGACATCTCGGATTTCTATTTGAAAACGTGGTGGCGCAGATTAAATTATTTATGTGTATCTTGCGCTCATGAAAAGGCCCATCCTCTTTCTCTTGTCCTTGCTGATGCTGGCGACGGGGTGCGACGTGGATCCCGTCGACCGTCCTGTCGTCAGTGAGAGCGGGCGCGATTATGTCTGGTGCCAGGTGGGTGAGGCCAATTATCTGGCCGACGGGCTCAGCGTCTCCCTGAACGCGGCCCTGGATACGGCTTATCTCGTACTCGATGTCCGCCGTGTCTACGGCCCGGACAACGGCCTTGAACTTGAGTCGATAGAGATGCGCGTGGCGCGCAAGGACCTTGTGCCGCAAAGGCGCATCGGCCTGGACGAGGAGCAAGCAAGGATTGCCTTTTCGTCCGGCGCTACGGCGCTTTCTGCCACGGATGTGACGGGGTACGTCTTGTTTTGGAAATGCGCCGACCAGATTCTCGCCGGACAGTTTGAATTCCAGTGCTCATCCGCACCGTACAGTTTCTATATCTCGCATGGGATGTTTGACCTCAAAGCGCCTTTCGTCCTATGAAAAGAACCGTATTCATACTCCTGCTCGCGCTGTTCGCGCTCCTGCCTTCCCGGGCGCAGAAGCAAGACCTGATCCGCTTTTCCTGCGGACCCGCCGCATGGCGCTTGGCACCCGACAAAATCCTGCTGGACGCCGAACTGGGCTACATCATTCCCACTTCCCGGTTTTTCGGTATCAGCCTTTCGGGAGAGGCGGTCCATTACTACAGCAAAAGGAAAGCCGACTATGGCCACGACGAAGAGAAATACCAGCTGCTTTCATTCTGCGTGGGCCTGAACTTTACGCCACTGAATAGGGAAAACCAGCAACTTGCCATCAATCTTTCTCTGGGCCCGGCCTGGGGCACGGTGCGGGACCGGAAAATCCTCTATTATGACACCGGCCCGCTCTATGTCGACAACTCCGACAGCCCCCTGGCCGATTCCATGCTGGAGAATCTGGGGATACACCGGACCTTCGAAAGGGTATTTGTCCCAACCTATGCGCTGTCCATCGATTACCTGGCCTTCGTGACCGAACGTTTCGGCATAGGGGCATCGGCCAAGCTCTCCGGCTTGGGCCCCGCTTCGCTCAGGCTCGCACTCGCCTGGCGGTTATAAACCCGGCGAGCTATAGCAGATGGACCAGTGCCGCCTCGCCGCGACGGCGACGGACGGCCCTTACACCATTCCCAGACCGAAGTAGACGAAGAGGCCGCTGACTACGATGTAGATGGCGGCATAGGGGATGGCGGCGCGCAGGATCTCGCCGTCCTTCCCTTCCATATCGCACGCGGCCGTGGCGATGGCGATGCTCTGCGGAGAGATCATCTTGCCGCCCGTGGCGCCTGTGGTGTTGGAGCCCACGAGCCAGGTGGACTGGTCGGGCGTGAGGCCCAACTGGCCGGCCACGTTGGCCTGCAGCTTGCCGAAGAGGATGTTGGCCGAGGTGTCGGAGCCCGTCACGAAGGTGCCGATGGCGCCGATGAGCGGGGCGAAGAGCGGATAGAAGCTGCCCGTAACGGCCACCAGCCCGAGGGCGATCTGATTGATCATACCCGAGTTGTTCATCACCGACGAGATGGAGATGAGGCTCACGATGGTGATGACGGTCTTGCGGTTCTTGGTGATGGTGCCGGCCAGCAGGACCAGGAGGTCCTTGAGGCTCATACCCTGCACCAGACCGCCCAGCGTGGCACCCAGGAAGAGCATAATGCCCGCGTTGGCAATCCATTTGAAGATCACGGTAGACCCGGTGACAGGCAGTACGGCCTTGGTGACCAGATGCGTATTCAGGAAGTGGTTCACCGGCGGGATGAGGGCGCCGCTCACCAGGATGAAGAGCAGGATGAAGAGGTAGACGCTCCAGGCCCTGAGCGACTCGGCAAGCGTGTACGTGCGGGCGCCGGGCGCTTTTTCGTGCTTCTTGCCAAAGAGTTTGGCGTAGACGATGATGGCCACGATGGCCGCGAGCGAGCCCACGATGGCGGGCGTCTCGGCTCCCAGGAAGCGTGCGCAGGCGTACTGCGCTCCGAAGGAGAACACCCCCGTCCAGAGCGAGAGGGCGATATTCTTGAGGATGGCCTTCTTGTCGGTGATCATGAGGATGATGAAGGGCACCAGGAAGAAGAGCACCGAGAGCTGGATGACGATGTAGGAAGAGGTCTGCATAATGGCCTCGGCCGAGGCGGCACCGCCGACGGCCACCTCGTTGCAGAGAGTGGTCACCGGCACGCCCACAGCGCCGAAAGCCACGGCCACGGTGTTCGCGATGAGGGAAACCAGGGCCGAGAAGACGGGTTTGAAGCCCAGCCCGATGAGGATGGCGGCCGGGATGGCCACCGCCGTACCGAAGCCGGCCATGCCTTCGAGCAGACCGCCGAAGCCCCAGACCAGCAGAAGCACCACGATGCCCTTGTCGTCGGTGATGGAGGTGAACTGCGCCTTGATAACTTCGATCTGGCCCGTCTTGATGAGGATGTTGTAGCTGTAGAGGGCCATGATGATGATGATCAGGATGGGGAAGAGCGCCTTCCAGACGCCTTCCACCAGCGACCAGCCCACTACGCCCCAGATGCTCTGGGAGGCGTAGGCCTCGGGCACCATGTGCATGGCCGGAGCCACGAACAGGGCCAGCAGGACCGTGGTTATGAGGGTGATGAATGCGCTCTTGTAGCCGGGCATCTTGAATGCGAGCATGAGCACGAAGAGCAGCAGAATGGGGACAATGGCAATGAGTGATGACATAATCTGTGGTTTTTCGCCCCTAAATTAACAATTTCCTATGAATTATTGCTATCTTGCATCCAACTTGTAACCAATAACCATGAACGAGCATTATAAAGCTTTTCTTGCCGATATGAGGCAATTCATACCGGAAGACCGCATCTACACCGACGAATTGCGCACCCTCGGCTGGGGGACCGACGCCAGTTTCTACCGCATGACGCCGCAGATCGTGCTGCGCGCCAAAGACGAGGGCGAGGTGTCGAAGATCGTCTCCGCCGCTTCGAGACGGGGACTCCCCTTCACCTTCCGCGCCGCCGGCACCTCCCTTTCGGGACAGGCCGTCACCGACTCCATCCTCATCGTGGCCGGAAAGAACTGGGAGAAATACAGCATCGGAGAGGGTCAGGACAGCATCCGCCTCCAGCCCGGTATTGTGGGCGCCCGGGTGAACGCCATCCTCAAACCCTACGGACGCGTCTTCCCGCCCGACCCGGCCTCCATCGGCAGCGCCATGGTGGGCGGCATCGTGAGCAACAACTCCTCGGGTATGAACTGCGGCGTGCACGCCAACAGCGACCGCATGCTGCTGAGCGCCCGCATCGTCCTTGCAGACGGTACGGTGCTCGACACCGGCGACGAGCAGAGCCGCGAGGCCTTCCGCCGGAGCCATCCGGAGATGCTGAGCAAGATCGAAGCCCTGCGCGACAAGGTGCGCGCCAACGAAAAGCTCGCCGCCCGGATCCGCAAGAAATACAGCATCAAGAACGTGACGGGCCTGAACCTGAGGCCGCTCGTGGCCTACGACGACCCGTTCGACATCATCGCCCACAGCATGGTGGGTTCTGAGGGTACGCTCGCCTTCGTGTCGGAGGTAAACATGAAGACCCTCTACGATTACAAGTTCAAGGCCTCCGCCATGGTCTACTTCTACACCATGAAAGAGAGTTGCGAGGCCGTGGTGGCCCTCAAGAAACTCAAGGCCACGCAGGAAGACCTGAAGATGAGCGCCGAGGACCTCATGGTGAAGAGCGCCGAGATGCTCGACTACCTCTCGCTCGACTCGGTGTCCGACCCCGTCTATCTTAAATATAAGGAAGACGTGGACGCGGGCCGCATCGAGGGCGTGGCGCCCGGCGACTACCACAACCTCACCGCCGTGCTCACCGAAACCAAGGCCGTTTCCCACGAGGAACTGCTCGCCAAGATCGAAGCCATCGGCAAGTGCCTCTCGGGCTTCCGCCTCTACATCCCCGCCGAGTTCACGGAAGATCCGGCCGTGTACGGGAAGTACTGGGCCATCCGCTCCGGCATCGGCCCCTCCGTGGGCGGCATGCGTCCGGTGGGCACCAGCTGCCTCATCGAAGACATCGCCTTCCCGCTGGAAGACCTCCCCGAGGCCACGGTGAAACTCCAGAAGCTGCTTGCCGACCACGGTTACACCGACGCCTGCATCTACGGGCACGCCTTTGAAGGGAACTACCACTTCATCATCAACCAGAGTTTCAAGACCCGCGACGACGTGGCCCGCTACGAGAGCCTGATGCGCGACGTGGCCCGGCTCGTCATCGAAGAATACGACGGTTCGCTCAAGGCCGAACACGGCACCGGACGCAACATGGCGCCGTTCGTGAAGTACGAATGGGGCGAGGAGGCCTACGCCGCCATGAAGGAACTCAAGGAGATCTTCGACCCCGGCTACCTGCTGGGACGGGGCTGCATCTTCAACGACGACCCGGAGTGCTTCATCAAGTGCTTCAAGCCCCTGCCCGAACTGAGTTACGACTTCGACGCCGTGCCGGAAGGGCTCAGCGCCGAAGAGATGGTGGCCGGCGTGAAGAAGGCCGACAAGTGCATCGAGTGCGGCTTCTGCGAGGTGAACTGCGTGTCGTGCGGACTCACGCTCTCGTCGCGCATGCGCATCGCCATCCAGCGTACCATCCTCGACCTCGAACAGCGCGGGGAGCAACCCGAACTGGTGGCCCGCCTGCGCAAGGAATACGATTATTACGGCGACAAACTCTGCGCCGCCGACGGCCTCTGCGCCACTTCCTGCCCCATGAAGATCAACACGGGCGACCTCACCCACCTCATCCGCCAGCTCAATATGAACGGGAAGACGGGGGCCTACGGCGTGGGTGAATGGGCCGGCAAGAATATGGCCGGCATCAAGGGCGGCCTGCGCGGGCTGCTCGGCCTGGCCGGACTGGGTCAGGACATCCTGGGCGACAAGGCCATGACGGCCGTGGCGAAGGGGCTGCACAAAGCGGGCGCACCCCTCTGGACCGAATCGATGCCGCGCGCGCAGCGCCAGCCTTCGGAAGAGCCGCGGGGGAACGGCGAGCTCAAGGTGGTCTACTTCCCCAGCTGCATCAACCAGACCCTGGGCCTCACCAAGGGCGCGCCGGTAAAGAACAGCGTAGTGGACGAGATGTGCGCCCTGCTGGAAAAGGCCGGCTATTCCGTGGTCTTCCCCAAGGATATGAAGAAGATGTGCTGCGGGCAGATCTGGGAGTCGAAGGGCATGACCGACATAGCCGACCGCAAGAGCGCCGAACTCGAAGACGCCCTCTGGGAGGCCTCGGAACACGGGAAATACCCCGTCCTCTGCGACCAGAGCCCCTGCCTGCACCGTATGCGCAAGGTGATGAAGCGCGTCGATCTCTACGAACCCGTGGAGTTCATCCTCAAGTTCCTGCGCGACCGGCTTGAATTCCACCCGGTGCAGCGCAAGGTGGCCGTGCACGTGACCTGCTCCACGCGGGAGATGGGCCTGGCCGACAAGATGGTGGAACTCGCCCGGCTCTGCGCCACCGACGTGCTCGTACCCGAGGGCGTGGGCTGCTGCGGTTTCGCGGGCGACAAGGGCTTCACCACTCCGGAGCTCAACGAGTGGGCGCTGCGCAAGCTCCGTCCGCAGATCGAGGAATTCGGCGTGGAATACGGCTATTCCAACAGCCGTACCTGCGAAGTGGGCCTGCAGCACCACGGCGGCGTGCCCTACATGAGCATCGCCTACCTGGTGAACGAAGCCACCACCCCGAAGAAAGGCTGATTTTTGTTTTTCCGGCAAAATGCCTATCTTTGCAACAACCAATCAGGGTTCTGCCACACGGCAGAACTCCTTTTTAATTCACTGATATGTCTGAAGTTCATTACATCAGCCAGGAAGGGCTGGATCAGATCAAGAAGGAACTCGCCGAGGCGCTCGCCCAGCGTCCGGTTATCTCGGCGGCCATCGCCGAGGCCCGCGAGAAGGGCGACCTGAGTGAAAACGCGGAATACGAATCGGCCCGCGAAGCCCAGGGCCTGCTGGAGCTCAAGATTGCCAATCTCCAGAATATGGTGGCCAACGCCAAGGTGGTGGACGGCTCCCAGCTGGGCACCGATAAAGTACAGATGCTCAATAAGGTGAAGGTAGAGAACCTCGCCGTAAAGCAGGTGATGGAATTCACCATCGTAGGTGAGTCGGAGGCCGATTTCTCCAAGGGGAAGCTGGCCGCCACCACCCCCATCGCCAAGGCCCTCATCGGTCACGGCAAGGGTGAGATCGTGGAGGCGCAGGTGCCCTCCGGCGTGCTCAAGTTCAAGATTCTCGAAATCTCCATCTAGCGCCATGGCTACCATCTTCACCCGCATCGCCCAGGGCGAGATTCCCTCGTACAAGGTAGCCGAGAACGAGGACTACTACGCCTTCCTCGACATCAACCCCCTCGCAAAGGGCCACACCCTGGTGATTCCCAAGAAGGTGGAGGACGACTACATCTTCCATCTCGACGAAAAGACCTACGCCGGCCTCTGGGCCTTCGCCCGCGAGGTGGCCGCAGCCATCCGGGAAGCGGTGCCCTGCAAGCGTGTGGGCGTGGCCGTGCTGGGCATGGAAGTACCCCATACCCACATCCATCTGGTCCCGCTTCAGAGTGAGGGAGACCTCGATTTCCGGAAGAAACGTCCCGAGGTTTCGGCCGAAGAGCAGGCACAGATTGCCCGCGCCATACTGAACGCCTATGAAAAGAGGAAATAGTCTCTTCCTTGCTGCGCTGCTGCTCTGCGCAGCGGCCTGCAGCCCCAAAACCGAAGTGAAAGGCATACTGGAGGGCGGCGCCGACCGCAGCCTGGTGCTGCGCCGGCTCGACCTGACGGGCGCGACCGTACCCGATACCATCAAGACCGACGCGCAGGGCCGTTTCCGTTTCGCCCCCAAGGTGGAAAAGGGCAGACCCGAATTCGTCTACATCTTCAGCGGCGATACCAAAATCGCCTCGCTCCTGCTGGAACGCGGAGAGCGGGTGCAGGTGCAGGCCGATACGCTCGGCCATTACAGCACCGAGGGTTCCGAAGGCTCGAAACTCATGGAGGAAGTGGACCGCGATTATGCGGCTTTCGCCGGGCGCATGCTTTCGCTCGCCGACGCGGGCGCACCTTCCGCCGAACTGGGGCAGACCTTCGTGGACCACTACCGCAAGTGCGTGCGTTTCGTG
>JAEEGL011573423.1_pt1 | contig 12418 bp, 11 predicted proteins | sample 9134231 | NCBI WGS metagenome assembly JAEEGL01 (sample SAMN16246548, study PRJNA631951) | gut metagenome | biome: gut microbiome; feature: rumen; material: fiber-attached | host: Bos | place: Iran: Karaj | collected 2018-10 | reverse complement strand
CTGTGACTTATCCCCTAAACGCATTACGGCACCCTGGCCGAACTGCTTCTCGATCTGCGCCATAGCGGCGTCAAGAGCTTTCCTTCTCTCGTCCTTGTCCTGGACCTGGGCTACTGAGCCCTTACCGGCATTCTTACTCTTAGCCATATTCTCCTCCTAAAATCACGTTGAACATTTGTTCTTATTTATGAGTTAATTCTATTGTTATGATACACTTTTGTCAACAAAAATAACCTTACAAATTCGAACAAAAACCGACAAGTCCCGTTAATCGTACACTGATTTTCAAAAACGTTGAAAATAAAGGCTTTTCAGGCTTTAAAAACATCGAAAATCGCCTCTCGCAGACTGAAAAACCGACAAGAACCGACAAAAGCCGACAAAAAACGTCTTCAAACCGACATATAAACCGACAAAGAAATATACTTTCGAAGACATACCCCATAGCAGGAGCAGATGCCGTAATCCACATTTTCGCGCACAGAAAAAGAAAACCTTTATTCTCTTACATTTAAAGAAATGAACATCTGTATAATGTCCTTATACTCGATCAAGTGAGGTATGACTTATGGATCAAAAAGAAAGAATGCTCAATAACCTTCCCTACAGATCCTGGCTAGACGGCCTTCCGGAAGACCGGATGGCCTGCAAGAAGAAGATCTTTGAATATAACAACCTTGCTCCAGATAAAACCGAGGAAAGGTCTGCCCTCCTGCGCTCCATACTCGGAAAGACATGCGAGGGATATCTTAACATCGAATCACCTTTCTTCTGCGACTATGGATACAACATCGAAGTCGGAAAGGATTTCTTCGCCAACTATAACTTCACGGTTCTGGATGTCGGCAAAGTAAAGATAGGCGATAACTTCATGGCCGGTCCCAATGTCGGTATCTATACAGCAGGTCATCCTGTGCACCCCGAATCACGCAATTCAGGATATGAATACGGCATCGACATTACCATCGGAGATAATGTCTGGGTCGGCGGCCACGTCTGCATCATGCCGGGCGTCACGATAGGCAGCAACGTCGTTATCGCCGGAGGAAGCGTTGTCACGAAGGACATTCCCGACAACATGATCGCTGCCGGCAATCAATGTAAAGTAATCAGAGAGATCACGGAAAATGACCGTGACTATTATTTCCGCGACAGAAAGTTTGACGTGGACGATTACAAGTAACGCGGACAGGAAAACCGGATAATATCAGGAAGCAGTCTTAGGGGCTGCTTTCTTTTTCTTGAAGAACTTATCGATCCAGTAAGTCGCTTCTTCCATCTTGAAAAGAACAGCCGTTGCAAAGTAGACAACTACAGCCAGCAGGCCCTTGACTGAGATTATGATAAGCTGCGTCATCTTACCGCCCTGCGCAGGCATGAATTTATCGAGCATGAAGACTGATCCCGCCATAACGAGCGAGCACAAAGCGCTCTTAACAAGGAACCGGACGATACCGAACGGTGCAAGCTCCTTGCGCCTGCAATAAAGCACTGCAAGGATAATCATCTGGCACAGATTGGTGAAGGAATAAGCGATCGAAAGTGATAACGGGCCGACGCCAAGTGAGATCAGGGTCTGGCACGCTATGGGGTTGATGATAAGACCGAGGACGCCTGCGACCAGAGGAAGTTTTGTCTGACCAATAGCATAGAAAGCCTGGTTAAATACATGAACGACAGTTGCCGTAATGATGGAAGTGCAGAATCCGATGAGGAATACCGATGCGACCCTTGCATCGTCATCAGTATATTTCGCAGACCACTGGTATACGGCTTTTACCACATCAAGATTCATTACGGCTATGAATACAGCTGAAGGGATCGTCATGAACAGAGCACTCTTCAATGAGTGTGACACGAGGATGGAAGCTCTTGTGAACTTTTTGGATTCATAATCGCCTGCAAGCTCAGGTGTCATGACCGTCGTGATCGCAACAACGAATACCGTGTAAGGGATCTGCCAGATGGATGAGGCATTTCCGTATCCGTATATGCTTCCCTCGTCAAACAGCAGTCCGAAGTGGTTTAAGACGATGACATTGATCTGGACTATCGAAGCGGATATCAGGATCGGTATCGCACGCCTGAAGAGCATCAGGAACTCCTTGTCCGACGGGTGGAAACTGAGCCTGAAGTTCTTTACCTGCTTAAATCCGAGTGAATACTGGAAAATGAAATAGATTATCGTTGATACGAGAATGCCTGCCGTCGTCATCGTAAGATTTCTCTGGCTGTTGCCGCCTAAAACAACGATCGATGCGATTACCAGGATGTTATAAAGGACAGGACCGAAGGATGTGATCGTAAACTTCCTGTATGCGGTAAGGATTCCGTTGCAAAGAGCCGCGAGCATGATGAAGAATATCTGCGGAAATAAGAACTTTGAGGCATTTGCCGCAAGGATAAGTCTTTCCTGGTTGATCTCCTCTTTGCCTAACGCATAGAGTGTATAGATGGGTTCGGAAAAGATGGTTCCCAATGTACATACAATAAGCATGGCAACAATGACCATGGATATGAAGATATTGACTACGCGGATACCTTCTTTTTCCTTTCCGACCGCGAGCTTCGAACTGAGATATGGTGCGATCGTCGAATAGATGGCGCCGCCGACAAGAAGGTTATAGAAAAGGTCCGGGATATTGAATGCAAGCTTAAAGCTGTCACGGAATACTCTCTCGCTGAACATCATGGATAAGACGATGTCACGGATAAGACCGGAGAGCTTGACTATTACGGTACCGACTCCGACGATAAATGCGGACAGGGCAAAGCTCATCCCCTTCTTCTTACCGGGGGATGTTATGGTACGGCTGCGCACATCATTATTCTCTGCCACTTACTCTCTGCCTCTCTTTTGCAAATCCGGCCGCACAATCCAACGCTGCCATCACAGTCTCGGAGCGTATAGTATATCTATCTCCCGTAAAGTTCAACCTTAATGCTCCGGAAATATTCTCATCCGAATGGCAATAACCCATGTAAACTGTTCCCACGGGTTTACCGGGCAGGTCGCCTGAAGGGCCTGCAATACCGGTGACTGAGACTGCAACATCGCAGTTCAGAACTCTTTTCGCGCCACAGGCCATAGCAATTGCACATTCTTCGGAGACTTCAGTATGTTCAGCGATAACCTCAGCGGGAACGCCGAGAACATTTTCCTTGATCTCGTTCGTATATGAGACTATGGAGCCTTTTAAAACAGCAGAAGCGCCGGGAATGTTCACAACGGATGCGGAAATAAGCCCGCCTGTAAGGCTTTCGGCAAATCCGACCGTAAGTCCTGCCTCCTTAAACGCCTCTACGAGCGCGAGAGCCTTCTCATCAATGATAACGGATCTGTCAGCCATTACTCTGTCTCGCCTGCATCTCGAGCCATTCGGTCTCTGTAATGAGGATCTTTCTGGGTTTGCTTCCCTCGAAAGGTCCGATGACCTTGGCTTTCTCAAGTTCATCTATAAGTCTTGCAGCTCTCGGATATCCGATTCCGAGTCTTCTCTGAAGCACGGATACACTCGCACTGCCGTTCTCGATAACAGTCTGTACTGCCTGGTTGAAAAGATCGTCAGCGTCAGATCCGCCGCCCGAAGATCCGCCGGAGGATGAACCTGAAGCCTGATCTCCGCCTGCTGTAACCCTGTCGATATCCTTGATTATCATCTCATCATACATAGATCCGTAGGTCTTCTTGAGGAAGTTGACCACTGTCTCAACCTCAGCATCAGACAGGAATGCGCCCTGTCCTCTTACAGGCTGCGGTGCAGTCATAGGAGCATAGAGCATGTCGCCCTTGCCCAGGAGCTTCTCTGCACCGATCTGGTCAAGGATAGTTCTTGAGTCGACGCCTGATGTAACGGCAAATGCGATCCTGGAACCGATATTGGCCTTGATGACACCGGTAATGACATCAACAGAAGGTCTCTGTGTAGCTATGAGCAAATGAATGCCGGCAGCTCTTGCAAGTGCGGCAAGTCTCGAGATATAAGTCTCGACTTCTTTTGCGGCTACCATCATGAGTTCTGCAAGCTCGTCGATTACGATGAGGATAAGCGGGAGATGCTCAACTTGCGGATCGTTCTTGTACTTTTCATTAAAGCCCTTGATATCTCTTACCTGGCCTTCCTCGAAAAGCTTATATCTCCGCTGCATCTCGATAACTGCCCAGTTAAGCGCGCCTGCAGCTTTCTTGGGGTCAGTGATGACCGGCATTATGAGGTGCGGAACGCCGTTATAGACTGAAAGTTCTACGACCTTGGGGTCGACAAGGATCATCCTCACTTCCTCAGGTGAGGAATGAACAAGGATGCTCGTAAGGATCGAGTTGATACAAACAGACTTACCTGAACCTGTGGAGCCCGCGATCATGAGGTGAGGCATTTTCGCGAGGTCACAATAAATAGGCCTTCCTGGAATATCTCTTCCCAATGCAACCGTGAGAGGCGTGGAAGCCTTGAATTCCTTGGTTTCGACGAGACCTCTAAGCTGAACAGCCGTGGGCACATCATTAGGGATCTCGATACCGATGGCACTCTTGCCCGGGATCGGGGCTTCGATCCTGATGGAGATCGCTGCCATTGCGAGCATGATGTCATCCTGAAGATTTGTAACCCTGGATACCTTGGTACCGGTCTCAAGCGTCAGCTCGAATCTCGTAATGGAAGGACCGTGCGTGATATTAACGACTTCAGCTACGATGCCGAAGCTCTTAAGTGCATCTTCAAGCTTATGAGCCTTGGCCTTAAGCTTCTTCTCAAGATCGGCGTCAGCACGCTGCTTGATGTCAGGTGCAAGACATGTCGTGGGCGCCGGCTTATAATTTCTGAGCTTCCTTCTCTGATTGCGGAGCTCAGCTTCATGCTTTTTGGTCTCTTCGGCAAACTCGATGCCGGGATTGGACTGAGCGGAATTATCGCGTGCAGAAGTCTTGATGATCCTGCCTTCGGTCCTGCTATAACCTTCAGTATTGTCATTGCCCTGATTGATCGTGATATTGCCGTTAGCGGCACCATATGCGGAAGCCGCCGCAGCTGCCGGAGCAGCTTCTGCCGCCGTGCCGCCGTCTGTAAGCTTGTCATACATAGATAGCCTTATTCTCGGCTCTCTTACGGAGCGCTCATTGGAATAATCGTATCCGGAGCCCTCACTGCTCTCGCTGACCTCATAAGGATCCTCAGGGCCGCTGTAGATATCAGTATCGGCAGTTTTTTTAGCCTTGCTGTCATCAGGCGTGAGGTCATAGAAATCGGCATTCTTCTTTTTGGGGTCGAGGAAAGACAAGGTCTTCTTCTCTTTCTTCACTTTGGCTGCACCGGGGATGTTCAAAGGATCGGTGATGTAGCCGAAATCAGCCTCAGGATCAGAAGCATTCGACACATCATATTCCTTCTCGTTAAACGTAAGCTTTCCGGGATCGGATGCAACAGCATGGATCTGTCCTCCGGTAAGCTTCTCGACATCAGTAAAACCGGTCGTGCCGTCGATGGGGAGATTCGTCATGAACGGTCCCTGCTTGTCGTGACTTGGCGCACGTTTGGGACTCTGGACAAAAGGAGATTCACTGCCGTTGTTATACTGCGGCGGTATTATCCCGCCTTCGCCGTATGTAATGACCGTCGTTCCCATATTGTTCTGAACGGGTCTTTGAACATTGGTATTGCTGTATCCGTTGCCGGAATAGATCCTGTAATCCGGATCGTTCTGTCTCTGATTCTTATGGCTTACAACGCTGTTATAGACTTTGCCCGATGTGGCAGCGATGACATGAGCGGTCTTCTTTGCAGTAGCCTTGATGGAAACCCTGAATACGAGAAGTATCTGGGTAAGAAGGAAGACGATTATCGCAAGGATACCTATGACCTTGCCGATAACCTTAAAGAGTGCGACAGCGATTGCACCTCCGACGATACCGCCGGAAAGGACAGGCGCGCTGGAAGCAGGATTGCCGATTATCTCGGAACTCGTTCCGGATCCCCAGAGGAGCGACAAAGCCTTGAGTGCCGATGTCTTACCTTCAGCAGTCATGCAGAGGCCTTCAAAATACTCCATATCCATGGTGATAAGGGCAAGAAGCGCGGATACAGATACGAGGAGCAGTATCATGCTCCTGACTCTTATTCCGGATACGCCCTGTCTCTTCTCAAAGAAAACATCCAAAGCGACATAAAGGATATATACCGGGATCGCATATGCCGAGACGCCGATGAGGCCTAAGAAGAAATCCTTGGCCGTGGCTCCGATGATACCTGTCAGGGAAACAGGAAGATAGAATATCAGTATTATCGCGATCGCCACGAAAAACAGTACGATTCCCGCAGCTTCTTTGCGTGATGTGTCCCTGCTCAAATCCCTAACCTCCTGGATGCCTTATATATCAGGATCAATGTCTTGGAATCCTCAATCTCACCGTTATCAGCCATCCTTAAAGCTTCTTCAAGCGGCATCTTAACAGTCGCGACGTATTCATTCAGATCAGGATTAGCATCTCCGTGATCCAGTTCAGTTCCGATAAACAGCGTTATGATCTCAGAACAATAACCGGGTGTTGCAGTAACCTGACCGACATTCTCGATCCTGCCTGCCACAAAACCGGTCTCTTCGGTGATCTCCCTTGCTGCACATTCAGCGGCATCCTCACCCTTTTCGAGTTTACCGGCAGGAGCTTCGAGCATAACCTTCTCAAAAGGGCTCCTGAACTGCTTTATCAGATAGCAGTTGCCCTCACCGTCAACCGGCAGGATGCATGCTCCGCCATTGTGCTTTACGATCTCCCTGGTGCTCTTGCGTCCTTCGGGAGTCGTTACTTCTTTTATCTCGACATCGAAAACCTTTCCCGTGAAAACGGTTGTCGATGCTATGGTCTTCTCGAAAAGCATATCTTCGCTGCAATTGATCTTACCCATCAGATCTTCCCCTTATCATCGCTGATCTTCTTCCACTCAGCCACGGCGAGTTCATCACAGCGGTTATTAAATTCATTGTCGGCATGTCCCTTTACTTTATGGAAGGTGACATTGTGCATGGTCGTAAGACTAATCAGTTCTTTCCACAGATCGCTGTTGGCAACCTCCGCCTTGGCGCTGTTCTTCCAGCCGTTCCTGACCCATTTGTCGATCCAGTTCTGGCTGAATGCGTTTACCACATAAGCGCTGTCACTGTAGACATCGACCTTGCAAGGTCTTTTTAATGCTCGGAGACCTTCTATAACGGCCATCAGTTCCATGCGGTTATTCGTGGTGTTAGCCTCACCGCCCGAGAGTTCCTTCTTTGCCCCGCCGGCCATGAGAATGGAAGCCCAACCGCCGGGGCCGGGATTACCGGAACATGCTCCGTCAGTATAAATTGTGACTTCATTGATTACTGCCATAAAAACCGGTAAGAGGGGCTTACTTGTTGCCCTTCATCTCCTGGGTCTTGTCATATGCAGCAGTGACAGACTTGATCACTGCATTTCTGAGACCGTTCTCCTCAAGCGCCATGACGCCTGCGATAGTCGTTCCGCCGGGAGAGCAGACCATGTCCTTCAGCACTGCAGGATGAGTGCCGGTCTCAAGAGCAAGCTTTCCGGAACCGGCAACAGTAGCTGCCGCGATCTTGAGAGCATCAGCTCTCTTGATGCCGAGACTGACGGCCGCGTCAGCCATAGCTTCGATAAAGAGCATTACATATGCAGGACCTGTTCCTGATACGCAGCCGATCGCGTCTAAAGTATTCTCATCGCAGAGAATGGATTCTCCGCATGTATTAAGGAGCTTGATAACGAATGCAGATTCATCTTCGCTCAATCCCACAGGGCATACGGCAGAAACACCGAGTCCGACCTGTGCGGGAGTGTTAGGCATTATCCTTACGAACTTTCTTCCTTCTCCGAGGATACCGCCGATCCTTGCGCAGGTAACTGCTGCAGCGATCGAAAGAACGATTGCTTCCGGCTTAAGGCTGTCCTTGATGCCCTTAAGAGCATCGTCGAAATGAATGGGCTTTACTGCCATGAGGACATAATCCGCATCTTCCACTGCCTCTTTTGCGGAGCCTGCCGCTTTAATACCAAGCTCGCCGGCACATTTAACACATGCCTCTGTATAAACGTCAAAACAGGCAGCCTCATCAGGACTGATTACGCCGCCCTTAACAAAGCCGCTCAAAAGAGCCTTTCCCATGTTGCCTGTACCGATAACTGCTAATTTCATGAACTGCACCCCTTATAATATATATATTAGGCGACTTAAATCTTAACATTACCCTTGACATAGTGCAAACAAACCATTAAACTCTTCGTTGCAACAAAGGGGAGTGGCTCAACGGTAGAGCAGCGGTCTCCAAACCCGCCGGTTGCGCGTTCAAATCGTGTCTCCCCTGCCATTTATAAAGGGCTGTCTTGATCTTGAGACAGCCCTTTTTGCTTGATTTTCGCGATTGCAAAATTAATCTAAATGTAACTTAGATTGGCCCCATAACGGCAGTTTATGTGGATTCCACAGCATTTTCTATGGACTCCGCAGCATTTTCTGCCGCATCTTCAGGCATGGTCAACAGATCGATCTCAGATCTGATCCGGGATTTTCTGACGGCAGCTCTGGGAAGCACATCGATTACGATATAGGGAACCTCTCCCTGATATACGGGAACAAGTCTTATTGCGTAATCCCCTTTAACGTCGAACTTATCGTTGTTTTCATCGTAGTTATTCATGATCTTTAATGCCATATTGACCGCGTCACTGATGGAAAGTTCGGGATAAAGCGTCTGCAGGGTATTTGCAAGATACATTGATACAGGGTCTTTATCGAAAAGCGTATAGACTCTTACATACGCAATATTTCCGTCTGTCTTTCTTGCAGCTCCCTCAACGCCGGAATATGAGTAGTTGGGTGCTTCGCCCGCGAAAAAGTCCACATATTCAAGATTTCCCTTTACAGTGGCCTTGTCACCTAAAAGATCCGGATTAACGGAAGGATCCACATAAGTAATATCGCCGTATCCGATGAAGTTATTGCTTGATACAAGATAATTAGCGATCTCGGTTGAATTAAAAGCCTTCTTGAACTCAACGGGAGTCATGCCCATGGAAGGATATAAACTGTCGGGAAGGATGAAATAAATGCCTGCAGCAAGAATGGCTATAAATGCCAGAAGGATGGATACCGGAATGACCGGATCCCTCTTACACTTCTCAATAAAAGGAAGATTTCTGAATTTTGCATTCTCCACAGCGATCTGCTTTGCGGTCTTAGCCTTGGGGGCAGACTTGTCAGACTTATCAGACTTTGCAGCAGCTTCTTCCGCTGCCTCCTCTTCCTGAGCTTTTTCTGACTTTTTGAGCAGATTGATAACTTCGTCAGCTACTTCGTCCATAGCCGCCTCTTCGGCATCCGCCTCCTGAACTGCAGCGGATCCTTCTTCAGCAACGTCTTCTGCGACTGCAGCGGCTCCTTCTTCAGCAGCGTCTTCTGCGACTGCTTCACTGATCTCGCAGGCAGCTTCTTCTGCAGTCTCTATATCTTTCTTCTCAGGTTTTTTGCCCTTGTTTGCTTCTTTAGACATATAGGAATCCTCCCTTTTTGACGCTGATATTATAAAGATAAAGTGTTCACTTGTAAAACCGCTGCCCTGCAAGAATCAGGCGATTCGTGTACAATATATTTCCAGGAACTGATTTAAGGGGGATAAGATAATGCCGCATCTTTTAATCTCGGGAGGCACCAGAGGAATCGGCAAAGCATGTGTAAAGCTTTTCGCTGCCAACGGATACAAAGTGTCATCACTCAGCAGGACAGGCAAGTCTGATGAGATCCTTGACGGCGTTACATACTACCAGTGCGATGTAAAAGATCCCGGTGAAGTAGATCTCGCAGTAAACAGTGCGGTAAGGTCCTTCGGCCCTGTAGATGTCCTTATATCCAACGCAGGTATCTCCGTATCCGGACTCGCCCAGGATTTTGAATTCCGGGATTACAGAGATGTCATGGACACGAATTTCGGCGGACTTTTTAACCTTACAAGAGCAGTGATCCCTCACATGATCAACCGGCAGAAAGGCGTCATTCTCGCAGTCTCTTCTATGTGGGGACAGACAGGCGCTTCCTGTGAAGCTTTGTATTCCGCGAGCAAAGGAGCCGTTGATTCATATATTAAAGCTCTCGCAAAGGAACTGGGTCCTTCCGGCATCAGGGTCAACGCGGTATCGCCCGGCGCCACAAACACCGACATGATGAGCGTTTTTTCTGACGAGGTAAAAGCAGTTATCAGTGAAGACACACCTTTGGGAAGACTCGGTGAACCTTCCGAGATTGCCGAAGTGCTTTATTTCCTCCAGTCTCCGAAAGCGTCATTTATCACTGGACAGATAATCGGAGTAAACGGCGGTTATTTGATCTGAAAAGCGCCAAAAACGCCTGAATTACCGCATTTGGCAGAACAGGTCTCGTTGAATTGTCACTTTTAATCATTTAGAATATTTAAGTCTGCGCGAAAACGCAGTCAATATATGCCTCAGAAAGGAGAGGACTTATGGCTCAAAACAATTATTCCAAGATCACACCCGAGATAACACGTCTTGCACAGATCTGCCAGTCTAACGCCATAGATCCGGAGCTCTACACCACCTATGATGTCAAGCGCGGCCTCAGAGACATTAACGGTAAGGGAGTTTTAACAGGACTTACGAGGATCTCAGAAGTCAATGCAACCCAGGTAGTTAAGGGTAAGACTGTACCCGCACCCGGTGAGTTGTTCTACAGAGGGATCAACGTAAAAGAGATGATCAAGGGACAGCCCGAGGAGATGCATTGCGGTTTTGAAGAAACCACATATCTTCTTCTGTTCGGCAAGCTCCCTAACGCGCAGGAATTAAGGGATTTCCGTGCACTTCTCGCCGAATCGAGATCAAAGATGCCGAAGAACTTCTTCAGGGATGTAATCATGCAGAAGCCTTCTTCGGATCTCATGAATAATATCCAAAGAGGAGTTCTGAATCTTTACGCTTACGACACTCAGGCAGCAGACACATCCATTCCGAATGTGTTAAGACAGTCTCTGGAACTTATTTCCATCTTCCCAAGTCTTGCAGTTCACAGCTATAACGCGATGCGCTATTACCTAGACCGTGATTCTCTCGTAGTACACAGGCCAAGGCCCGATCTGTCCACTGCCGAGAACTTCCTTTACATGTTAAGGGCAGACAACAAGTTCACGCCTCTTGAAGCCAAGATCCTTGACGTTTCCCTCATGCTTCACGCAGAGCACGGCGGCGGTAACAACTCCACATTTACAACACACGTTGTAACGAGTTCAGGCACCGACACCTATGCTGCTGTTGTTGCTGCATTGAGCTCTCTTAAGGGTCCCAAGCACGGCGGCGCCAACATTATGGTAGTCAAGATGTTCAAAGAACTCGAGAGGAGCATTTCCGACTGGGAAGACAACGACGAGATCCTTGCTTATCTTGAGAAGATCCTCCACAAGGATGCTTTCGACCGTTCCGGTGTCATCTATGGTATGGGTCACGCGATCTATTCGATCTCCGATCCCAGAGCCCAGATCTTCAAGCGCTACGTAAAAGATCTTTCAGCCGAGAAAGGCCGCACCAAGGAATTCGAATTCTATGAAAGAGTCGAAAAGCTTTCAGCTGACCTTATCGCTGCCGAGCGCAAGATCTACAAGGGCGTATCCGCCAACATCGACTTCTACAGCGGCTTTGTTTATTCAATGCTCGGCATCCCGATGGAGCTATACACTCCCCTTTTCGCGATCGCCAGAATATCCGGCTGGTCTGCGCACAGGATCGAGGAGCTCAACGGCAAGGGCAAGATAATCCGCCCCGCCTACAAGAGCGTTCAGCCCAGAGTCGATTATCACCCGATGGACGAGAGGGAATAAACTTCCTGATCAGTAACCGGTAATTTATCAGAAAATGCAAAACCGTGCAGATGAACCTGCACGGTTTTTTGTTGATTTATATGCGGGGCGTGACCAAACATCCCAAATGGCTTAAATCATGGTTTTTGGGATACATTTTCTATTGGAAAAACACCTCCAATTTAAAATATCCGCATTTTGGGTTGTTTTCGTGACTCAAAAAGTACCCCAAATTTAAAATAAACGCATTTTGGGATGCTTTCAGGGCTCTAAATCCACCCCGAATTTAAAATATCCGCATTTTGGGATGTTTTCGTGACTCTAAAAGCACCCCGAATTTAAAATATCCGCATTTTGGGATGTTTTCGCGGCTTTATTTTTTGCACACACCGCGCCACATCACCACAACACCACATCATCAAAATCACCCCAAACAAAAACTGTCCCGGAATACGGGACAGCTTGTGATTGTGTGCGTTTGATTTAAAGGTTAAGACCTTGGATTAAGCCTTAGCCTCGTCTTCGACCTTTCCGAAAAGGTTAAGTCTGAAGAGCATTGCCTCAT
>JAEEGL010461656.1_pt1 | contig 12418 bp, 12 predicted proteins | sample 9134231 | NCBI WGS metagenome assembly JAEEGL01 (sample SAMN16246548, study PRJNA631951) | gut metagenome | biome: gut microbiome; feature: rumen; material: fiber-attached | host: Bos | place: Iran: Karaj | collected 2018-10 | reverse complement strand
CGATTATCGTCATGTGCGTAAATACCGTGCTGAGGACGGCGAGGAAGGTAAAAAGAAGAATTGCAGAGGCAAGAACGGCTCGGATATCATTCTCAAACTTCCTGCGGGAACGGTTGTAAAAGAAGCAGAGAGTGATAAGGTCATAGTTGATATGTCAGGCGATACCAAAGAGTACGTTCTGTTAAAGGGCGGAAGAGGAGGCAATGGTAATCAGCATTATGCCACAAGCTCAATGCAGGCTCCCAAGTACTCTCAACCCGGTGGAGCAGCCAAAGAGCTTAATCTTAAGCTTGAACTTAAGGTCATTGCCGATGTAGGGCTGGTAGGCTTTCCCAATGTCGGTAAAAGCACATTCCTCACCAAGGTATCCAATGCCAGACCTCAGATCGCCAATTATCACTTTACCACGATCAATCCGCACTTGGGTGTAGTGGACCTTAAGGATGCAAAAGGCTTTGTCGTAGCCGATATCCCCGGCCTTATAGAAGGCGCGGCTGATGGCGTGGGATTGGGACATGAATTTTTACGACACATTGAACGTACCAGGGTTATAATACATATAGTGGATGCCGCAGGAAGCGAAGGAAGAGATCCCGTAGAAGATATTCATGCTATCAACAATGAACTTAAACTCTATGATGAGACCCTTCTTGATCGTCCTCAGATAATCGCAGCCAATAAGCTTGACCTGTTGGGACCGGGATCTGAGTATTCAAAAGAAGAGATAATTAAGCGTCTTAAAGACGAATTTGAGCCCAAGGGATATCTGGTATACCCTATGAGTGCCGCAACGGGCGAAGGCATACAGGATATACTCTATAAAGTCAGACAGATGCTTGATGATATTAAGGATGAGCCCGTAGTATTTAAACAGGAATTCTTCCCTGACGAAGATTTAAGGATTTCGGGCGAACCGTTTACCGTGGAATATGATGCGGATGAAGATGAGTATGTGGTTGAAGGACCAAGAATAGAGAAGATGCTTGGATATACGAATCTTGAGAGTGAGAAGGGTTTTGTATTCTTCCAGAAGTTCATGAAAGAGAACGAGATCCTGGAAAAATTGGAGGCACTCGGATGTTCTGAAGGCGACACGGTTAGAATGTATGGACTTAAGTTTGATTATTACAAGGAGAGCGAATGACAAGCAAGCAGAGAGCATACCTTAAGGGGCTGGCAATGAACATTGATCCTGTTTTTCAGGTGGGAAAGGGAAGCATCACTCCCGAGTATACAGAAGCCATAAGGGAAGCATTTAATACAAGAGAACTGCTTAAGGTTGCGGTCCTTAAAAACTGCGCGGATGATCCTAAGGAGATCGCACAGATACTGGCAGATCGCACCGGTTCAGAGGTGGTTCAGGTAATAGGCAAGAAGATCGTATTATACAAGCCGGACAAGGATAAGCCAAAGATCCTGCTCCCGTTATAGAAAGGGATACATGAAAAGAAAGATCGGTATCATAGGCGGAACCTTTAATCCCATTCATATGGGACATCTTATAATGGCCGAGCAGGCGTTGCATGAATTCGGCCTGGATAAGATTTTGTTTATTCCCACGGGAATATCTCATTTTAAGGATCAAAATGTTGTCCTTGATAAGGAAATACGAGTTCGGATGACGGCCGGAGCTATCAAAGAGAATCCTAACTTCGAACTCTCGACCATTGAGGCTGACAGGCCGGGGAATTCATATACTTATGAGACTTTAAATGAGCTTAAGACGGCCAATCCTGAAACTGAACTTTATCTAATCATAGGAGCCGACAATCTTTTCCAGATCGAATATTGGAAAGAACCCGCAAAGATCATGGCAGATGCCGTGATAATCGTTGCAGTCAGAAGCGGGCAGAATGTCGGTGATCTTGAGGATAAGGCCGACAGACTGAAGGAGATGTATAAAGCTGATGTAAGACTTCTTAAGATGCCTTATATCGATATTTCTTCAACGGATATAAGACAACGTATCAAGGAAGGCAAAAGTATAAGATATTTTGTGGCCGATGATACGCGCAAATACATAGAGGATAACAATCTGTATCGATGATTTTTACATCGATTCCGGTGCATATTCACAAATACAACAATAAAAAGGAAAGAACATTGGATATTAGAGAGATCACAGAACATATATATAAGAGTCTTGACGAACACAAAGCCGGCAATATCAAAGTAATAGATATATCGGATATATCGATAATGGCAGACTGTTTTGTCATCGCTTCAGCCGGCAATGCCAATCATGTTCATGCGCTATGTGATTACTTAGAGGATGACATGCGCAAGGTCGGTGTACATTATGATCACGTGGAAGGATATGACACCGCATCGTGGGTACTTATGGATTACGGTGATGTGATAGTACACATCTTCGATGATAAGTACAGGGAATTCTATGATCTGGAACACATATGGAAAGACGGCAAAGCCGTTGATATGGCATAGGATATATACAAAATGGACAACAACGACATCATAAAAGCGTTAAACAGTAAACTCGATCAGAAAAGATTTAGTCATACAATGGGCGTCGCCAATACAGCAGCATGTCTTGCGATGAGCGAAGGATACGATGTGGGAAAGGCATACCTTGCAGGGCTTTTACACGATTGTGCCAAATATATGACCGATGATGAATACATTGCCTATTGTGAGAAACATGACATAGAGATGACCGATGTTGAACGTCTTAATCCAGCATTGCTGCATTCAAAGGCAGGGGCTTATATTGCCGGTAAAAAATACGGTGTGACTGATGAAGAAGTAATTTCGGCCATCAGGTGGCACACCACGGGTCATCCGGGCATGACAAAGCTTGAGGCCATAGTCTTTCTTGCCGATTATATTGAACCTAACAGAGATCACGATCCCGAACTTAAACGTATAAGACTGGAAGCTTTTGATGATATAGACAGAGCTATTTACCATGTCTACGTTAATACGCTTAAACATCTTAATAACTCAGGCAAATCTCTTGATCCGGCCACAAATGAGACTTATTTATATTATAAGGAACTTTTATCGGGCAGAGACTGATGCCAATTGACACAATCCCCTATTTTTCTTAAAATATATATATGGTAACAGGGATAACTACATTCTATGATAACTATACACCTGTTGGCGACGTGCTGGTCATGGCCATGTGCCTTATCTTCATCATTTTGATAAGGACTACATATATTAACAGAACGCGCAATTTTGCCTATCTCAAGATGATGATAGTGCTTGTTTTTGTTGCGGCTGTTTCTGACATTTTCTATCACGATTCCCTTAATCATATCGGTAATATACCGGTCATATTGCATTATATTCCAAGGGCAGTATTTCATCTGGCGCTTTTTGGCAATCTGGTTCTATACGTAATGTATATGAGAGAGCCTTTACATCTTGATAAGCGCTCGAATATCAGATATCACGTTATTTCGGCATCCGTTTTTATTCTGATATTTGCTTATGAAATCATAGGTACAGCTACTCATACGGGCTTTTATATCGATAATGACAATGTGGTACATACAGGCTTTCCTGTATTTCATGTCGGTTATGTTTTCTATGTCGGCATGGTTGCATATATTATCTTTAAGTACAGGGAGAGCGTATTTAAACAGGTTCTTAAGGGCGTGTGTTTTACCATTGGTGTATCGATCCTTGTAATGGTTGTTCAGAATGCTCACGGTCAGACGTCATTTACGACCATGACATTTGTGTTCCCTATCTATGCACTTTTGTACCTTCTTCATTCCAATCCGTATGATATCGAGAGTGGAGCATTAAGAAGGGTAGCATTTGATGATCAGATAAGATCGCATCATGAGAAAAAGCGTCCGATGCTCATTATGAGCATCCTTTTGCGTGATTACGACAATAATGTTGTCAAATATCCCAAGGAGCTTGTGGGTATCATTAGATATTTCATGGTACATTTCTTCAGAAAGACCTCTCTTTTTGAACTCTCAGGCGGCAGAAGAGTACTTTTGATCGATCTTAAGAAGAATCCGGATTACAAGGATATCTATGAAAGGGTCATGGATGAATTCTATAAGATATATCCGGTTTTTAAGATAGATTATAAGATCGTAACGGTTCAGACTGTGGATGAACTGCCTGCCGGCAGTGATTATATCAAGCTTCTTGAATTTATCGAAAAAAAGATGTCCACCAATAGCGTGAGATATCTGGATGATAAGGACATTGAGTCATATTTGGACAGTAAGTATATCTTAAGCGAGTTATCCGATATCCATGAGAAGATGGATCTTAACGATGAAAGGGTTGAGGTATTCTGCCAGCCTGTTTTTAACATAAGGAACGGGATCTATGATACGGCTGAAGCGTTAATGAGATTAAGACTTCCCGAACTTGGCTTGGTATTCCCGGATAAATTCATCCCGATAGCGGAAGAGAGCAGATATATACAGACGCTTACCAAGATCATCTTAAATAAGACCTGTATGCAGATAAAGGAACTTATTGATGAAGGCTACCGTGTAAGACGTATCTCTGTCAATTTTTCCGTATTTGATGTCAGAGAGAATGATTTCTGTGCTATGGTAGAGAGCTGTGTTCGTAACAGCGGAATTGATTTTAAACATATTGCGATAGAGATCACGGAATCTCAGAATGAAAAAGATTTCGAATTGGTAAAAGAGAGGATAAGTGCTCTTAAAGGCAGTGGCATTAAGTTCTATCTCGATGATTTTGGTACCGGATACAGCAATTTTGAGCGTATCATGGAGCTTCCCTTCGATATCATTAAGTTCGATCGTTCGCTCGTTATTGCATCAAGTTCCGATGAGAAGATAAAAGCGATGGTATCACATCTTGCCAAGATGTTTAATGATATGGATTATGCCGTATTATACGAAGGTATTGAAGATGAGAATGATGAAGAAAGATGTATGAATATGAGCGCCAAGTATCTGCAGGGATATAAGTATTCCAAGCCGATACCCATGGAAAAGCTCAGAGAGTATTTTGTTAAGGCCGATACACAGACCGGCTAGAACGTGGAGGGTTGCCATGAATACAGTTATTACAATAGGACGACAGTTCGGCTCGAGAGGGCGAGAGATCGGAAGAAAGGTGGCTGAGTATTATAATATTCCTTTTTATGATAAGGAACTTATATCAAGGGCTGCCAAGGAGAGCGGTTTCTGCGAAGAGATGATAGAGGTGCATGATGAGAGACCTACAAGCTCTTTCCTTTACAATCTTGTAATGGACACCTATTCGTTCGGATATAACAGCTCGTCATTTGTTGATATGCCCATAAGCCATAAGATCTTTTTGGCACAGTTTGACACTATCAAGAAGGTGGCAGCCGAAGGTCCCTGCGTTATAGTTGGCAGGTGTGCGGATTATGCTTTATCCGAGCGCGACAACGTACTTAAGCTTTTTATATACGGTGATGAGGCTTTAAGGATAAGTTCCATTGCCAAGCGTTATGAGCTTAGCGAACAAAAGGCCAAGGATATGGTCGTTAAGAAAGATAAACAGCGTTCAAGCTATTACAATTACTATACTTCCAAGAAATGGGGAAGAGCCGACAGCTACGACCTGTGTATCAACAGTTCGTTGCTTGGTATAGATGGTACTGTTAAGCTTATTATCCAGGCCGTGGATGATATAGAAAATATCAGGTCATAGATAGTTACTTGGGGTTTACAGCATAAGAGGATTGGGGAGAATATGATCGAGATTATCATTGATGAAGCATCTGCTTTCGGCAGAGTGGATAAGTACATCCAGAGGTTACTTCCGGGTGCACCGAGAGGGCTTCTGTATAAGCAGTTCCGTAAAAAGAATATCACACTTAACGATCAGAAGATCGCGGGTAATGAGATAATCAAAGCCGGCGATACTTTGCATTTCTATTTATCGGACGAGACCTTCGAGAATTTCAAGAACGGCAAGAGCAAAGATCCGAACGGTGCTTCGGATGCCGATGGAATAGATATCAATATTGACGGCCTATTTGAAAGCGTTACCGCACAAAAGGCACTTGAAGGCGAAGTAGAAGGCAGAATGGCTTATGATACTTTCGGTGGTAACAGTGTTGGGATCATATATGAGAATGAACACATCCTCATTATGAATAAGCCTACGGGAATGCTTACACAGAAGAGCAAGGCTGGCGATCTTAGCCTTAATGAATGGATGCTTGGATATTTAATGCGTAAGCTGCAATTGGACGGAGCATCGATGATGCATTTTAAACCTTCCGTTCTTAACAGACTGGATCGTAATACGACAGGTATCGTTTTGGCGGGTAAGACTCTTAATGCTGCCAAGATCGTCAGTAAGTTATTACAGGACAGAACGTTATATAAGTACTACCGTACACTTGTATTCGGGAGGTATCCCGAGAACGATGAGGTCCTGATGGGCTATCACACGAAAAATTGGATGACCAATATGGTCAACGTTATGACCGAACAAGTCAATGCCGACGAAGCCCGTAAATACGAGATTATTCAGACTGGCATCAGATATCTCCACACATACGAATCCAAGGAATATGGTCCGATAAGTGAGCTTGATGTGTCACTTATAACCGGTAAGAGCCATCAGATCAGAGCTCATTTAGCTGCTGTTGGTTATCCGATAGTAGGTGACGGTAAGTATGGTAATAAGACTCTTAATGATAAAGTGGAGCTTGTCGGTATTAAGACTCAGTTGCTTCATGCATACAGAGTTTCATTCCCCAAAGATGCTGCGGAGAAGCTTAATCTGAATCAGACTACTTTTGAATCTGAAGTTCCTGAAGATTGGTACAACAGACTCGGAATAAGCAGAGTGAAAGAAGAAGATAATGGCGACGTGGAAGAGTAGAGGGCTTCGAGGATCCGTATTGGAGGAGATGATCGGGTCCACCAATGAGATATATGCATCCGACGGACTGGCTCTTATCCAGAAGATACCGACGCCTATAACTCCGATAGATATGGATCATAAGACCAAGCAGATCACTCTTGCATATTTTGATAAGAAGAGTACGGTCGATTATATCGGTGTGGTTCAGGGTATTGCAGTATGTTTTGATGCAAAAGAATGCGCTACTGACAGATTTGCCCTTGCCAATATTCATGAACATCAGGTGCGTTTCATGGAAAGCTTTGAGGCACAGGAGGGAGTGGCCTTCTTTCTTATTCATTTTACAGGCTGTGACAGGTTCTATTATTTAAGATTGTCAGAACTTATGTCCTTTTGGAACAGAGCTATGGAAGGCGGCAGAAAGAGTTTTACGATATCAGAACTCTCGGACGATTTTTTCATAGAAGAAGTAAACGGACCGATCATACCTTATCTTGATTATATTCAAAGAGATCTTGATCTTAGGACTTGAAGATATATCTTTGTTGACAGAATAAATATCCCAATGTATAATTTAGCGTGATAGCGAATTATCACGTTACCACGATAAAGCGAATATATACTGAAAAGCCATATATCGCACAGTATTACACGGAGGATTTATATGAAGAATCTTTTGCATACGCCTGAGGGCGTGAGAGATATATATAACGGCGAGTATTCCGAGAAGTTAAGGATAGAGGATACAATAGGAAGCTTTTTTGAAAAAGCCGGATATAAGGGTATTCAGACACCTACATTTGAGTATTTTGATCTTTTTGATTCCGCTTTGGGCGTTACCCCCGGAAGAGATCTGTACAGATTCACTGACAGGGACGGACAGACCGTAGTATTGCGCTCTGATTTTACTCCTTCCATCGCAAGGTGCGTTGCCAAATATTTTACGGAAGATGAAAGCACATTAAGGCTTACATATAAGGGTAATACTTTTTCACAGACCGGCCCTTTGCAGGGTAAGCTTCGCGAGACCACACAGATGGGCGTGGATATGATCGGCGACGGATCGGTCGAGGCTGATGTGGAAGTCATTAAGCTTGCGATTGAGGCTATATCTTCGGTAAGTGATAAGAAAACGGTTCTTATTCTTTCTCATATAGACTTCTTTAAGGGCATATGTGAAGAATTCGGCCTTCCCAAGGAGGCTGAAGAGATACTTCGCGATCATATAATCAAGAAGAATTTCGTAGCGGCAAGGCAGTTTTTGGAAAATATCATCATCAACGGTTTCCCGCTTAAAAGGGACAGGATCGAGCGCTTAATGCAGATTGAAAAGCTTATAGGCGGAGAACTTGTGCTGGATGATGCCAAGAGCCTTATATACAACAAGACATCCCTTCGTGCCATCGACAGATTAAGACGCATATATGAGGCCCTTGAGGCTGAGGGCCTGGGCGATAAGGTATTCTTTGACTTAAGCATGTTAAGTAAGCTCAATTACTATACCGGAATAGTCTTTAAGGCATATATGCCCGGCGTTGGCGACTGCGTTGCAACAGGCGGCCGCTACGACAGGCTTTTAAGTGAATTCGGAAAAGATGCTCCGGCTATCGGCTTTGTTGTTGTGATCGATGATCTGTTACAGGCTGTAAGAGCAGTTGAAGATAAGGAAAAAGAAGGCTATCTTACTTTTGCGCTTGCAAAGGGAAGACTTGCCAACAGAACCCTTGAGATGCTTGAAAAGATCGGTATTACATGCGATGAGGTAAAGGATAAGGATACCAGAAAGCTTATATTTGTCAATGACAAGCTTAAGATAAGGTTTTTCCTTGCAAAAGGACCTGATGTGCCTACATATGTTGAAAGCGGTGTTGCCGATATCGGTGTCGTAGGCAAGGATACCATTATAGAAGAGAATAAGAATGTCTATGAAGTGATGGATTTGGGATTCGGCAAGTGCAAGATGTGTGTCTGCGGACCGGCTTCAGCCAAGGAACTTCTTATGCATCATGAAAAGATCCGCGTTTGCACCAAATATCCCACTATTGCAAGAGACTACTTCCATAATACGAAGCATCAGACCGTGGAACTTATTAAACTTAACGGTTCTGTCGAATTGGGACCGCTTGTAGGTCTGTGCGACGTGATAGTCGATATAGTTGAGACCGGTTCAACCCTTAAGGAGAACGGCCTTGAGATACTTGAAGTAATACGTCCCTTATCTGCCAGAATGATAGTCAATCAGGTGAGCATGCATTTTAATGCTCTTAAGATAAGGAACATAATCGATAAATTAAAGGAGCTTGAATTAAATGAGAACAGTAAGACTAGACAGCCGCTCCAAGGCTGATATACTGGAGAATCTCCTTAAGAGAAGCCCTGCCCAGTATGAGCAGTATGAAGCAACGGTTAAGGAGATCGTTGAAGATGTAAGAAAGCGCGGCGATGCAGCCGTATGCGATTATACGAGTAGGTTTGACAAGTGGGAAGTAACCCCTGATAAACTATTTGTTACTAAGGAAGAGATAAAGGCTGCCTACGATAAGATCGATGATAAATTCATTGATATCTTAAAGGAAGCCGCCGATAATATTAGAATATTCCACGAAAAACAGGTTAAAACAAGCTGGTTTGACACATCCGATGACGGATCTATCTTGGGCCAGAGAATAACGCCGATAGACAGCGTGGGATGCTATGCTCCTGGCGGCAAGGCATATTATCCTTCATCGGTTCTTATGAACATAATCCCTGCAAAGGTTGCGGGTGTTAAGAGGATCGTTCTGGCAACTCCCGCAGTAGGTGGTTCTGTTCATCCCGTTACACTGGTTGCAGCTGATATTGCAGGAGTGGATGAGATCATCAAAGTGGGCGGAGCCCAGGCTATTGCGGCCATGGCATACGGTACCGATACAATACCGAGGGTATGTAAGATAACAGGCCCCGGCAATATATTCGTAGCACTTGCCAAAAAGGCATGTTTTGGCATGGTGGGTATAGATTCCATCGCAGGACCATCTGAGATACTTGTCATTGCCGATGAAAGCGCCAATCCAAAGTTCGTAGCTGCAGATCTTTTAAGTCAGGCCGAGCATGATGAAATAGCAAGCGCGATACTTCTTACAGACAGTGAAGAACTTGCGGCGGCCGTATCACGAGAGGTTGACGAATTTTTAAAGAAGCTTTCGCGTAGGAAAATAATAGAAAAATCGCTTGAAAACTACGGTTATATCCTTGTCGGAGACACTCTTGATAACATTATAGATGCAGCCAATGATATAGCATCAGAGCATGTCGAGATACAGACAAAAGCTCCTTTTGAGGTGATGACCAAGATCCGTAATGCGGGGGCTATATTTATAGGACCTTATTCAAGTGAACCTTTGGGCGATTATTTTGCCGGTCCCAATCACATTCTGCCGACTAACGGAACAGCCAGATTCTTCTCACCGCTTAATGTCGATGAATTTGTCAAAAAGAGCAGCATCATAGCTTATTCAGAGGCAGGGCTTAAAGCGGTACATGAAAAGATCGAGTATTTTGCCGAGAAGGAAGAGCTTACCGCTCATGCCAATTCTATAAGAGTAAGATTTGAGTGATATAATAATATATAATAATACGTAAAGGAGATGATCATATGGAAAGAATGGCCAATATAACAAGAGATACCAAAGAGACCCAGATCTCATTGGAACTTAATATCGACGGAGAAGGCAATGCTGCCATAGATACCGGTATAGGCTTCTTTAATCATATGTTAAGTGCATTTACCAAGCACGGTCTTTTTGATATGAACTGTAAATGCGACGGAGATATTGAAGTGGATGGCCATCACACAGTTGAAGATATAGGCATTGTTGTGGGTGAAGCCATCAAACAGGCAATAGGTGAAAAAGACGGCATCAGACGCTTCGGTAATTTTATTCTTCCCATGGATGATGCACTTGTATTATGCGCCGTTGATCTGGGCGGAAGACCGTATCTCGGATTTGATTATACCTTCGATGTTCCGATGATCGGCGAGCTTGATACACAGCTTGTTAAGGAATTCTTCCAGGCTGTATCATATGGCGCCATGATGAACATACATATTAAAGTACTTGCGGGTGAGAATGCTCATCACATTGCCGAAGCGATGTTTAAAGCTTTCGGTAAGGCACTTGATGAGGCTACGTCCATAGATGCAAGGATAAAGGGCGTTCAGAGCACCAAGGGTGTTCTGTAATTAATTCTAATGGATAGGAGATTGTATCAGAGTGAATAAGAGACTGATCCCATGTGTTTTTCTGTTTAATAAGATAGCTATCAGGTCGTTTGACGATACAAGAGTCATGAGTACCGATCCTGTAGCACTGGCAAAGGACTGTGAGACCAAGGGCGCCGATGCGCTTCTTATTATGGACCTGTCCCAGGGCGACAGTGAGCATGATGAAGCGATCGATATGATCAAATCAATATGTGACAGCGTATCGATCCCCGTGTACGGAGCCGGTAATGTCAAAAGAAGCGAGGATATCAAAAAGCTTCTTTACGCCGGATGCATGAAGGCAGGTCTTAACTTCTCGAAAAAAGAAAACGTTTCTCTGTCCGAGGAAGTATCCAAGCGCTTCGGCAAGGACAGGCTCTTTGCATCTGTTGCCAATCTTGTAGAACTTAACGAAAATAAGGCCGAGATTGAGAATAATGTTTCTGAGATGTTATTTCTGACATATACAAGCGCATCGGACGCATGCAAGGCAACGGATCTTCCGGTTATAGCCATTATCCCCGATGATGATGCCTTGGATAATAACGGAATGCCTGATGAGCAGCTAAAAAAGATCGTAAAATTGTGTAAGCTTGATAATATCTCCGGAATAAGCGGAGATTGCATAGGTCATGATCTTAATAATATAGAACTTATCAAAAACAGACTTACCGAAAAAGGCTTATATGTTCCCGGTAATACCGAATCTGCGGATACCGACTGCAATTGGTCATCGCTTAAAAAGATAGCCGATTCGGATGGTCTTATTCCTGTTATCACACAGGATTATAAGACCGGAGAAGTCTTAATGATGGCTTTTATGAATGAAGAGGCATATCTTAAGACCAAAGAGACCGGCCAGATGCATTATTTTAGCCGCAGCCGCGGTAAGTTATGGCATAAGGGAGAGGAGAGCGGTCATTTCCAGAATCTTAAGTCGTTATATGTTGACTGTGATAAGGATACTCTGCTTGCAAAGGTCGAACAGATAGGTGCGGCCTGTCATACCGGCAGTCATTCCTGCTTCTATACACCTGTATATGAAAAAGAGACAGCGACCGACATGCATAATCCCCAGGCTGTATTTGATGAGGTCATGGGTGTGATCTTGGATCGCAAGGCAAATCCCAAGGAGGGCTCTTATACCAATTATCTCTTTGATAAGGGACTTGATAAGATTCTTAAAAAGCTCGGAGAAGAAGCTACCGAGATCGTCATAGCTGCCAAGAATCCCAATCCCAATGAGATTAAGTATGAGATCTGCGATTTCCTGTATCATATGATGGTTCTTATGGCAGAACGCGGCATTACATGGGAAGAGATAACCGAAGAACTGGCAAAGCGATAAAACACTTATTT
>JAEEGL017419080.1_pt1 | contig 12419 bp, 9 predicted proteins | sample 9134231 | NCBI WGS metagenome assembly JAEEGL01 (sample SAMN16246548, study PRJNA631951) | gut metagenome | biome: gut microbiome; feature: rumen; material: fiber-attached | host: Bos | place: Iran: Karaj | collected 2018-10 | reverse complement strand
GTTGACAACAGCACCCCAGCCCTCAAGTTCATCTGAAGGAAATACCATGATGTGGCATCTTTCCATGATCGTCCTTACTTTATCGGGACTTAAGAACCCGTAGAACTGTACCTTGTCCAGAAGTTCATATTCAGTGATCATTGTCCTCATCGGATGCTCAAGTTCCCCGCTTCCTATCATGTGGACGCGGAAATCCGGCAGCAATGGCTCGTTTCTTGATTTTCTTTTTTCATTTTCCTTTTTTAGATCTCTTGCAAGCCAGCATATATATTCGGGATGTTTCAGTTTAAGGAATCTCCCTGCGAACACTATCTCTATCATCCCGCTGCTGTCCTTAAGTTCAAACAGTCTGTCCAGGTGATACTGCCTGAGTTCGGGAAAATAACCGAACTTGTACATCTTATTCGGATAAGCATGGATAAGCGAAAAATCCGAAGGAACATATGCTCCTGCACACAGAAGATACGCCGGTCCCTTGCGGTATTTTATATGTTCGGAATACTTTGCCAGAAGTCCGAATGGAGAGATAAATTTATACTGCCCTTCACGATATATCCTTTCATATATCCTTATCGTGAGTTTTTTCTCATTAAGGCGGGCCTTTACAAGGTCGATCCTTGCGGTCCATCCCGCTATAAGGACATCGGCCTCCATCACAAGCTTTCTGCCGCCGTCTTCATCTTCATAAAGGCATCTGACATATGGAAGGCTGACATACTCATCACTCCATCCCATGTCTATCCGTTCCTGATCCATCGGTTCAGTCTGAATAAAGATGAAATCATCTCCCAGCCTTTTGTGCAATGCATCACAAAAAGGCTTCTGATGGTGATTTATAAAATTGGACATAAAAACTATCCTGTTGCTCATGTTTCGCTTTCCACCACTTCTCTATATACAGACATCAGCATTTCGTAGTTTTTCTTTCCGTCGAATTCTTCAAGTGCCCTTTTTCTGCATCTGTCTGTCATCTCAGCAAGTGCTTTTTTGTCACTTTCCATAAGTTCCCAGACTTTGCGGATATTATCTGCCAGCGCTGCACTGTCTCCTCTGGGGAAGATAAACCCTTCGTCGCTTCCGATCATACTCTTTATGCCGCCCGCATCCGATGTGACTGCCGGCATTCCCAGAAGCATTGCCTCAGCCAGCGTGTTAGGTGAATTTTCGATATATGAAGGAAGAACGAAAACTCCCGACGAGAGGTATTCCTCTTTCATCCTCTCCTCGGACAGCATCCCTGTCACACTTATATGCCCGTTAAGACCGTATTCATCTATCAGTTTTAACAGATATTTCCCGTATGCAGGAAGTTTCAGTCTGTCTTTTAATGTTTCAGTGTTTATTATACTGTTTCCGGCAATCTTTACTTTAAGGTCGGGATAATCCTTTATCAGAGCACCGCAGGCTTCAAGTAGAAAATGCAGACCCTTTATCGGATAATCACCCTGCCCCGTAAATATGGTATGGCGATCAGCCTTTTCTATATCCCAGCGACCTTCATAAAAACTCTTTCTCATGGTCTCATTAACGCTGAAATATCTTAACTCCTCGTTCATCTCAAGAACGGCATTTCTGTCAAATTCCGTCCTTCCGATGACATTTCCCGAAAGCTTTAATGCCCTTGTCTCACTGACTGCCCTTAAGCGGAATTTTCTTCTCTGAACGCGAAGCCAGTCCCTGCGAAGAAGATCTCTGAGTGAGATAGAGTTAACGACACTGTTCGGAAGGTCGGCCATGTAATCGTCAGCTATGAGTCTGCATATCCCCTGCATTCCGAGAATAGTTCGTGAAGGATTATTGTACCCGATAACGGCCGAAAGCGCATGGGGAAACTCAGTTCCGAAAACATGCATTATATCCGGATCTATATCCGCGATCATCCTTTTAAACACTCCCTCAAGTTCTTTGACGTAGTATTCCGGATGCGACAGATCCTCGTAAAAAGCATGGTAAGTCACGCCGTCGATAACAACTGCATTCCCGATCAGAGTCTTGTCATCTGTAGGAAAAGCAATATGCAATCCGTATACATCACCGTTTTTTCTTACCTGCTCCAACAGACCTGAAAGCCATCCTTCTCTGGACGAAAAAGGTCTTCCCGTCTTTTGGGCAAATTCAGGCATCATGATGTTTACTACCCAGAGGATCTTCATATATCTGATCTACATCCTTTTCTGTATAACAGTTTTTTTATTGCATTATAAGGTCCTGCCAGGATCCTGTTCCCTGATACTGCACTGCGCAAAGGGGCCAGCGTTACCGCCATTATCATCCGGTATTTAAGTATCTGTCCCGGTGTCATATATCCGGTGACTATCTTCCTGTGCTCCTCTTTGGATATCCTTTTTCCCTCTCTGCTATCGGAATATCCGTTTCCTTCATATCCGGCAACGGTAAATCCCATGTGGATCATTTCGGCTTTTGCGGTAAAAAAACACCATAAAAACTGTTCATAGTCAGCCCTGACTTTGTATCCGTCATCAAAAGGGTGTTCCTTTACAAGGTGTACATCATAAAAGCAGGCCTGATGGCAGGGGACATTCCTGTAGCAGGCAAAGGCATCTATCGCCGGATTGGAAGTAACAACCGAGTCAGTTACCATCTCATGAATGTCTCCATAGAAAATGGCAGGAACTTCGTGCTTCTCCTCCTCATATGCCTGTATCGCCTCCGAGGTCCTTCTGAGAACATCAGGATCATAGAGGGTGTCTCCGCAGTTAAGAAAATAAACATATTTACCGGAGGTACTCTTAAGTGCGATGTTCATCGCATCATATATCCCGGTATCGGATCCTTCGATCAGTCTGATATCCATCTCTCCATAGGAGGAGATCACATCAAGGGATCCGTCGCTGGAGCCGCCGTCTTTTATAATGACCTCATAGTCCTTACAGGTCTGAGCCTTTATGCTGTTTAATGTTTCGCCAAGCCTTTCCCCCGGGTTCAGGCAGACGACTATGATAGAAAATAGTTTATCCATTATGCATATTAACGATCTTTATGATACATCCGAAAGGATCGGAACCATCTCGTGATACAGAAAAGTCTGATACGGCAGTATCCTCAGCCCGTCTTCACCGGCCTTCTTCAGCAGGAATATCGCAAAGAATGCGATCATACCGACTATCACGGCAACGGTAACGGCTTTTTTGATCTTTTTATTCTCTATTCCGTTTATGAGCGCCGGGATAAAGAAAATATGTGTAATGTTCAGGTAGTAACCTATCCTTCCTATGGCAGGCAGGAAGGAACAGCATACATAAAGCACCAGTGCCCCGAGATTGCAGTAAAAATAGAAACTGTTTCTGCGGTTCTTTTTAACGACCCTGTTGTACATGATAATCGAAAATCCCAGTACCAGGGCACATCTTAATATATTTATAAGACTGGTCCCGCCTTCAAGATATTCCGTCTTTTCATACGTCGGATAAAAGATCAGGAACAGTTTCAGATAATAATCCTTTAGAAAAAGGAACGTGCCCGAAAATGCCAGCATTATCGCAAGCTGCCACTTTTTGTATGTAAGCGACGCAAGGAAATACAACGGTATGACAAGGAGCAGTGATTTATGGAATGTTGCTCCCAAAAGGCACAGCAGTATGAACTTCAGCCACTCCCTGTTAAGCACATACGGGATACAGCTTACGGCTATGGCCAGGGCAAAGTAGTACCTGACGGTATTAAAGCTCTGAAAATAATACCCGAGGCACATGAAAATGAAAAAAGAAAACGCAAACGAGTCTGCCTGTTTATATATCGCCCTTATAAAAAGGTATATGGTCGCAAATGCAAAAATTGCGAACATCAGCAGATAGTTCTCGTTTCGTCCGCTCAGCAGGTATATGAGTATGCATATTGCATTAAAGCCAAATTCCGTCGGAACTACCGTCGGCGTATCAAGCTTGCATCTGATAAGATGAAAATACTCGACATACTTGGCATAGTCATTGCCCACATTCAGTCTCAGGGCAGATACTGTAAATAAAAGCAAAAAAACAGATAGAAGGCTTAATGCATTCAATACCTGTTGTCTGCTGAATCCGTATTGCAGTTTGGCACATCTGTTATTAACGAATAACGCCAGCAAGATGGTGATCAGTGTCACCGCGGCATAAAGGATCATATGGTCTTACCTTCTGCTATCCCCTTTTTCAAAAGTGAAAATGCCCTCCTAAGGGTTGTTTCTTTAAGCATCGTTTTTCTGTTTGATATCAAAAAGCGAAGTCCCAGAATCGCAGCTGCCTTTCCGTATAGGAAATGATACAGGACTCCCCTGTCAAAAAAGAATTTATCGGTATATCCTTTAAACCATGTGGATTCACGGTAGTTCTCCCTGCCTAGGCACTCCGTGACAGCGTATATCTTAAGTCCCCTCCCGAGGCAGTCATGCAGGAACAGGGAATCCTCCCCGTTGCTGTATTTTGCTCCGCCTCCGAAAAGAAGTGAAAAACGGACTCCCGATTCATCGATCTTTTTTCTGGATACTGCCAGAGCATAAGCTGGATATCTTCCGTAGTTTAGATATCCGACAGGTCTTTCGGTTTCGTTTATATAAGTGCGACGCCTTTCATCGACATCTATATTAAATGCTATGACAGCCGCATCCGGATGACGCGAAAAAGCTTCAGTGACTTTTGTGACACATCCGTCATAATACTCGATGTCCTCATCCGAAAACAGACAGATGTCTGCTGTCGCGTTTTCAATTGCAGTGTTTCTGCTGAGCCCGACTCCGCGTTTGCTCTGTTCTATAACCTGAACTATTCCGAAATCATATTGCGAAGTATGCCGGTCATCTTTATCGCACTGATTGACAAGGACCGCATCACCCTGAAGATGCATTCCTTCAACAAGGGCCTTTTCATCTTTACAGACAGCCGAGATCAAATACTGAAATGTCATTATGCAAAATACCTGTTGAGATACTCTTCATCCGCCTCGGATATTATTGCTCCGAGAACATTGCAATCCTGATTCTTAAGCAGAGACAGGACTCTCTCCGTTTTACGCGAAGCATTGTTCACTCCGAAGGGTATCAGCAGTACCACTCCGCCCATCCTTCGTATGAGTTCGCATTCCCTGTCGGTAAGCTGCGATCCGTTTAAAGGATATATCTTCCATTCCTTTTCCTTTTCATCTGCAAACCAGTCATCCTCGTCTTCCTCGGAACGCACGTGCCAGACAAGTTCTCCGCTTACGATCCCGTCGCCGCCAAGGCTTCCGCCTTCCTTCCAGTTCAGGAGTTTCTCCATATCGGCCCCGCGAAGTTCGGCATGGTCATCTATATCTATGAACACGAGTGTCTTTTTGTCTGTCAGCAAATAGAGCAGGTTAGCCTTGAGTTCCTGATTATAAGGCTGAAGACCCTTCTGGTTTCTCGTCATTATTCCAAGTGCTCTTATGGGAAATCTCTTCTCGAGATCCGACTGTACACAGATCGTCTCGTTAAGAACATACCCGAAAAGATAAGCCATCAAAGATACTATCCCGAACACGATCGCTCCGGATATTCCCGATACCATCGTCCTGTCTTCCCAGTATACCCTCTCCGGAGAGATACTCCTTATCGTATAAATAGCACGAAGTTCGTCCGTCGTTGTTGCATAGAGTGTCAGTCCGTCCTGTACCGCCATCTGAACTTCGCGGACGAATTTCTCGGTATTCCCCTTTACCGTCACCGTGAGCAGTCTTACATCCGAGAGGATCTCGGCTTTGGTCGATTCTCTGACAGGAGCAGAATTGTATCCGGGGAGATATGTCATAATGCATTCCATGACCGGATCCGAATCAAGAAGCTCATCCCATGTATATCCGTTGTAATACTGATATACATCACCGTTTTCATCAACATTAAAGCTTATATAGAGTTTCGAAACTGCCTGATACTCAACAGGCATGTTTATCGAACGCACCAGCTGATATGTGAGTGCCCCGACTCCGAATCCCAGGATCGTGAGAACGATTATTATCCATATTCTTTTTTGCAGGTAAAGACCGAATCTCTTAAGATCCAGGCCTTCCTTACGATATTCGATATTACTCATCTGTTTCCTTTTCTCCCGAAGGATCCTTCATGGCAGTGGTCTGTGTATTTTCAATGCCCTCTGTGCTCTCGGGCTTGATCAGTATCTTTAAAGTCAGGAGCATCAGTTTGAGATCGAGCCAGACCGAATAATTCTCTATGTAGGTAAGATCAAGCTTGAGCTTGTCATAAGGTGTCGTATTGTATTTGCCATATACCTGGGCATATCCCGCAAGTCCGGCCTTCATCTTCATCCTGAATACGAATTCCGGCATCTTCTGAGAATACTGCTCTATGATCTCAGGGCGCTCCGGCCTCGGGCCGATAAAAGACATATCTCCGATAAAAATGTTAAAGAGCTGCGGGAGTTCGTCTATCCTCACACTTCTGATGAACCTTCCGATGGGAGTGATCCTGGAGTCGTTCTTGGATGCCAGTCTGGCAACTCCGTCCTTTTCTGCATCAACTCTCATGCTCCTGAATTTAAGTATCTTAAATTCCTTTGCCCCGGCTGTACATCTTGTCTGCTTATAGAGCACCGGTCCGCCGTCGTACATCTTTATAGCTATAGCCGTAATGAGCATAACGGGCGAAGTTAAGACTATCAGGATGATCGAACAGATTATATCAAGGACTCTCTTTGTCGCTCTCTGCTCAACCGTAAGCGCATGCTCACCAATAAGCAGCAGCGGAGTGTCAAAAAGGTGTACCGGGTCAGATCCTTTGACCAGAACATCCGGTATCTTCGGCATCATATAAACCCTTATCGATCTTGAATAACAGAACTTCAGAAGCCTGTTACGCTTATATGTATCAAGATCCCACAAAAGGACGGTCTTATAATCATCTTCGATTATTTTGCAGATCTTTTCGATCCCCTCGGATACATTGATGGTCCTTGCAATATTGAACTTGTCCGGACGCGAATTGAATTTCCTTATGATATCCTCATAAGGTCTGTCGCCGTGAACAAGAAGTATCTGCCTTGGCGGATAAACCCTGTGATATATGACGTTGCATAGCAGCGTCCACAGGATTATGATCGCAGCCTGCACAGCAAACAGCAGCAGGAACTTTCTGACCGGAAGAAGCCAGTTGTTCATAAGTGAAAGCTGCGCATATGTTATAACATTGACCAGGATCGCAGATACCGCCTGTGAAAGTATCACATCCATGGGCTTTAAATATCCTACTTTCAGCCCTCCGTACGTGCTCGTAAAGAAATAGAGCAGTATGAAATATATCATTATGATAAGGATGTGTCCGTTTACAAAGAACTTCAATCCGGTGTTGCTGTGGTTGATCCTCGGATAAAAACTGTTAAACCACAGATATGCATATACCGCAGTCTCAAATACCAGGCCTATCAGATTGAGAAGCAGCATGATCATTCTCTTAGCTGCAAGTTTCTTGTTCATCATATATATTCTAAATCCTTCGGAGTGTGGCTCTTAATGCCCAGAACGTAAAATAATACGCGCTCTTTATAACTCCGAGTCCCTCTTCGTTTCTGTAAAGATTCCAGATCCGCTTTATTGCGGTCAGTTTATTTGAAGACAGCGATCTTGACGGTCTCCTGTATACTGCAAGGTTTTCATCAAGTCCGTATGCCGTATATCCGTTCCTTAAGATCCTCCACCAGGTTGCCGTATCCTCGGACGGAACCTGTTTCATCAGTATTTCTTCCCTGTCTATCTTCTTAAGGTCAAACATCACCGTAGTGGTGAATATGATGGTTCTTGAAAGTGCTTGTTTATAGGTCAGGCTTTCCTCCGGATGCACGATCCTTCCGGTTCCAGCGGCGCTTTCGTCTCCGAACTCATACGCCGTGTAGGCAAATGCGGCTCCGGTCTCAGCCATGAACTTAAGCTCTTTTTCGAGTTTGTCCTCCGCCCAGATATCATCGGCATCAATAAATGCGATATACCTTCCGGTACTCATCTTAATTCCCGTGTTTCTGGCATTTGCGGCACCGCTGTTTTCGGTATGCCTGATAAGATGTATCCTGTCATCATCCAGATATTCCGAAATGATCTTAACGCTCTCATCCGAAGATAAGTCATCTACAAGCCACATCTCCCAGTCGGTAAAGGTCTGAGCCTGAACCGATCTTATTGCATCTCCGACATATCCGGCTGCGTTATAAACGGGAGTTATAATACTGACCTTTCCGGCACCTTCCATTTAAAGTTCCTCTTTGACAAGGTATATGGGCCTGCTTTTTACCTCAAGATAGGTCTTGGCAAGATACTGTCCTACTATTCCTATGCAGAAAAGCTGTATTCCTGCAATGAGCAGGATAATGCAGACCATTGAAGGCCAGCCTGAAGTCGGATCCCCGAACAGGATAGCCCTGAAAAAAACGAACAGTATGGCTATAAAAGCCACTATGCAGAAGAACATTCCCGCAAATGCAGCAAATGCAAGGGGTGCAGTACTAAACGAAGTTATTCCCTCGATGGAATATGCAAAAAGTTTCCAGAAAGACCATTTTGTTTCGCCTTTTCTTCGTTCCACGTTCTCAAATTCTATCCATTTGGTCTTAAAGCCGACCCATCCGAATATCCCCTTTGTAAATCTGCAATATTCGGGCATTGACAGGATGGCGTCTACCACCTGCCTGGTCATCAGTCTGTAATCTCTTGCTCCGTCAACGATCTCTGTTTTTGATATCCTGCGCATAAGGCGGTAAAACTTTCTGGCAAAAAAACTCCTTATGAGAGGCTCTCCTTTTCTGGATACGCGCCTTGTTGCCACACTGTCATATCCTTCTTCAATAGCTTCAAACATACTTGGAATGAGCGAAGGCGGATCCTGAAGATCAGCATCCATTATCACGGTATAGTCGCCTTTTGACTTCTGCAGTCCTGCAAAGATGGCGGCTTCCTTGCCGAAATTACGTGAAAACGAGACAAGGTGCACTCTGTCATCCTCGCCTGATAGCTTCTTGACGTTTTCAACAGTATCATCAGTCGAACCGTCATCAACATATAAGATCTCAAAGCCAGTACCCTTTGAACTCAGGAACGGCTCGTTTTTAATGAATTCGTTATAAAAGTCCCTGATATTGTCCTGTTCATTAAAACACGGAACAACAACCGTCAGCAGTTTCATCACACTTTCTCCAGCTTATAAAGTATACCATATCTGCGGTGTTTGGGCATTCTATTGCTTATTCTCACACACGGTTGTAATTGATGAGGCACCCCTTAAGGATTATCTGCCTTTCTTCATCGGTAAGTTCGCCCAGCGTAAGTTCAAACGGCTTAAGCGAACCTTCTGAAACAAGGTATGCGGTTATGACTGCATGCTTCTCTTCCACGGCTTTTCTGATGTCCTTGATAAAGAGATAATCCAGGTTCTTAAACGGGAGCTCACCTTCACTTATTACGAAGGGAAGCATACCCCAGTTTATGAGATTAGAACGATATCTCTTTGTGGCATATTCGTTGGCAATATTGGCCCATCCGCCAAGAACCTTCTGGCAGGAAGCCGCCTGCTCTCTGGCAGAACCGTCTCCGGGCTTTACCGCAAATATCGTTGATCCGAAGCCGATCTTATCGTATGAAACATCAGGATATTCTTTCCTGATGGTGTTCATTACCGCTTCAAGTTCGGGAAGAGCCGAAACGGGATCGCTGCCTTCCATGATCGCTTCCTCGGCAGCTCTGACTTCTTTGGCACGTCCTACATACATAGGGTCTTTTCTTGAAAGAGCAAACTCTGCAAGTCCAAGAGGATTTGAGCGGTATGAAGAGGTCTCTCCCGAAGGAATGAGCTCATCCGTGGTGGTAACGGGATCATGAATCTCCGAAACGACCTTAAGTACGATGTCGTCCGGCAGAGCCGTCATCTTCGGCCAGTCCTTGATATTGGGACCGAACTGGATCTCCACCGAAGGATCTGCCTTGCCATGGGAATCAAATACTCTGTTTTCGTATATCTTTGAATCAAAGAAATATTTATATTCATTGAATGTGCCTTCAAATTCGGCAGCTGAAGTAAGTCTTCCCTTATTTGCTGCGGTAGCTGCAATAGACCTTGCATCCATAAGTGCCACGGATGATATCTGACCGTTCTGAAGCTTAGAGCCTTCTCTGTTCGGGAAGTTTCGTGTTGAATGTCTTATGCTGAATGCGTTATTTGCAGGCGTGTCTCCCGCACCGAAGCAGGGGCCGCAGAAAGCTGTCTTTATGACAGTTCCTGTCTCCATCAGAGTTGCTGCGCATCCGTTTCTTACAAGTTCCATGTATACAGGCATTGAAGCAGGGTAAACACTCAGCGTGAAAGCATCCGATCCGATATAGCTGCCCTTAAGTATGTCCGCTGCAGCACAGATATTTTCAAATCCGCCTCCTGCACATCCGGCTATTATTCCCTGCTCAACATAGAGTGCTCCGTCCCTTACCTTATCCTTCAGGGTAAACGGAACTGCTCCCTCAAGGGAAACCTCGGCCTTCTTTTCCACATCATCGAGAATATCCATGAGGTTTGCGTTCAGCTCGTCGATGGTGTATCCGTTACTTGGATGGAACGGCATGGCTATCATCGGACGGATCTTATCAAGATCTACTTCTATCATTCCGTCATAATATGCTATCTCTCCCGGATTGAGTTCCCTGTAATCCTCAGGCCTTTTGTGGATCTCATAGAATTCCTTTATCCTGTCATCCGTTCTCCATATAGAAGAAAGACATGTTGTCTCGGTGGTCATTACATCGATTCCGATCCTGAAATCCGCACTTAATGAAGATACTCCGGGACCTACGAATTCCATTACCTTATTCTTTACATATCCGTTTTTAAATACAGCCTTGATAAGTGCGAGGGCCACATCCTGAGGTCCGACACCTCTGGCGGGAGCACCCTTAAGATAAACTCCCACTACACCCGGCATATTTATGTCATATGTCTGATTCAAAAGCTGCTTTACAAGTTCCGGTCCGCCTTCACCCATAGCCATTGTACCGAGAGCCCCGTATCTTGTATGCGAATCTGATCCGAGGATCATCTTTCCTCCGCCTGCAAGCATCTCTCTTGCAAACTGGTGAATAACTGCCTGGTGAGGAGGAACATAGACTCCGCCGTACTTTTTAGCGCAGGTGAGTCCAAACATGTGATCATCTTCATTTATGGTGCCACCTACCGCACACAGCGAATTATGGCAATTGGTAAGGACATAGGGTACCGGGAACTTCTCAAGTCCCGAAGCCCTGGCGGTCTGTATGATCCCGACAAAAGTAATGTCATGTGATGTAAGCTTGTCGAATCTTATCTTAAGCTTATCCATATTGCCGGAAGTATTATGCTCTTTAAGGATCCCGTATGCGATGGTATTCTTCGATGCTTCTTCCGCGGTAATCTCTTTGCCGGTCTTTGCCTTTATCTCATTTAAAGCTTCATTTCTCTCGGGAATAAGATCCTTTCCGTTAATAAGATAGGCGCCTTTTTCGTATAAGCTGATCATCATTTACTCCTCTTAATCTTATTTATAATCTGGCAGTGTCAACGTTTTCCTTAAACCACTCATAGGCGAGCTTTACACCCTCCTCAAGATCCACTTTGTGTGTGAATCCCAATGCATGAAGCTTATCCACGTTGGTCAGCTTTCTTGGTGTTCCGTCAGGCATGGCACTGTTCCATACTATCTCACCTTCGTATCCGACGATACGCTTAACTGTCATTGCCAGTTCCTTTATCGTGACTTCTTTTCCGGTTCCGATATTTACATGCTCTTCTCCGTCATAGTTTTCAAGAAGGAACACGCAGGCATCCGCCATATCATCTACATACAGGAATTCTCTTAACGGTGTTCCGGTTCCCCAGAGTTCCACACTGGGAACACCGTTTACCTTGGCATCATGGAATTTCCTTATCATGGCGGGCATAACATGTGAGCCGGAAAGATCATAGTTGTCATGCGGACCGTAAAGATTTGTCGGCATACAGCTTATGAAATTATCACCGTACTGTCTCTTATAGAACTTGCACATCTCAAGTCCGGCTATTTTTGCTATGGCATATGCTTCATTTGTCTCCTCCAGTGGGCCTGTAAGAAGTGCACTTTCCGGTATCGGCTGGGGAGCCATTCTGGGATATATGCATGTGCTTCCCAGGAACAGGAGCTTTTTAACCTTGTATCTGTGTGCGCATTCTATAACATTGCACTGTATCTGCATGTTCTCGTATGCAAAATCCGCAGGTGCCGTGTTGTTTGCATTTATTCCTCCGACCTTGGCTGCTGCAAGTACCACGATATCGGGCTTTTCGGTTTCGAAGAATTCTCTTACGGCTGCCTGTTCAGTCAGGTCGAGTTCCTTGTGCGTTCTGCCGATTATATTGGTATATCCGCTCCTTTTAAGTGAGCGTACTATCGCACTTCCGACCAGTCCTCTGT
>JAEEGL017084732.1_pt1 | contig 12419 bp, 10 predicted proteins | sample 9134231 | NCBI WGS metagenome assembly JAEEGL01 (sample SAMN16246548, study PRJNA631951) | gut metagenome | biome: gut microbiome; feature: rumen; material: fiber-attached | host: Bos | place: Iran: Karaj | collected 2018-10 | reverse complement strand
ATGTTGGTGATGGGCACTTCGGCGGTGGGAATCATGTAGAAACCGTCGAGCGGGATGGCATACATCTGGCCCTCCTTGTCGGGCAGCTGGCCGGTGCCGAGGCCCGAGGCTTCGTTGACCATCAGTGGCGGCTGTATCTCAAGGAAACCGGCGTCGGCGGCCTCGTTGAGGAAGAAGTTGATGAGGGCGCGCTGCAGGCGGGCTCCCTTGCCTTTGTAGAAGGGGAAGCCGGCGCCGGTCACCTTGTTGCCCAGCTCGAAGTCAATGATATCATATTTAGCACAGAGGTCCCAGTGAGGCAGTGCGTCGGCAGGCAGGTCGGGCTTCACGCCGTACTCGGCCACCACCACGTTGTCGGCCTCGCTCTTGCCGCAGGGCACCGAGGGGTGGGGTGCGTTGGGCAGCGAGATAAGCTTCTCGTTGAGGGCTTTCTCGGTCTCGGCCTGGCGTGCCGTGAGCTCTTCGCTGGCTTCTTTGTAGCGGGCGCTTTCGGCCTTTTTGGCCTCGGCTTCCTCGCGCTTGCCTTCTTTCATCAGCAGGCCAATCTGCTTGGCTATCTTATTGGCGACGGCCTTGGCGGCGTCGGCTTTCACCTGCAGGGTGCGGCGTTCGGCGTCGAGGGCGATGATTTCGTCGATACGTTCTTCGACATTGGCGACATTCTTGATTTTCAGTCGGGAGATGCACTCCTCACGATGGTCTTTGATATATTGCAGTTGTAACATCTTGAAAAATAAATTATATTGTACACAACGTCATCTCCGGCAGAATATTGTACACAACGCGGAAAATAATAATAACGGGGGATGTCTCCTAAGTCCCCGGAGGGGACGACAGCGAATAGCCGGGGGCATCAGCCCCCGGAAATAAAATAACGATAGAATTAGAGCCCTGAAAGGGCGACACTTTGACAATCAATCTAGTGTCGCCCCTTCAGGGCTCAGGAAATGTATCCTGTTCGATTCCGTGGGCTTACGCCCACGGCTAAAGACTATCGCCCGTAACGGGCTTTTTGTCTTATGGGACACACTCGTCACATGTTGTCAGCATGAAGACAAGACTATATCTTCTTGAATGTGGCCTCCGTAGTGTAGGTATAGGTCGTGCCGTCCTCGGTCTCGGTCTCGGACAGCACCAGCACCATCTCCTTCTTGTCGAGGCTCTTGATGGTGAATGTCATCGTTTCCACATCGCTCTGCAACTCACCGTCGTGGGCACTCACCACGGTGAGCAGGTCGCCGCTAATGCTGTAGGTGCCGCGCTCCGACACGCTGGTGGTCTCACCGTCTTCGACCCACGTCGTAGTGGCAACAAAACTGAGGTCTTTGTTAAAGGTGATCACGCCGGTCTCACCCGGTTCCATGGTCTCGGTCTCGGTCAGGCTATGGGTGCCGTCGGACATGGTATAAACCTGTTTCTCGACCTGCCACGAGCCGATGATGAGGTCCTCGTTGTCGGGCTGACAGCCCACCAAGCCCAGCGTCAAGGCGGTGCAGAGGGCCACCGCCACCGTTTTCAATACATTTTTCATAACGTTTTTTATTCAAGGGGTTTTTACTTGGCTTTCTTGAAGTGGATCTCCGTACCCAAAGTCATCGACCCCTCGCCTTGCGCCATGCTGACGGTGTAGGAGAGGACGAGATCTTTCTTGCTGAGCTCGACAATGGTCATCTCCTGCGGCTCGCCTTCCATGGTGATGGTGAGCGTCTTGTCGCTGATAGTGTAGGTGGCTTGGCTGTCCGTTGCCGTACCGCTTTCCTCGTCCACGATGTGGAGCGTCATGGTGTTGTCCTTGTTGAAGGTGTAGGCGTAATCGCCCTCTGTCATGGTGATGGTGTCGGCCGACGAGCCGTCGAACTCCTCACCGAAGCCGGTGATGGTGAAAGTAGAATAGGCCGTAGTGGCGTTCCAAGTGCCGATGATCAGGTCTTCAGGATCTTTCTGGCAGCTGGTGATGCCAAGGGTCAGGACGGCCAGGACGGCCACGGCCAGGAATTTCATTGCTTTTTTCATAATTGATGATTTTGTGGGTTATGAATAATTGCGGAGAGAGAGGGATTCGAACCCCCGGACCCTCGCAGGTCAACGGTTTTCAAGACCGCCGCAATCGACCGCTCTGCCATCTCTCCGATTTTAAAATGCAAAAGTACATACATTTCGCGACATGACAAAAAAATATTTGTAACCAGCACACAACCAACCAGCTGAAACCAAGTTTCGAAAGGCGTTCGGCGCGCAGAAGCATCGGCTGAAATACAATATGATAAAAGCGTTTCTTCAACATTTCCTCAATAATAATTGAAGAAATGTTGAAGAAATGCCGTAGAATTGTACCGGAAATGCTGTGGCCAGCCCGGCATCTCATTTGCCCTATTGCAAAACTTTGTCGCAAAATGGTGTCGCGACTATAGTCAGCAATTATGTTTTTTTTTATTTCATTTGAAATAAATCTCTTGTTTTTGCGTTTATTAAAAGTTGATTTTCTCATTGCTTATGGCACGGAAACCAAAAGAAGTGATGCTGGGTAACATTGACCGCCGTGAGGTTGGATATTATTCAACCCCTTCTTTTGTCGCCCGTTTTCTGACAGAAGAAATGCTTGCCTTGAACCCTAATGGCAGAACTGTTTTGGACCCTGCCGTAGGGAAAGAGGAATTGTTGAAAGACTTTTATGCAGCAGGGAAAATGATAGATTCCTTCGATATTGTGGATTACGGAAAACACGAGTATTCAACATTCTGTAAGCAAGACTTTATCGAATATTACTCTGACCTTCAGCTCAACAGCCTGTTTGCATCCGTATCGACCACAAAATATGATTACATCATTGCCAATCCTCCCTATAATTGCCATGAAGTATCATATATCCAGCAGAATAAGAAAAAGCTGAAATCCCTTTTCCCGGTAGGTGTGTATAACATGTACTCCATGTTTCTGTCGGCCATGATCGATGTGGCGAAAGATGGATGTCTGATTGGCGTGGTTATTTCCGATTCCTTTCTTACGGCCACTTACCATGCGGCGTTGAGGAAAAAGATATTTGAAACATGTGCTATACATGAGTTAATACTTTGTCCCACAGATTTGTTCTGGAGTCAGCATGCCGACGTTCGCACATGTCTTCTAATATTGCAAAAGGGCAAGCAGTACCAGTCGAAGGTGATGGTGTCCGACAGGCCCGCCAATGTGCAGTCATTTCGTGATATCCTGTCGGGTCGTTTGTTTCAAGAAAAAGGTATTAATGAGATACAACTCAAGGCAGCTGGTAACCAGATTGTTGTGGATGTGGATGATGCGATTGTAGATCTTTTCCATCGTGAACGGCCGATTGGGACGAAATACCGTTGCGTGACATGCATCTCGACCGGCAATGATGCTAAATATCTTCGAAAAGAAAAGAGTGATGGATACACGGTGCCTTTTTACAAAAATCCGGCAAGTCGCAAATTCAAATGTCCGCCAGATGCGTTCTTGATTGATACATTTATGGATAACTCTGTTACAGACAAGAACTTTATGGTACGGAACCGTGAATTGTTGGACCAAGAAGGTATTGTCTGTTCATCGATGGGTTTGCCTTTCAGTGCCGCCTATCTCCCCCACAAAGGAGTTACAGGCGTTAATGCATCAATATACCCTCCCCATGAAGACATCTTTTGGTTACTCTCCTACTTGAACAGTTCTCTCGTTACCTATTTGATTAGAGGTGTGCTAATTCGTTCCAATATGGTCACGTCGGGATATGTGTCGACACTTCCTTTGCCGGAATTTGACAATGGTGAACGAACAAAACTGGAGGACATCAGCCATCGTGTCATCGACGGTGAACTTCCAATTGACAGTGCATTGGCGCAAATCAACGCCATTATTTACACGCACTATGCATTCAGCAAGGAGTTGACGCAAAAGATTGATATGTTCAGCAAGAACATATCTGTATCTGTTTAGGCTTGTTGAGTATTGCTTTTTCTTGCTTTTTTCTCGTTGGCCACTTGAATTGCTGCGACCAGTTCGTTATAGAACACAGAGTTTGTACGAGGCGTGGCATCATGAATGTTCTTGTAATGTGACGACTGTAAGTTTCCATTGTTGCTAGGGTTAACATAAATGTCAGGGATCCATGACAATGGAAATACCGTGGCCCGAGTGAGCTCAATCGACATATCGTCATTGAAACGGATAAAAAAAGTGACAATAAAAATATGACGATTTAAGTCTTCCTCGTAGAAGTTACGTAATCCGTCGGCCTTGGATATGTCGTCTTTTTGGTTCCGTCCGTTTTCTGTGGCGGTTTTGATGTTGATGTATGCGTATTCGGCTCCGTAAGAACAAGCCATGTCATATACGGCGACCTCTGAATCGGGCAGGTGAAACCCAGTCATGTTGAGCTCTTGGAAATGGCGTTCCATGTTCTGGGTAACAGCCTCTTCAACTATTCTCCACACGGTACGCCCCTTAGCAGCATCGCGCCAGCCAAAGGGAAATTGTTCTGGGTTGCCAATATGGATAGGTCCGAGATGATTGATTAATGCATCGCAACTTGCCTGGATTTGTTGGCGGAGATTCTCAACATTTGTCAGCTCTGTCATGTTTGGGTGGATTAATAGTTGAACAATTCAGCAATACGAATGCCTAAACCATTGGCGAGTTTGGCCAATGTGTTGACTGTGACTGATTTTTCGCCACGTTCGATTGCCCCGATATATGTCCTGTCAAAATCGCATCGATAAGCCAGCTCTGCTTGTGTGAGCTTGGCTTCTTTGCGTAATTTTGATAGATTGTTTCCAAACGCTATGTCATTCTCTGTTTTCATGGTGCAAAAGTACTACTATAATCACACATAAGAGGAACGCTAAAGGTAGAATAATTGTTTGGTAGAATAAATGTGTTTGACATTAAATAACTTACAAGAACTTTTTTCTTGATACCTCTTGAAAATGGTGGTCACGACATTGGTTATGTGATGGAATAATGAGGTTGGTTAACTTTTTTTATTATCTATTTTGTAAAAAAGTTGTATATTTGCAAGTTTAATACGAATACTGATGCAGTTTAAAGACATTGTAGGACAACAAGATGTGGCAAACCGGCTGACGGAAATCATCGACAGCGGACGTGTGAGCCACGCCCAATTGCTGCTCGGCGACACGCGCGAGGGCAGCCTTCAGATGGCTTTTGCCTACCTGCAATACCTTTGCTGTACCGACCGTCGGCATTACGGCCCCGACGCGGGGCTGCGGGCCGACAGCTGCGGTCAGTGTCCGAGCTGCAAGAAGATTGCGTCGTTGCAGCATCCCGACCTGCATGTGATCTTCCCCAATCCGCCCAACGGCTCGACGAGTGTGAGCGCGGCCGACTACATGAAGGAGTTTCAGGATTTCGTCCTCGAACGCCAAGCCCTCGGGACGCTCGACGAGTTCAACCTATGGCTCGACCGCGATGTGAAGACATCGATAATTCGTGAGAGCGACGCCGCTACGGTGGTGCAGTCGCTGGGCATGAAAGCGTACGAGGGTGGCTGGAAGATGGTGGTCATCTGGATGCCCGAGAAGATGAACGGAGCCGCAGCCAACGAACTGTTGAAGACCCTCGAGGAACCGCCCGCACAGTCTCTCATACTGATGGTGTGCGAGAACGATGAGCGCCTGCTCTCGACTATACGCAGCCGAGTGCAGACCGTGCGCCTGCGCAGCCATCCTGTCTCGGCCGCTGCCGACGAAGGCATGCGCGAGCAGTACGGCCCGTTGCTGGTGGAGTGGCTCAGGATGCTTTTCAAGCTTAAGATGAAGGAACTGTCGACGCAGGTCGATAAGCTGGCTGGCCTCGGACGTGAGCAGCAGAAGCAGTTGCTGAACTATGCCTTGGGGGTGATGCATGAATGCTTCATGGCGACGGCTACCGGCCAGGGATGTGTGCTGGGCACGGGCGATGCCAAGTTCGACGCCATGTTCCCGGCAATGATAACCCCAAACAACATTGAATTGATACAGGGCGCCTTGGACGACGCCATCTTCGCCATCGAGCGCAACGCCAACGGCAAGATAGCGCTGATGGAACTGTCGTTCCGTCTGAGCAAGGCCCTGAAAAAAAGATAATAAAGACTACTGATGGAAGAAAACAAAGATAAACTCCAATCGTTGCCCGACGACGTGGAAGAGGTGGCCAGCAAGGAAGACATTGAAGCTTTCATGCGGGAGCGCCGCAAAGCACGCGCCGAGAAGACCGTACAGGTGGAACGTGAAAATCCCGAGGTGGAGGAATACCATAGCGAAGAGAGCGCTCTGGATCCCTACCTCGATCCCGACCCTGAAATACCGTGGGTGAAATACGAAGAGCCGCTGTTCCTGAGCCGTGGTTGCGAGCGTTGTCCCAAATGCTATGTACCGGTGAGCAGCCGCGAACGGCAGAGCTGCTCCAAGGTGACGGCTACCAACTGGCTGAGTGGCATACGGCAGCCCACCGAGCGGCTGTTCGACTGCGTCGAAGTGCGTTTCAAGAACAACCACAAGGACTTTTACCGCCTGCCCGACGGGCTGGAGGTGACCGAGGGCGACGTGGTGGCCGTCGAAGGCCAGCCGGGACACGACGTGGGCATTGTGAGCCTCACCGGCGAACTGTGTCGCCTCCAGATGCGCAAACACCGCATCAATCCCGACTCCGAGGACATCAAAAAGCTTTTCCGCCGAGCCAAAGAGAACGACATCGACCGTTGGGAAGCCTCGATACGCGAAGAGCACGAAGCCCTGCTGCGCACCCGCCAGATTGTGCTCAACATGGGCCTTGATATGAAGGTGAACGATGTCGAATTTCAGGGTGACCATTCGAAGGCTATCTTCTACTATACCGCCGACGCCCGTGTCGACTTCCGCGAACTCATCAAGGTGCTGGCCGAGGAGTTCCACGTCCGCATCGAGATGAAGCAGATAGGTGTGCGTCAGGAAGCCGGCAAGGTGGGTGGATTGGGCACCTGTGGCCGCGAGTTGTGCTGCTCCACCTGGCTCACCTCGTTCAAGAGCGTGACCACCAGCACGGCCAAGACCCAGCAAATCATGCCCAACCCGCAGAAGCTCGCCGGCCAGTGCGGCAAACTGAAGTGCTGCCTCAACTACGAGTATGAGGTCTATGCCGACGCCCTCAAGAAGTTCCCGCCGGCGGGTCATGCTATCCGCTTCCAGAAAGGGTTGGCGCTCTACAAGAAGACCGATGTCTTCCGTGGCATCATGTGGTTCGCCTACGAGGGCGAGAACGACCTCATCGCTGTCAAGGCCGAGGATGTGAAGAAGATTATGGAGATGAACCGCCAGCAGCAGTACCCCGAGCGGCTGGAAGACTATCAGGTGGAGCTGATGTCGACTTCGGCGCTGGCGTCGGAAGCCAACAGCGAGGAAGTGGAGCGCGAGATAGCCCGTCTGAGCGAGGGTGGCAACGGTGTGGTAGGCGAAGAACAGGCGCCCGAACGGGAGCAGCGCCCCCAGCGCGACCGCGACCGCCGAAACAGAGGCGACCGCCCTAATCGCGATCGCTCGCAGCAGCCTAAGCGCAACAACAATAACAATTCACAGAATAACAACGGCAACAACCCCAGACCTCGCCACGAGGACCGTGACTCCAAGGGATCAAGGCCTGCATCGGACCGCGATTCCAAAGGAGGAAAACCCTATTCGGGTGGCGAACGTCGCAGCGGTGGCGGCAGGGAACGCCGTGGATAGCAAGCCATGAAGCACAGAGCACTATACCTAATCCCCTTGATGCTGCTTTGGGCGGCATGCGACAGCAGCGTGTACTACGACCGTCAGTGCAGCGTCGATGAACATGGATGGCTGCCCTCCGAGAGCGTCGATTTCGAGGTCGACATTGACGATACCAACACCATCTATAACTTCCTCCTCGAAGTGCGCAACAGCATCAGCTACCCCTATGCCAACACCTTCTTCTTCCTCCGCACCGAATTCCCCGACGGCAGCTGGGCCCGCGACACCCTCGAATTCCCCCTGGCCAATCCCGAGGGGCGCTGGCTGGGGAAACGTACAGGTCGCTACGTCGACACCCGCTTCTACTTCAGGCGCAACGCCCGCTTCCCGATGGAGGGTCATTACCGTTTCTCCGTCAGCAACGGTATGCGCGACAGCGCCATTGTCGGCTTGAAGGATGTCGGTCTCAGAATAGAATACAGTAACATGAACCAATAGATATGGCCAAAAACAAGAAAGAACGCCCGAAATACCTCAAGACCATGTGGCTCGTCTTCGGCGGCCTATGGGTCTTCATATTCCTCTTCTTCACCTTCCTGAGTCTGGGTTGGTTGGGATTTATGCCCTCGTTTGAAGAACTGGAGAACCCTCGTAGTCTGCAGGCCTCGGAGGTCATCAGCGACGATGGCGAGGTGTTGGGCTTTATCGGACTGGAAAACCGAAGCAACGTCACCTTCGACCAGATTTCACCCAACCTTATCAACGCCCTTGTGGCCACCGAAGATGTACGCTTCTATAAGCACTCGGGTATCGACAGCCGCTCGCTTTTCCGCGTGCTCTTCAAGACGGTTATCGGACGGCATGGCTCGTCGGGCGGCGGCAGCACCATCACCCAGCAGCTGGCTAAAAACCTCTTCCCTCGCGGCAAACGCTCCAAGTTGGGTGTCGTGTTCGTGAAGTTCAAAGAGTGGGTGGTCGCCGTCAAGCTGGAACACAACTACTCCAAGCAGGAGATTTTGGCCATGTATTTCAACACCGTCGACTTCGGAAGCAACGCCTACGGCATCAAGACGGCCAGCAAGACCTTCTTCGACAAGATGCCCTCCGAGCTCGACGTTGACGAGGCCGCCCTCCTCGTGGGCCTCCTCAAAGCTCCTACCTACTACAGCCCCATCCTCAATCCCGAGCGGGCTCTCAACCGCCGCAACACCGTCCTCAAGCAGATGAACAAGTACGACTACCTCAGCGACGAGGACTATGTCATCTACCACGAGCGCCCCATCGACATGAGCCGCTACTCGCCCCAAAGCCACAACGACGGTCTGGCCACCTACCTGCGCGAATACCTCCGCACCTACATGAAAGACTGGTGCAAGCACCACCGCAAGAAGGACGGCGAATACTACGACGTTCACCGCGACGGCTTGAAGATATACACCACCATCGACAGCCGCATGCAGCGCTATGCCGAGCAGGCCGTCCGCAAACACTTCAGCGAGGAGATACAGCCTGCTTTCGAACGCGAACTGAAGAACCGCAACGGCAACCCCTTCTGCGACATCAGCAAGGAGCAACAGGAGAAGTTCCTCACTCAGGCCATGAAGAACAGCGACCGCTATCGCGCCCTCAAGGCCGAAGGTCTCAGCCAGAAAGAAATCCGCGAGCGTTTCAACGAGAAGGTCTCCATGCGCGTCTTCAGCTGGAAGGGCAACCGCGACACCGTCCTCTCGCCCTGGGACTCGCTCATCTACTACAAGAAGTTCCTCAACGCCGGCCTGATGAGCGTCGAGCCAGGCACCGGATATGTCAAAGCCTATGTCGGCGGTATCAACTACCGCTACTTCAAGTACGATAACGTGCAGTCCCACCGTCAGGTGGGCTCCACCTTCAAGCCCTTTGTCTACACCATGGCCCTGCAGGACCTCGGCATGTATCCCTGCACCGAGGTACCCAACTCGCAGGTCTGCTTCGAGGTGTGGAACGCACCCGACTGGTGTCCCAAGAACTCGAGCCATGAGCGCGAGGACGAGATGGTCAGCCTCAAATGGGCCCTGGCCCACTCCATCAACTGGGTGTCGGCCTACCTTATGAAGCAGGGCTCGCCCGAGCAGGTCATCAACATAGCCCGCAAGATGGGCGTGCGCAGCACCATCGACGCCGTCCCCGCCATCGCCGTGGGCACCCCCGAAATCACCGTCTACGAGATGGCCGGCGCCATGGCCACCTTCGCCAACAAGGGCGAATATGTGGAGCCCATCTTCGTTACCCGCATCGAGGACAACAAGGGAATGGTGCTCGAACGCTTCACGCCGCAGCGCAACGAGGCCCTCGACGAGCAGACGGCCTACATGATGATCGAGATGATGAAAGGTGTGGTGCAGAGCGGTACCGGCGTGCGCCTCAACTACAAGTACCACCTCAACGAATACTCCACCGCCATCGCCGGCAAGACGGGCACCACCCAGAACAACTCCGACTGCTGGTTTGTGGGCATCACGCCCCGTCTGGCCACCGCCATATGGACCGGCGGCGAGTTGCGCAGCATCCACTTCCGCAACATGACCTTCGGACAGGGTGCCGCCCAGGCGCTCCCCATCTTTGGCTACTTCATGCAGAAAGTCTACCAAGACCCTGCCATCAAGTTCTACCGCGGCGACTTCGACCGTCCCTCCGTGCCCATCGAGATGGACTGCTCCAACTTCCAGCAGGAGATTGAACAGGAAGACAACGAGTGGGACTTCTAGGAGTGAAAAGTTATGAGTGAAGAGTTAAGAGTTAATCTACTGGGAATGACGCTGCCCGAGCTGCAGGCCCTGTGTGCCGAACTGGGTTTCCCGCGGTTCACCGCCAAGCAGCTCTGCGACTGGCTGTATAAGAAGCGTGTCGACACCGTCGACGCCATGACCAACCTCTCGCTGGCACAGCGCGCCCGCCTCAATGAGATGGCCTACATCGGCCGCTCCTTCCCCATCAACTGCCAGGTATCGAAGGACGGCACCAAGAAGTACCTCTTCGAAACCCATCCGAGTAATCAGAATACTCAGAATACTCCGAATACTCAGAACCACATCGAGACCGTCTTCATCCCCGACGACGACCGTGCCACACTCTGCGTCAGCTGCCAGGTGGGCTGCAAGATGGGCTGCCGCTTCTGCGTCACCGGACAGCAAGGCTTCCACGGCAACCTCTCGGCCGGCGACATCCTCAACCAGCTCTCCGCCATACCCGAGTTCGAACAGCTCACTAACGTGGTCTTCATGGGCATGGGCGAACCGATGGATAATCTCGACGCCGTGCTCGCCGCCACCCAGGTGCTCACCTCCGACTGGGGCCTCGGCTGGAGCCCCAAGCGCATCACCGTCAGCACCGTGGGCATCGTCCCCGGCCTCAAGCGCTTCCTCGACGAGAGCCAGTGCCATCTGGCTGTGAGCCTCCACAACCCTGTGCCGCAGGAACGCCTCCAGATGATGCCGGTTCAAAAGGCCTTCCCGCTGAACGAAGTGCTTAAACTGCTACGTCAGTACGACTGGAGTGGCCAGCGGCGCCTCTCGTTCGAGTACACCATGTTCCGCGGCATCAACGACGACCAGGCCCATGCCGCCAAGCTGGTCGAGGCCCTGCGCGGGCTCGACTGCCGCGTCAACCTCATCCGCTTTCACGAGTCGCCCGAGGCACCTTACCGCACCTCCATGCCCACCACCATCAAGACCTTCCAGGATTACCTGAACCGGAACGGCGTCATCTGCACCCTCCGCGCCTCGCGCGGACAGGACATCGACGCCGCCTGCGGCCTCCTGGCCGGGAAAAACAGAAAATAAGGGCAATTTAACAACTATTAGGAAAGTTCGGGGCGTGTTGGTGACAACCACGCCTTTTCTCCGTGTTTAGTCCGACTTCAGTCGGACCAACCTCGGAGTTGAGTCGGACATGTCTCGGACTATTTCTAGGTTTGCGGCCGTTTCGACCTCTGCTGTTCTCTTATTCAGGCTGGTTTACAGCAAGTTGTGTTGTGCGAGGAGGCAGAAAAAGCACGGGAAACGTGTCAAAAAATCGCGTTTCCCGTACTTTTTATTAAGAATGTTTAACACGCCTGTTTAACAGGTATTAACAAATCGGATGCCGGGTCGTTATTTCTGAGGGTCACGCACCGCGCGGACAGAGATACCTGCAAAGCGGTGACTGGAAGACACAGCGTCTCCGAAGTCTGTACCGAACCACGTCGCCCCGGCGCTGAAATTGTGTGCATAGTATGGAGTAGTGGTGTTGAGCGAGGAAGTCCAGTAGTAACAGCCATAATTATATGCAGGAGGGTTAGGAGTCCATATGTCCGCGGCAGGCAAAAAAATGCTGTTGCCGTTGGGGGCGGTGAAGAGGTATCCGTTGACACCGTTCAGCGTCGTCCATTCGTGGGTGGTGTTTGCCGCCATCTCTTCCCATTCATCTTTGGTAGGAGTGCGGGCGCCGTCGCCCATCTGTACTGTGGCGGCATCGTCGTAGGGCTGGAGAACGGTCAGGTTGTCGGTGTAGCCGTTAAGTCCATAGGAGGTATCGTTACAGTATTTGGTCAATTCGTGAAAGCCGTATGCATAACGATAGTTTTCCATCACAAAAGAGTCCTTGGTGTGTATCTCACCCCAGGCGTAATAGTCGCCGAACTCTTCGGGGGCTTCGGCACCCACGTTGCACGAGGCCCAGAGCAGGCCGCTGGGCAGGCCCAGGTCGACCCAT
>JAEEGL016245468.1_pt1 | contig 12419 bp, 6 predicted proteins | sample 9134231 | NCBI WGS metagenome assembly JAEEGL01 (sample SAMN16246548, study PRJNA631951) | gut metagenome | biome: gut microbiome; feature: rumen; material: fiber-attached | host: Bos | place: Iran: Karaj | collected 2018-10 | reverse complement strand
TGCGATTCCTCTGAATCGGAGTGACGTGATTCGAACACGCGGCCCCTACCTCCCTAAGATAGTGCTCTACCAACTGAGCCACACCCCGATACGCTTAGTCTGATGTGTCCTTGACCAGCGACAAAAAGTATTATATATCGATGGGAGAGTAAAAGCAAGTACTTTTTTTATTTTGTTTCATGATTGTCACAAAATGCAGATATTATGCGGCTATCCAACAGGTAAATATAGTAAAATAGACATAGCAATATATCAATAGATATGGATCATGCAACTGATTATACAACTGAGTATGCAACTGATCATGCAATTGATTTTGCATTGGTCAGGAATACGATCAAGGGTAGAGAGGTAGAGAATGCATAGAAAGAGAATCGCATCGCTGATACTGGCAGGAGTAATGCTTGTTTCAAATACAGGCACTGTTTGTGCTGCGCAAGGATCTGACTATGGAAAAGAGCTGTCGCCAGCTCTAAATAGATATGGAGAGGAAGTTACAGGGTTAATTGATTGTTCGGACATCACAGAGCAAGACGGTGAATATATCCTAGGTCTCGGCTCGGACGATGGCCCTGATGACGATGGTGACGATATCTTCAATCCGGATGATAAGCCTGCTATGGATGATCCCACTCCCGGTGTGGATGTCAATTTAAAAGTCGACGATGAGGAAATCTCTGATCCCGACGCCCTCATCCCGGATGACGCGCTAAACCCGGGCGACACACTGAACCCGGACGACACACTGAACCCGGACGACACACTGAACCCGGACGACACACTGAACCCGGACGACGCCCTCACCCCGGACGACATCATCGACCCGGACGAAAACCAGAACCCAGACGGTGACGAAACCCTCACCCCGGACGACGCCATCGACACAGACGACAGCTTGGACCCGGATGAAACCCTGCTTCCTGACGAAGCCCTCTACCCGGACGACTCCCTCGACCCCGACGCCACCGGCAAATCCAGCAAAACCGGCGACAAAGACGCAGACCCCGCAAAAGTCTACACCGGCTACGTCCTTCCGGAGAACCCGATCCCGGTCTACCGAAACTATGACAACGAGGAACTGCTCCACGGCGGCGACGACCTCCCGGAGCACTATGAAACAGAGCTCCTCCCGCCCCTCAGGGACCAGAGCCCCTACGGCACCTGCTGGGCCTTTGCGACCACGTCCCTCGAAGAGATAAGCCTTTTAAAAGGAGGCGAAATGGAAGACCCTGACCTGTCGGAGCTGCACCTTGCTTATTTCGCATACAATCCAGTAGTAGATCCCCTTGGCGGAACAGAAGGCGACTACGTAATAACGCCCAAACAGCATATTCTGAACCTGGGAGCCAACTATGAGAGAGCCTTTGATACTCTTGGGCAGTGGATGGGGGCGGCAGATGAGAACACCGCCAAATACGACAGAGACGACATAACCGCCATGACCAGCGGGCTTCAGGACGCTATAGCCTTTGACGATGTTGCCCATGTTCAGGATTACTATATCGAGAACATACCTATAGATTTTTTCAGGTCGAGCCACGACCTGTCCCTGCTTGATCCGATAAAGCGGATGGTGCGGGACTGCGGCGCAGCAGGACTTATCTTTGGCGTAAAAAACGGCCTTGCTCCCGACACGACAAGCAGCACTTACAACAGTGATTACAACAGCTATTACAACAGCGGAAGTTCATCGAGCCTTCATGCAGTCACAATAGTGGGGTGGGATGATACATTCCCTAAGGAGCATTTCAGCACCCAGGCACCAGGAGATGGAGCTTTCCTCATAAGAAACAGCTGGACCACAGAAGATAAGGGCAACAGGAACGCCTTCTCCGGCTATTTCTGGATGTCATACTATGAGAATACTTTGGACAGTAGATTCTATGCCCTGAAAGCAGAGCCTATAGGCACCTACGACAACAACTATCAGTACGACGGCGGCTCCGGCGGGAGCTACACGTATGAGAAAGCAGGCGCCAATGTATTTACAACTTCTGCGTATGGCGGCGAGAGCGGAGAGTATCTCGAGGCAGTTTCCTTCTTCTCCATCGGCGCAAACGTAAACTACACGATCGAGATCTATACAGACGTGGATGACGACCCCGGATCAGGAGAAATATACGAGGCAGGCACTACAACCGGCACTACGGAATACGCAGGTATGACTACTGTGCGTCTGAATCGCATTCTCTATCTCGGACCCGGTGAAAAGTTTGCAGTTGCCGTAAAGATGGACTCAGCGGATCTGGCTAGAGAGATCGCATATTCGCATTCAGACCATGGACTTACTTCCCACCCCGGCGAGAGCTACAGGTACCTGGACGGCGTGTGGACTGATATGGAGAACAACGGCAACTACAGGATCAAGGCCTATACCTGTAACGAGGATCCGATGGGCCATAAAATGCCCGAAGACATTGAGTTCAAAAACGTTGAGAACAATGAACTCACCCTCAGCACCGGCGATGTGTTCAAGATCAGCGCCAGAGTTGTTCCGGGGGACGCTTACTACAGGGATATAGTATGGACCAGTTCCGATACGGACGTCGCAGAGGTGACTGACGGCCGGATCATCACAACTGCAGCAGGCAGTGCAACGATCACCGCAACCCTTGGTAACGGCTTTTTGTCAAAAGAAATAAACCTGACTGTAGAAGATAAGCTAAACGGCATAGCGCTTTCAAAAAATCAGGTTTGGGAACTCGTCTCAGGCGACAGATACTATCAGTACAATGTAGAGGTCACGCCCAAAACCTACAAACCGAAGAGTGATCCCATATATGTATCTTCAGATGAAGATGTAATGACCATAGCAGATAACGGCAGAGTCACTGAGTACATGATGGGTAAATCCAAAGTCACTGCCACACTGGATGGAGTTACAACTGAGGATGTTCACACAGTTATGGCATCCTGGGATTACTTCGACTATGACGTTGCAGATGACAAGACCGTTACACTTATGTGGAAGGCTGCAAAAAACGCGAAGCGCTATACCATCTGGAGAAACGGATCCTTCATTGACACCGTTGAAGATGACGGCAGTGAGAGCTATACGTATGTGGATGACTACTTCGTAGGCAGTGAAGCAACATCAGCATATTACTACTTCAGCCCGATTATTGATGACGACTATAATCTTATCAACTTCAATATCTCCCTGGGCAAGAAATTCAAAGTTACTTACCACGTCGGCGAAGGCACCAATGACCCAAGGAATCCGTCCACCTATATCACAGGCAGAAGTTACACCCTGTACAAGCCAACACCTCCCGAGGACTATGTTTTCGGCGGCTGGTATGCAGACGAAGACTTTAAGACATACAAGAGCAGCATAAGTACATCCGACACCGGCGATCTCGATTTCTACGCATATTATTATGAAAAAGAGCCGGAACTTGTTGTGGACAAACAGCAGATATGTATCCACAGAGGTGGAAGCGCCAAAGTCACGGCAACATACAGCCCTTCTCATGACGGCGATACGTACACATGGACCAATCTCAATCAGCAGCTGATAACAGTAGCCGCTGAAGGAAATACTGCGACCATCACTGCCGGATCAGAGTTTGGCTCTACAAATGTGATGGTTGAGTGTAATGGACTTACGACCTATGTCTTTGTGACTGTCCAGGACAGCATCATCCTTAACCCCGAACGGCTCACCATCAGAACCGGTGAAACAGGGTATTTATTCAGTTCGGTAATAGAGGAGTACAATGATCATCCCATAGACTGGAGCAGCTCCGACGTGAAAGTCGCAACAGTCTCAAATGGTGAGGTCACCGCCGCGTCAAATATTGATGAGGCAAAAGAAATAACGATAACCGCCACGATCCGCGGCACGGACTTCTCAGCCACAAGTATCGTGACTGTACTTCCGATCGTTAAACTCAGCCCGCCTGTAGCTCAGCTAAATGGAAAAGAACTAACGGAAGCCACCACCTCTGTCGACAAGGGCTCATATTTCTCATTGTCAACGGATGTTCAAGGCGCCTCAATCTTCTACACCCTCAATGGAAAAGAACCTTTCATAAACAAGGATGGTGTTCCGCAGGGCGATTATACTATGCTCTATCAGGAAGCTCTGAAGATTGAAGAGAACACTGTGATCAGGGCTCTTGCCTTCAAGCAGGGAAACCTGACAAGTGCTGCGCCGTCATATACCCTGACAATAAATGACGACAACTGGGGCGATATCGGTGACGAAGATATAAGAACCCTTCTTTTCAATAACAGATCTTCACAGGTTCCTGCAGGAGTCTGGTACTGCTTCAGGCAGCAGGACGGAAGCCTCATGGAAGAGATCTTCACAGGATCATCCGATACTGATCTGGCCCGCGAATACACAGCAGGGAAGATTAGCTTTAACGAGGCTGTAATGGCTTTCCAGGGCACCAGAAGGCTTGTGGAGGGCAGGGACTACACCCTTGCTTACAAGAATAATACAAAGGTAGCTAAGTCCATCGATAAGGCAGCCCCGACCCTCACTGTTAAGGGAAAGGGAAGCTTCAACGGCACTGCAGTATTTACCTTTGACATAACGAGAACCAACATAAACAATGCGGTTCTGACCACGGAGACAGAAATCGCTGTGATGACAGGTCCGAAGGTGAAACTATCAGCAACAGCTCCGAAGCTCACCTTCGCAGGAAAGGCCCTGAAGGCCGACAAGGACTATGTCCTTAGCTACTACGAGGGCGACCCGGACGGAAGGCTTATAAATGACCCTGCGACCGAGATCCTGAACGTCCCGGGAAAGACCTATACCATAGTCATCACTGCCACTGATACGGGATTCTTCTACAGCAAACTGTACCAGCAGATCACCATAACGACCAAAGACCCGGCCAGAACCATCAGCGCATCCAAGCTCAAGGTTGTAGACAGCAGCGGAAAGGCCATCAAGCTCGTCTACACAGGAAATCCCGTCGACCTTGACACCCTCTTTGACAACAGCGGCGATGAGACGACTCCCGGAGCCTTTGTTAAGTATGGAAAAAAGATCCTTACCTACGGAGAAGATTACGAAGTGATCACTATTGATGAAGACTTCGACTACACATCTGCCGGAAAGCACAGCTTTGTCATCAGAGGCATTGATAAAGATGATCCTGACGAGATCAGCTACTGCGGCGATAAGACTGACTCCCTCGAGATCACCGGAATCGCCATGAGCAAGGTTAAGATTGCAGGTCTTTCCACATCAGTTGAGTACACGGGAGAAGTCATTACATTAAAAGACCTCTTCAATCCCAATGACAAGAACCTAAGTGCCGGTTGGGATGAAGTGACACTGTACTATGTGGATCCTGCGACCAAGGCGAAGATTCCGCTTGAGCGAATAAATCCTGACGACGTAGATGATCCGGATACCGACACGGCAGAAGGAAAAATAAGCGGCTTCAAGGTCAGCACCATAACCGCAATAAATCCCGGCAAGTTCACACTTACCTTCACAGGCGCAGACGGTGTTTCCGGAACGATCAAAAAGACCATAACCGTAAAGGCCTACAACGTAAAGAACAACTCCAAGGGCCGTCTCACAATAGAAGCAGACGATGCATATTACTCCAAGGCCGGAGCGAAGCCTGAAGTCAGAGTATCCTTCGTTACGGAAAGAGACACTGATGGAACGCCGATTAAGACCATCACCCTTAGGGAAGGCATCGACTATAACCTGACATACAAGAACAACACCAAGGTGGCGGCTTACAACGCAAAGTCAGCTCCTACAGTGACTGTCAAGGGATGCGGTAACTTCACGGGAAGCAACGCATCAAAGACCTTTACGATCAGCAAAGCCCCGATCTCCACGGCAGAGCTTACAGTATCGGACATCACATTCAAGCAGTTTCCTGCCTCAGGATATTATCTCTCAGCTGCCAAAGCCTTCCAGGACGGAAAGGCCCTCACCATAGGAAAGGGAAAAGACATCGAGGCCATCGATAAGAATGACTTTGAGTACACCTACGCAGCTGATACAAGGCTTTATGACTACAAAACCCGCTACGAGGGCGAAAGAGTTGACTCCTCCGACAGACTCCAGCCGGGAACAGTCATAAAGGTGAGCCTGAGATTAAGCAGGGTCACTCTTTCGGAGAAGAGCAATTTCACCCATGTGGACGGGGAAAAGAGCTCTGACGCCATCTGCGGATATTACAGAGTTGTAAGTGGAGATCCCAGCTACAACCTTGCAAAATTCAAGGTCCAGCTCAAAGACAGCAGTAAGCTTGCTTTTGACAGCGGTGATACCGTGATCCTGACAGAGAGCGATTTCCTTGTTACAAGGACAGCCTCAGGTCAGGCGCAGGCGATAGATGCGTCGAACTACCGCATAAAATCTGTCACCGGCAACAGACTCATAGGAAAGACCACCATAGTGCTGGAAGGACGGGGAGACTATTTCGGCACAAAGACTCTCTCGTTAAAACTCAGCAGCAGAAAAGTATCGGGAAATTAAGGAATTTCGCACTTTTGATTTTCCATGCCTGCGTGTATAATAAGGTGATGCCAGTTTCGGGGGAATTTCAATGAGTGTTTCACTTTTTAAAAAATATATAGTCAGCACGTTCGTTATATTTATTATTGCGTTTGTGCTTGAGATTTTTGTTTTCAACTTCTCATCCTTCAGGACCGGTGGACTAACCCCGGTCCTTTTGGAGGAAGATATGGAAGTCGGCAGTGGTGTGGAGTACTGCACGCAGGTTTTTGAACTTAATTCCGAACTCAGAAACATCCATGCCGCCATCGACATGGAGTATGGTGATCTGGCCTATGTATCCGTTGTCCTGACGGATGAAGGTGATAAGTACGAGTATTCCACTCCGGAGTTTGCGGTGTGCAACGGAATTCCGGGCAGCGGTTACCGCAACATCTATCCCTTTGGAAAAGCCAAAACAGTAATGGTTAAGGTAAGGGTTCCGGATGGCAATGTGGCCTACATCAATAAGATCACCCTGAATGACAAAAGGCCTGTAGATATCAAGCCCCTGAGGATTCTTGTTCTGTTCTTTATAATCTGGCTTGGATATATGATCTTTGCCGACACTTTCTTTCACAGGGTTTACCTGGATACATCCAAAAAGTGGCAGCTTGCTGTCATCCTCGTATTTATCCTGTTTCTCCTGGGCGGGGCCTACTTTATAAACCACGCTGACAAGCTGGTCCTCGCAAGTCCATGGCCTCATCACAAGCAGTATCAGGAACTGGCAAGAAGCCTTGAAAAGGGCAGTGTCGTCCTGTCGGAGCAGTACGTCGATCCAAGACTTCTGGAAGTCGAAAACCCGTACGACACCCTGGCTCTTCAGGTGGAAGAGATAACCTATTCCATGGATTATGCCTTTTATGATGGGCAATATTACACGTACTTCGGTATTGTCCCGGAACTGCTTTTATACTATCCCTATCATATGCTGACAGGCAGAGATCTTCCGAATTATCGCGCCACCTACCTGATGTATGTTGTTTTCATTTTTGGTGTTTTCTTTAGTGTGGCAGGGTTTGTCAGAAGATATTTCAAAAAGGTTCCCTTCGTCTTATATCTTCTGATCTCGTCAGCTATTGTTCTTGGCGCGAACTTCATATACCTGATACAGCGATCCGACATCTATAACGTCCCCATCATTTCGGGAATAGCTTTTACTTTTATGGGACTGGGCTTCTGGCTTGAAGCAGTGAACACAGAAAAGACCTGGCTAAGAAGAGCATCGATAGCCCTGGGAAGCCTGTCCATGGCTCTGGTTGTGGGGTGCAGACCCCAGCTTGCCATCCTTTCTTTTGCATCCATATTCATTTTCATGATCGTGGAGAAAGGGGAAAAGAGATATCTCTTTACAAAAGAAAACCTGACTGAGACCATCTGTTTCATCCTGCCATACGTGATCGTAGCGATTCCGGTGTGCTGGTACAACGCTGCAAGATTCGGAAGTATCTTTGATTTTGGCGCGGGTTATTCGCTGACCACCAATGACATGAATCGAAGAGGCTTTAACTTTAACAGGCTGTTCAGAAGCATATACAGCTTTTTGTTCCAGCCGGCTGTTCTTCAGGATGACTATCCTTACATGCTTCCCGCAGTGATAGAAGGCAATTACATGGGCAAATACCTGACCGAATACACCTACGGCGGGATAATTGTAGCCAACCCATTCATGGTTTCAATCTGGCTGATGCTTCTAAACGGCTTCAGAAAGATCGATGTGAAGATCAAAGCCTTCGTGCTGTTTCTGATCTCTTCGGGAGTGCTGGTGGCCGCATTTGACGCCAACGAGGCAGGGGTGATCTACAGATATATCTGCGACTTTGCACCGATGTTTTTCCTTGCTGCGACTCTTTTATGGATGGTGCTCGTCTCTGAGAATGGAAAAGAGATATTGAGCTATTCCTTTGCTGCTCATATGTTGTACATCTGCATTATAATGTCTGTTATATATTCGTTCCTGACCTTCATTGCTTCAGGAAACACCATATGTCTGGAAAATGACAACACACCTTTGTTCTACTGGATTGCTGATTACTTTAGTTTCTGATGGGAGATAATTATGATTGATAATAAAACCTCAAAACTCTTCAGAGGCCTTGCCATACTGATGGTGATAGGATCTCACTACGCGGGCTGGATGTACGTCGAACCCTTAAACGAGACCTGGAAAAACTGGGTTTCCAGCTGGGGAGTCTACGGCGTGGACATTTTCTTTTTGCTCTCGGGCTACGGCCTGGTGAAAGCCTATGAGAAAAACGGGATCGACAAACGCTTTGTGGTGCGAAGATTCTTAAACAGCTATATACCTTACATACTGATCGCAGGCTTTTGCGCCGTCGTTCTTGATAAGAGCATAGACTGCGGCGAGGCTTTTGTGAAACTTATCATCGGCTACGACTACTGGTTCATGTGCATACTTTTTGCGTTCTACATCATGTTCATGGTTTTCTATAAGATAGGATTTTTAAAAGAGATCCTGCTGACTGCCGGTGTCATCGGCTTTTCCTACTGGATGTACACCGCAGAGTTTCAGGACTTCTGGTTCCTCTCAAACGCAGCCTTCCTGATCGGAGTCTATGCCGCAACGCTTGAGGGCAGGTTTAAGGACAAGGTAAAAGAAATAATAGTGAAGTGTAATCTTTCGATGATAGGCTTTGCGCTGATGGTGGTCTGCGCCTTCTGGCATGTGTTCAGCGGGGAGCTTAATTCTCACATCTGCGCAAGTCTGATGTTCACCGTGATGGCGCTGGGACTGTGCGTGCAGTTTAGGGGAGAGGGCATAATCCTTCCGACTCTGGGCAGATTTTCGCTCTACATTTATCTGCTTCACTCCAGACTGTTCTGGATCGTTGCGGGGAAGTATTCGGAGATGAGCTATTTCAAGATGGCAGTGCTGGCGGGTATCATCACCCTGGCAGTAAGCGTAGTGGTCGGGTTCATATTTGAGTTTTGTCTGAACAAGTTAGGAAAGCTGGTGAAGTAATGAAAAGAGTTCTTGCAATTTTCATGCTGACATCGACGGTTTTTATGATGACCGCGTGTGGAGGCGTGAGCCCGACAGGTCCCGCGGACAATGCTGCTGTTACGGATGCAGCAGCTGCTGCGGAAAATTCCGATACTGTAGCAGTGGACAGCAGCGATGCTGATGCAAAAGAGATCACGGCGTCGGAAGCTGATAAGACCACAGGCAGTGCAACCTCTCAGGCTGACGATAAGAAAGATGAAGGCAAGGCAGAGGCTGCTGCAGAGAGTACCGAAGCGGCAGCAAAAGACGGCGAAGCCGCAAAGGCAGAGGACAAGAAAGAAGACAACAAGGCAGAAGCCGATAAGAAAGAAGACAGCAAGGAAGAAGCCGGTGCGGAAAACAAGAAAGATACATCAGCAGAAGATGACAAAGAAGTAGATCTGTCAGAAGTCACCATGTTCGATGAAGAGCAGACCATGTACGTCAAGTCTGCGGTCAACGTAAGGAAAGGCCCCACAACAGAGTATGACATAGTCGGTTCAGCCAAGGCAGGTGATGAGCTTAAAGTTCTCGGGCAGTACGGAAAAGCCGGCTGGTACTACATAGAATATAAAAAGGACAAGGCTTTTGTAAGCAACAAGTTCCTTTTAAAGAGCAAGGAAGAGTATGAGGCCTATCAGGCCCGGCTGGCGGCACAGGCTCAGGAAGCAGCAGCTCAGCAGGCCGCACAACAGGCAGCAGCTCAACAGGCCGCACAACAGGCGGCAGCTCAGCAACAGGCAGCAGCACAGCCTGCCCCGCAACCCGCGCCGCAGCCTCAGCAGCAGGCTCCCGCTCAGCAGGCAGCACAGCCGGCTCCTGCACCCGCCGGAGTTCTCTTTATAGGCGACTCCAGATGCGTCCAGATGAGGGCCCTCGTGGGACAGAGCTCCTGGATCTGTGAGAACTCCAAGGGCTATGAATGGCTGGTAGACACAGCCCTGGGCAGAGCAGACAGGATAATAGGCAAGGGCACAAAAGTTGTTGTCTGCCTCGGCGTCAACGACACGGAAAACGTTGAGAAGTACGCGACCCTGATCAATCAGAAGGCTGCAGAGTGGGCAGCAAGAGGCGCAAAGACCTACTACGTATCGGTTAATCCCGTCTGGGAAAATCCCTATCGCACCGAGGAAGAAGTGGAATACTTCAACTCGAGGATGCCGGGACTTCTTAGCGGTGTCACCTGGATCGATACCCACTCTACACTGATCAACAGCGGATACAGGTTGGTGGATGGACTTCACTACGATGATGCCACCAACATAAACATCTACAATCTGATCATTTCACAGCTTAAATAATTCTCTTTTTCGAGGAACAGGAAATGCACGAAACTACCCAGATAACCTACGGCGATGGAACCATCACCGTCATTATGAATAGCGAGAGCCTGACGGAGGTGGCGGCTCCCGATGTGAGGTTCGGAAGCTACAACAAGGCCCTTAAGGCCTGCTTCAACGCCAGGGAGCTGGAGGAGATCTCTGCCGGAGCAGATGCTGAAGTTACATTTGATTTCGTTATGCGGGACAACCTTGCGAGTAAGAGCGATGAAAAGTTATTTGACAGGGCCATCGCCAAATCGGAGAAGAGTCTTGGAGCTCTCCACAAAGGGGTTTTCTATGATGTGGAGGCCACAAAGTCGATCGACGGAGAAGAACCCACGGAGCTCACAGGCTTTTATGAAGAAGTTGAAGTGCAGTTTGAGATTCCGCTCTATCTGGTGGCAGAAGACAGATACTATTACATCATGACAGATGAAATGGGTGTGTGCAATCTTGAGGCGGATGTGGACGAGGAAGCGGATACGCTCTCAGTCAGCACCGATGGGATAGGGACCACGCTGATGCTCTATCAGACTGAGGAGGAGACCATGGTGGAATTTGATCATTCACTCCACATTCAGTCACATCATCTGATTATTGGAGGAATATTTCTTTTGGCTATAGCCTGGATCGTGATAGACAGAGTTAACAAAAAGAGCTGAGGGGCCGGTCATAAGTAGTCAATATTTTGGTAGATTTCTTTGTTAAAATTAAGTAGAATTAGAGTATGGATTGGAACATGATTGCAGGTAAAAATTCATACTATCTGAACGAAAAGTCTGACCCGGAGACAATAGTCAGGCTTCTTAATTATGGCGTGCAACAGATGGGTGTGGGCATGATCTTCATGGACAGTGAGAAGAGATTTGTCTATGCCAACAGGCACGCTTTTAGTATGTTCCATTCCGAGGATTCACTTGAATCCCTCCAAAAGGTCTTTTCCGAATGGACAAGAAGCCTTGGCATTGAGCCCACTGCGGCTACCTGGTGCAGGGTCTTCAGGATCCATGACAAGGAGAGACTGTTCAGAGTCCGTCACCGCAGCGTCGTTGATGCGGACAACAAACTTGTGGGGTATATGTACACGGTGCAGAATCTCTCAGACATAGTCGAGAACGGTACCGGAGAGCAGTACAGGCTCACCCACGATGATCTCACGGGACTCTACAACAGGGAGGGATTCCATGAAGCCGTCAAGGAGCTTCTTAATACCACAGACAAGAAGTATGTGCTCCTTTATTCAAACATCAAGGACTTCAGTCTCTTTAACCAGCTCTTTGGACTGGACAGAGGCAACGACATTCTTCTGAATATAAGCGACATGCTGCTTCAGCATGTAAAAGAAGACGACATCTACGCCAGGATAAACGGCGATCACTTCGGGCTTTGCATGCCGCAGGAGCGCTTCAACGAGAAGGAGTTTAAAAAGCTGGTCCGGGAGGTGGCAGGCAGTGTCACCAGCAAGACCTACTCCCTTCACATGCAGATAGGCGTCTACGAGATAAAGGACCCGACCATGGACATCGCGCTGATGTGCGACAGGGCCTATATGGCCTGCAAGTCCATCAAGAAGGACGGAGTCTGCGAGATCGCCTGGTATTCGGATGAG
>JAEEGL015821040.1_pt1 | contig 12419 bp, 9 predicted proteins | sample 9134231 | NCBI WGS metagenome assembly JAEEGL01 (sample SAMN16246548, study PRJNA631951) | gut metagenome | biome: gut microbiome; feature: rumen; material: fiber-attached | host: Bos | place: Iran: Karaj | collected 2018-10 | reverse complement strand
GGGTCCCATCTTATAGGCATGATTCGAGAAGTTGGTATTCGAACCAGCATTATAGAACGAGAACTCGCCGCCAATGAGGAGGCTCGACTTATGGTGAGAGGCTGAGAACGGTCCGCAGAAAGCAGCACAGGCCTCGCCGTTTGCCATATAAGAGTTGGCGAAGAACAGGCTGGCCTCAGCCGTGAATCCATTTGTAATCTGGCAAGCCTCGCCAACGAAGCAATCCTGCATCTTCACGGAGTTGTTGATGCTGCAACCGTCGCAGATAATCGAGTTCTCACAGATGACGCCCGTACCGATGAACACTGGGGCGTCCATCGACGACATCACCGTACACTCCGACAGACGAGCAGCGCCACTGATTTCGCAATAGCCCTTGATAACGGTATTGGTGATGTCTTTGGCATTGATGATCTTTACGTTGTTGCCAATAAATCCACGCTCAGGTCGGCTCACACGCAGTTCGTCCTCAATCATTTGCCGGAGCGTCTGCCGCAGTTCTTTATCGCGGTTATGCTTCACCATAAAAGCCGCTAACTGTGAATTCAACTTACGGAAAATGGTCACATTACCGTCGCCCATCTCATTCAACACAGATATGACCGACCCTTCACCATAGGTAGCATCGTCCGTTGTCTCCAGGGTGCAGACATTCGATATGTAGCAGTCGTTACCAATGGTGTAGTTATTGATATAGTTGCCAACCCGCTCTATCAGGCAGTCATTGCCTACAGTGACGTTACGCAGGGTAGCATCGTTAATGCCGGAATGCTTGGAAAAACCCTTGGTCACCTCAACGGTCTTGTTGAACTCACCAAGCCGGATGTCGCCATAGAACATCACGCGATGAAAGTTATAGGGTTTGAAATTCCCAGCCACCAACACACGCTGCCAGTCCTCGGCCCAACAAACATTTTTCTCCAAGACATCAATCTCTGATTGTGTCAGTTGTCTATAGTTATTCATAGTCTTGATATAAAAAATCGTTATACGGATATTTCTGTACGTGCAGTTCACGAACCTTCTTATAAAGTACGGTACGCAGCTCTTCAATATTCTCTTTCTGTTTAGCAGATATGAACAACGGGGCGGGAGCAAATTCTTCACTCTTCACTCTTCCCTTTTCACTTACCTTTGCCATCCACGTGCGCTTCAGCTCGTCGAGCGAAATATTCTCACGCGTGGGTTCCGTCAGGTCGTCCTCGTCCTGCGGTGTCCATGAGTAGGCATCAATCTTGTTGAAGACCAGCATCGACGGTTTGTCGGCACAGCCCAACTCGGCCAGCGTCTTCTCGACGACGTTGATCTGATCCTCAAAATCGGGATGTGAGATATCCACCACATGCACCAACAGGTCAGCCTCACGCACCTCGTCGAGCGTCGACTTGAACGACTCCACCAGGTCGCTGGGCAGCTTGCGGATGAAACCAACGGTGTCGGCCAGTAGGAAAGGCAGGTTGTCGATGGTCATCTTGCGCACCGTCGTATCGAGGGTGGCAAAGAGTTTGTTTTCGGCAAACACCTCGCTCTTCGACAGCAGATTCATCATCGTCGACTTGCCTACATTCGTGTAACCTACCAGGGCGACACGAATAAGTCGGCCACGATTCTTGCGCTGCGTGGTCTTCTGCTGGTCAATCTCCTTCAGGCGCTGTTTCAGCAACGTGATGCGCTGCAGGATGATACGGCGGGCCATCTCCAACTGTGTCTCACCAGGGCCACGCAAACCTACCGAACCTTTGCCACCGCCAGAGCCAGAACCGCCACCCTGGCGTTCAAGGTGCGTCCACAACCGCTGCAGGCGGGGTAGCATATAGCGGTGCTGTGCCAGTTCAACCTGCGCCTTGGCCTCAGCCGTCTGGGCACGCATGGCAAAGATATCGAGTATCAGCGATGTGCGGTCGAGAATCTTCACCTGCAATTCCTTCTCAATATTACGCAACTGTTTGGCCGTCAGTTCATCGTCGAAGATGACCATACCGACAGGCTCGTCAGCATCCTCACAGTCCTTGATATATTGTTTTATTTCCTGAAGCTTACCGCTACCGACATAGGTCACGGCACTGGGACCGCCCACCCGCTGGGTGAAACGGTGCACGACGACTGCCCCTGCCGTATCGGCAAGGAACTCCAGTTCATCCAGATATTCCTTGGTCTTTGCCTCGTCCTGTTGGTTTGTTATAAGGCCAACCAGCACTGCCGTCTCTGCTTTTGCCTCCGATATTACAAATTCTTTCATATTGGGTGCAAAGATAATGCAAAATTTCGATTAAGCGAAAGAAAATCAATTAAAATTACTTTCTACCACAACATCGGTATAAGAATTCGGATAGTTGTCACGCAAAACGTCAGGTGTGATACTACTATTGCCAAGGCCGCTGACACCCGAGACAACCAACTGGTAGAAATTGTTTCGGACGATGCCATATTGCATCGGTCCCATCCAGTCGGCCGGATTGTTACGATGACGTATCCAATAGGTATAAAAAGTCTCGTAGACACCCATATTAAACATACACTGCTTGATACCGTATTGTTTCAGCTGGGCATCAGTATACTTTTCCAGTTCGTCGAGCATAAGACCACTTGCTACGTTGACAGCCAGGATGGAGCCATAAAACTGGTAATTATACAGATAGATGGTCTTAGGCCAATACTCAGGACGATACTCTTCTTTCAGAACTCTCTGTGAATAATCATAGAGATAGACGAAGACGGGATTGACGGCGGCTTTAAAGACAATGCCGGGAGAATAACCATTCTTCTGGCTGGTCTTGAAGGCCGTATTCTCAAGGACATAGGCATAACCATAGTTATCAGCGGAAGGTATGGAGGCGAACCCCTCAGTGGTAAAAGCGCCGAACCACGATTTGTAATATTTGCGGAACAAGGCTGCATCGCTGGCATTAGCGGTTTTCTGGTAGAAGTAGGGATCAACGACATACTGTTCCCCCTCGTCGTAATAGTCGCCAAAATTACCAAAGATTGTGAACACTGGCTGTGGACCGAGTTCGTTCAGGCTGTCCTTATGCTGGAACAGATAATAGTGCTTATTCATATTTACCAGCTTGTAGTTGGTTATATTGATATCAGCATATTTCCTTTGATTGTACATCAACTGGAAACTATTCTGTTTGACGCCAATCTGGAGTTTTGCCATCACACGCTCCAATTCTATAGTCAGCATGTAGTCCATGTTAGCCCAAGGTATCAGATTGACATTCAGCAGCGAGGTAGCACGACTGGTCATGACAGGGCCACTGTCAGGAATATTTGCCTCTATGCCATCTTTATAGGTAATGCTGTCTACCATATTTAAAAAGGCTTCTTCGCTGGCTACAACGTCAGGGAAATTCTGATAATTGGCCACTGCAAAGATATCATACTTACCCACCTTTAGCCTGACGCGCTCAAACAGGTAGGTGACGTCGTATTGCTCATCGTAGAGTGTCTCCGCCTTTGTCAGGTCGGTGACCATTGCCTTGTCTACAAAGGTCTTGGTGAAAGCATCGAAGAACCACACTTCGAGACGGCTGACGGTATATTCGTTATGGAAATAATACTCATCGACAGTAGAGCCACGTGGTGCTCTTGACACCCTGAGTTTAAACGACAGGCTGACGGAATCGCGTGCTGCCGCAACAGGACCGGCTGTCTGCTGTAGCAGGGCGTCCAACGTATCGTAGTCGGCAGTCGGCGAATCGTCATAGGCGGCAAGCACCATTCCACTGCCGTCTATTACATAAGTACGGGGGATTGTTGTCTTGGCAAAACGATAATAGAGTTCTTTGTCGGCAGGAAGATAGAAAGGCATCGAGAGACCTGCCTGACGCCAATACGCCAGCAGTTCGTCTTTAGTCTGACTACGTGGTACGTTGAGTATGGGCACACGTTCACCATATTGATCGTAGAGACACTGCAATACCTGCAGTTCTCTCTGGCAATCAGGACACCCCGTATCGAAAAAGTTCAGGATGAACGTCCGTCCGGAGAGCGACGAGGAGGAAACCGTCCTGCCATCAGCATCCGAGAGCAAGAAATCAGGAATCCGGTCGCCGACATTCACCAGTGATACAGGACCGTCACCATCATCATCGTTGATGCAAGCCGACAGCAACACAATGGTGACAGCCAGTATCAGGTGTAAGATATATGGATTCCTTTTTCGTTCCATTGTTCTATAGTTTTACGTGGTTATTCGCTCTCAGCCGCCAACTGTTCACCTGCAATTGTAAGAGTTTGGTCAGGTCTTCTGAGAAGAAAAAAACTATCGTATAGAAGTCCTGTCTGTCAAGATACTCCTGAACAGAAACCTGGCGGCCTAAATTCGTGTAAAGAGATCCGACGGCACCGACGTATTCTGGAAGGGAGATATTGAACAGCGTCTGATCAGTACTCTTCCTTTTGAGGGCGAGTCTGCAGTTGGTATCGCTCATCAGGCGTAACGTCGTCAAGCTGTATCTGTAGCCATGAAGCTCACCATATTCAGGATCGTCGAACGTAACATATTCTCCGTCAAATGGCTCATAGACAATCTCCTCGCCAGACAGCAGCTGGTTGCGGGCATTGAGGGTTCCATTGGCAGAGATGACACTCATGGTGAAGTCGTCAGGGTCGATTGGCGTGTCCTCTGATATAGATACGACAAGACAAGCCAGCTGGTTGGTGTCTTTCATCATATCGACATCGTGTACAGCATACGAGTCGTCGTAATGGACGATAGGCAGATAGCCGTAATAGAGAGGAGGCAACTCACCGCTATAGTGGTTGCTGCCAGCGAGAGACAGCTGGAAGTCCTTCAGTGCCTGTCTGTCGCCAGAAACGGCATACTCACTGCTGTCCAAGCCGCTCCATAAGACGAACTGATAGTCTCCCTCGGCGAGTCCTTCCACCTTGACGAGGTGATTATTGTCCTTCAGCATCTTCTGGCTGACATCGATGCGCCTGACATAGCGTCCTTCAGCGTCGTAGACATAGACGGAGACATCCTTAATGTATTTCTGCACCGCCTCAACATCCAGAATGTTATAGGTATAGTGCAGCCTGAGCCAGAAGCCGTAGGGACAGTCTTCCGTGTCGTCCTTCACCCATGTGCAGGACGTCATTGCCATGAAGCATACAACGGAAAACAGCAGCCTCAAAGCACGATATTGGTAAGGTCTCTTACAATCCATGGTTTAACACTAAGCATGACCTTCAAGAATGTCTCTCCCTCGTCAGGAATATCGGGATTTATCACCGGATCCTGATAGCCTAAGTCTGACACGTTGGTAATAAGCATACGGTAGAGATTGTTACGTACGATACCAAATTCCATCACGCCCATCTCCGTGTCCTTAAAGTTGTCCAAATGACGGATCCAATAGATGTAATAACAGCGATAGCCATCGTCGCTCTTCTCAAACTTCCGTGTCTGGAGAGTCTCGAAGTCGGTGCTTGTGACAGACGCTAAGCCAGCTGCCGCTGCCAATGCCTCTGGAGAATCATAGAAATTGTAATTATAGTAGTAGAGCACCTCAGGATAGTTGCTCTTGTCGGTCACAAGTACCAGCTCGCCGCCTGAGGCGAGATGGTAAACGTTGTTGTTAGGCTCTAAGGTTGCCCTGAAAAAAACGCCTGTGCTGTAACCGTTCTTTTGGGCAGGAGCCAAAGCGCAGTTCTCCAGACAATAGACCGTAGCGTACTGAGGCTGGTCGACAACAGGCTTGAACGGTGTCCATGTCACTGCTCTTGGATTAGCATAGTCGCCGAGGAAATTCACATAATACTTGTCAGCATTGCTATAGTCTGCAGCATTGATTTTCTTCTTGAAGAAATAGGGGTCAATGACATAGCCGTTGACGTCACTCACATTGCCGAAATTCTCACTGATTTTCCACTCCGGCTCTGTCAGATTGCTCAACACGGCAGTATGGCGGAAAGAGTAGTAATACTTGGGCAGGTTGACGATATAGTAGCCGTCAAGGGTTACGGATGCGTATTTCCGGCCATTGGTCTCAGTCAACGGGAACGACTCTGCACTCTTGGCAATGTCAAGTCGGGCGAGGACACGTTCCAAGGTAATGCCAATCACGTTGTCGGCATATCCCTGGCGCTTGACGATAACGGTGCCCAGGTTCTCCGTAGCGCGGTTTGTCATCACGATGCCGCCAGAGACGTCGTCGACGATTCCTCTGACGTATGTCATACTGTCGACATCTGCCAGGAATTCCATTTCTGTTTCCTTGTTGATCTGACGGTCGGTGTTTGCAGTGACGAAGATGTCAAACGTGCCCTGCGGCACTGCCACATGCTCTGACTCGTAGATGACATTGCCGTTGGAGTCGCTGCCAGTACGCGTCAGATTTGTTAACAGGATACTCTTGGCAAAGAGTTTGGTGCTGGTGTCGTAGAAATACACCCTGACCTTGGTCACCCGATACTCGTCTGCCGTGCCTTGCACATAAACGTAACTGTCTTCCGCACTACGCGTTGTCGGCGAGGACGAGGCGCTGGTCGTCAGGCGGAACACGACTTCTGGCGTTTCTTGCTCTGTTGCTTCGCGTGTCTCGCTGGCAGTGACGTCATCATTCTGACTGCAACCGCATAAGACCGCTACGGCCAATAGCCATACACAAATTGTTTTGAATGAATATACCATAGTTTTTCCTGTGTGAGTTTCTATTTCTCTGGTTTCAGTTTAGCAAATTCCTGAAGCTGGCGTCCGGCCTGCTTCACGCCTCTCTTCTCAGCCTGTTCCACGAGACGGATGGCTGTTGTCAGGTCTCCCTTCATATAAGCCACCAGACCTTCGTTCATCGTCTTCTCCGGACAGTCGTTCACCTTGCTCAGATAACCGGCAGCCTCGTCTGCATCGCCTTTCTTGATAGCGAGACAGGCCATCGTGAGATTGATATACGAATCATTAGGATAGAGCATATAGGCCTTGCGTATGATGGAGTAATACTTCTCACGGTCGTTGGCATATTTGTCTGCCAGTCTGTATATCTCGTTCAGATTGAGATTGACGGGACGTGTCTCGAACACACGCTCAGACTCCTCAAGAGTAAATGGTCTCACCGTATACACAACGGTGTAGTTCGTGTTACGCAATGAGGGGAAGACATTTCGCAACACATACATGAATCCTTCTGGTGCTTCTCTGCGCATTTTCTGCTCCTTCTCGTCTGCTGAGAGACTGCTGGTGGCAATACTTAGCAGATGGGAGTGTTGCGGTATACCGGCATGACTATTAAGATACTTCAAAAGGCCATTCCAGTTCTCGCCCCGGCCGCTCGCCTCAATCCTAATACCTTTGGCAATCTGCGTTGCCAGCAAATAGTTCTTCAGTGCCTCCGTACGTTTCTCGCTGAGCATGACATTGCGGTCATAAGGCCCTTCTGGCGATGCGAAACCCTCGATAGTCATCTTGCGGATAGTAACGTCGGAGTCGTTCTTCACTAAATTTACAGAGTTGTGTATCTTCTGAAGTTCTACAGGGTTCGTCATATAGTCGGGCTTGATATCCCATTTGTTAACCTCGAAGCACAGGAATGCCGACCCGCTTTCTTCGCGCACCTTAACGGAATGGTCTGCTGGCGGCAAAAGTAACACCGGGAAAAGTTCTATGACGAGAGGTGCTTCCTTGCCGAAGGAGGCCACAGTCAGCTCGCCCCTGCCTTTCATGTCATTACAGGCACAGCTTTGTTTCCGCAGCTTCAGGACAGCGTGCTCCATCCATGACTCATACTTCACCATACGGATATAGTCTATATCTAAATCCGTTCCTTTCTTCTTGCGAAAAGCGAGTGCTTCCGGGTACTCATTCTTCAGACTACGTTCAAAGTAAATCTGCTGGTTGCGACTATTGATAAAAATCATTGGCAGTTCCACGTTTCGTAGCGTCACGGTGTCCACCAGCTCAGGAACAAGTACCACCGACTGCATCGCGGGCACATCCTGTATCGCTGTGATATGAAGCGACACCACCACATTGCTGTCAACCACAGCCAACGCCGCACGGTTGATTTTCATGACATAGTCATAAGCTGCCATTGCAGGCAGATGGACTGCCAACAGCAGAAGTAGCATATATCTGTTCAACTTACGGTTCATACTATTTAAAAGACATATATGAGACTAAGACCCAGTTTGGAGACACCCACATAATGGTATACACCGTCATCCTTCTGAGCGCCACAAACCTCACAATTAAACTTTTTATAATTAATATAGGTATAGCCAACGCCCGCCTCTGCACCGAGATTCCAGTGCTTGGCTAATGCATATTCATAGCCGACACCTATGCCACCACCCACCAACCAACCTTCGTAACGGTAGGGCTTCAGTCCCTTCAGCAATCCGAAACAGATGTCCCGATTGCCCAGATTGAATTCGCCAGCATGTACATAAGGACCATAATAGAAACCATTCATCACCTGACAAGGCCATATACGGAACTGCCCCTGAACCAGCCAGTGCTTATGCACTTGATCATCACTTCTTTTCCACGGGCGGATGCTGCCGTATATCTCTGCGGACGCCATTTTCGAGAAGGGTACTTCAACGCCAGCCGACAAAGCCCCTGCCATATCAAACAACAGATTATTGCTGATGGCTATATTTTGTGCACGAGTCAGGTGGCTCAGCATTAGCATTACCGCTACAACAACCGTTTTAGTCAGACTTCTTGACATCTTTAAAATTGACCTTACTACTTTAGTTTTAGTTTTATATGACAAAATTACACAAAAAAGAACAAAAAATACAAACTTTTGGCGTTAAAAAGTAATAAAAAAATCTTTTTGCTATCATTAAACTATTTGGGGAAAGACACGTCTAATACAAAACAAACATACAAAACTAATGAAAAAGAAATTGTTTCTTTCTATTGGGCTGGCCGTAACAATGACCTTGCAGATAAATGCCCAGACCAATTATGACTACTCTAAACTTAGTCGCGAACAGCTTAACCGTGGCGTTGTGGCCGTCAAGACCGGCGACGGCAAGGTTGCCGTAAGCTGGCGCACCTTGAAGAGCGACCCGAAGGGACAGGCATACGACGTCTATAGAAACGGAAAGAAGCTGAACGCCAAGCCGTTGACAACCGGCGGTACGTTCTTCGTTGACAATCAGCCGTTGAAGGAGGACGCCACCTACGAAGTACGCGGCGGCAACAAGAACGGCTCTTTCACCCTCAAGGCTAAAGCGCCCGTCGGCTATCTGCCCATCGCCATCCAGAAGCCGGAGGGCGGCAAGGTGCCCATCATGCAGCAGCCTCAACGGTCGGGCAACAACACCCGACGCAGTTTCCGCAACTGGCGCGACGAAGGTTTTTATGAATACACGGCCAACGATGCCTCCGTGGGCGACGTCGACGGTGACGGGCAGTACGAGATATTCCTGAAGTGGGAGCCGACCAACGCCCGCGACAACTCGCACGACGGCTATACCGGCCCCGTGCTCATCGACTGCTATCGGCTTGACGGCACGCACCTGTGGCGCATCAACCTTGGGCGCAACATCCGCGCCGGTGCCCATTACACGCAGTTTATGGTCTACGACTTCGACGGCGACGGACGCGCTGAGATGATGGTAAGGACGGCTGACGGCACCACCGACGGCGAGGGCACCGTCATCGGCGACAGCGCCGTCGACTATAGAAACAGTGTCGGACGCATCCTCGACGGGCCGGAGTACCTGAGTGTGTTCGACGGACTGACAGGCCGCGTACTCGACACAAAACCATACATCCCCGAACGTGGCGATGTCTCGGCCTGGGGCGACAGGAATGGCAATCGCTCTGACCGGTTCTTAGCTGCCGTGGGGTACTTGGACGGGAAACGTCCAAGCGCCATCTTCTGTCGCGGCTACTACACACGCTCCGTGCTGTGCGCCTGGAACTGGGACGGCAAGAAGCTGACGACCAACTGGGTCTTCGACACAAATGCACCGGGATGGCATAGCTACGCCGGACAGGGCAACCATAACCTCCGCGTCGCCGACGTCGATGGTGACGGTTGCGACGAGATCACCTACGGCTCGATGTGCGTCGACCACGACAGCCGAGGTCTTTACAACACTGGGATGGGCCACGGCGACGCCATCCACCTCATTGCCGACCCGAAGGACAACCAGCTCTACATCTGGGACTGCCACGAAAATCGCCGCGACGGCTCTGACCTGAGAAATGCCCGCACTGGCAAAGTCGTATTCCAGGTGAAGTCGAAGACCGATGTCGGCCGCTGTATGGCTGCCGACATCGACCCCACCAACTACGGCTGTGAGATGTGGAGCGCCGACAGCCACGGCATACGTAACATGAAAGGTAAAATAATTCAGAACAGACCCACCCCTAACCCCTCCCTGCTGAGGGAGGGGAATAATTACTCTCAAGGCAATAATACAGTGATGGAACTATCTACTCCCCTCCCTCAGCAGGGAGGGGTCGGGGGTGAGTCTCGTATCTCCATGAATTTCGGCATCTGGTGGGACGGCGATTTGCTGCGCGAACTGCTCGACCGCTCAACGGTTTCGAAGTACGACTGGAGGAACCGCCAGATTGTTGACCTGCAAAAGTTCGACGGCTCGTTCAACAACGGCACGAAGTCGAATCCATGTCTCAGTGCTGATATCCTCGGCGACTGGCGTGAAGAGGTGCTCATCCGCAACCGCGAATCCACTGAGTTGCGCCTCTACGTGACGACCATTCCCACGCAATACCGCATCGACTGCCTGATGGAGGACATCCCTTACCGCCTATCGGTGGCCACGCAGAACGTAGCCTACAACCAGCCCCCCGAGCCCGGCTACTACATCGGTCCCGACCGCACGGATTATTTAAAGTGAACTGCTATTCGTAGTCGTCGATGACGGCGTTCATCATGTCCATCATAGGCTTGGCGGCACGGAACATGGTTTCGATGGCGTCGAGCCACTGGTCACCCTCATAGAAGTCGTCGGGCACCTGATGCCAGCAACAGTAGTCTTTCTGGCGCAGATAGTCGATATATTCCCAGTCGCGGGGGAAGCCTGAGGGGCAGGTCTTCAGCCGCTCCAGGCCGAAGCCTTGCGGCTGATCCCATGAAGAAACGTCGGTGGGCGTCTTGAAACTGCTCTCCACAGGACTGCCGAAATACTTTAGGAACTCAGGACTGCGGACGCAGCGCAGCCATTCATCGGTGTTGGCCATAATCTCGTTGCGACACGAGGTCAGGATGTTAGTGGGCAGCCAGTAGTTGCCACAGGCCACCATGCAGTGGTCAGGCTCTATATGCAGGTAGTAGCCGCCATGCAGGGCCTTCTTGCCGTGGGCAGCGATGTAGGCGCCAAGGTGGTTTTTGTAGGGCGACTTGTCGTTGGAGAAGCGCGTGTCACGATAGAAACGATAGGTGCAGTCCTTCACCGTCAAGTGGGCTATCGATGGGTCGAACGTCATGATACGACAAATAGCCTGCTGAATGCCCTGTTCGAAATCAGCACGAATGGCATCGTACTCCTGCTTATGCTCCAGAAACCAAGGGCGGTTGTTGTTGGCCGTTAACTGGCGCAGATATTTTAGAATCCTTTTTGCATTCATCTTCTCAATCTTCTGTTTTGATGTTTTCGGAACGGAACTTTACCACCTTGTCCACGCCGTCCTCTGTCGGTGCATCAATGGCACGGAGCGTACAGTCGCGGACATCGTCGAGGACGACGGCAGGACGATAGTCGGGACGCTCGTAGCGGAAGGTGACATCGTTGACATGCAGGCCTTCGACGTGGCGGGCATAGAGACCGTAGGCGGGCGTCCAGCCGGCAAACTTCGGCTCGGGATAGTTCGTGCCCTGCTCGCGGTAGTCCTTATTGACCAGGTCGCGGGTGCCGCCGCCCTTGAAGTAGAGGCGTATGTTCGAGAGCCAGACGTTGCGCACGGGTTCGTACTTCATGCCAGTGACGATGATACTGCAGAGCGAGTCGCAGTCGTCGGCAATGACGTTCGAGATCTGGATGTCGCGAGCCGACGACGGCTGCGTCACTTCCTTCGGACCGCGGTTACGACAGCCGGTGGTAATATAAATCGGATAATGGTGGACGTGCGACATCGTGATGTTCGACACTACGATATTCTCCATACGACCCTGATCCACCTCTTCGAAAGCCAGACCGCTGCTGTAGGCAAAGGTGCAGTTCGTCAGCGAAATGTTGCGGTAGCCGCCGTTCGACTCGGTGCCGAGCTTGAAGCGTCCGCACACCCACCCTACGGGTTCGGGCACGTAGGTGCCGTCGAGCAGCGTGCCGCACTTGTAGCCCGTGATGTTGCAGTTCGACACGGCGATATGCTCACAAAGCACAGGTTTCTTCAGCGCATAGCTCGACTTCAGCACAAGGGCGTCGTCCGACGGCGTGTTAATCTTGCAGTTGGTGATGGTCATGTACTTGCAGCAGTCGATGTCGAAGCC
>JAEEGL015688640.1_pt1 | contig 12419 bp, 2 predicted proteins | sample 9134231 | NCBI WGS metagenome assembly JAEEGL01 (sample SAMN16246548, study PRJNA631951) | gut metagenome | biome: gut microbiome; feature: rumen; material: fiber-attached | host: Bos | place: Iran: Karaj | collected 2018-10 | reverse complement strand
TATAGCGCCTGGGTCCGATAGCAGAAGTCAAACGTCTTGTCGTTGTTGCTGTCCTCCGAGGAGACGAAATGGAACACGCACCCGCTCGTCTTCATCCAGTTCTCGAACGTTGCCGAGGTGCATGACGTCTCAAAGTCCACGCAGTGGGGGCAGGCGTCGCCGTTCGACCAGACGGCGATAAGCGGCACGCCATGCTTCACCGCATACGACTTGGCCTTGGAAAGGCTCGCATGCCATCTTCCCGGCACGACAGCCTGGCTTGCCGCAAGCCGCGTCTTCACCAGCGTAGCCGTGGCGCCGGCATGCACGGGCGACAATGAAACGCAGGCAACGATCGCCGCCACGAATAGTTTCATCTTCATTTGACTCCTCCTCTTCTGTTGCTGCTGATTCAAGCTCAACCATCCATGATCTGCTTCATCCAGTCGACGAAGTAGAGTTCCATCGCCGGAACGATCCGCACCCAAGGTGGCGGATTGCCGTACTCGGGCTCGTAACGGGCCGCGAACTCGCCCACCAGCAACTTGACCTTGCAGGACTGAAGCAATCCCTCGGGAAGAGCCGATGGCGGGAACGGTGGCGACACGAATATCACCTCGTCGGGAATATCAACCTGCGGGGTCTTATTCTCCTTGGCTGCAACTTCGGCCTGGTCGCGCAGCCAGTCCATCCATTTCGCGCCCGCCTCTCCGCCCAGCACAAGGCGGTGTATCTTCCCTTTAGGCAGATTCTTCACGTCGCGCACGTAGCCGACAGACGGCGCGGTGGGGCGATAGACGTAGAATCCCCGTATTTCCTTGCAGGTCAACACCCCGCCAAGAGCACTTCCGTCATCCACGATCCATATTCCAGGGTTTCTGCCCTTGACGTACACCCGTCCGCCCTCGGCGCGCACCGGATATCCGCGAGCGGGCGTACCCGATCCCGCAAGCCGCACGCCGCCCAGCACCAGGGCGGAAATCAACGCCGCGCCTCCCGCGATGTAACCGCACCATCGGATGCGAAATCCGCGCCATGGCCTGTCGAACAGGCACAATGCTGCAGCGACGATCGGCGGAATCCACAGGGGAGCAAGGACATAGAGAGGATTGAACCAGCCCGCGACAGCGAACAGGATCCATGCACCCAGGGCTATCGCCTTGCGCGTCCGAACGGCCACCACCGCAAGCAAGCCAAGCCAAGCCAACCAAGTGAACAGATAGGCAAAACGTCCGAACCACCCGTAGCCTACCAGCCGCGTCAGGTGCTCGTTCATCAGCGACCCCGGAAGTCCCACCATGTCAAGAGTCTGGTACCAGTCCAGGAACGAGCGTCCCACATGGGCGAAGTTCCACCCTCCCGGTGCCTCCACAATCATCTGGGGAACAGCGCGCCACATGTCAAGGCGAACCTCGTTAGACCACGTCGACGCGCCCTTGAAGCCGCGCGTGAAGAGCCGCGCATCGTGCGTGAAGAACCATCCGGCAGCGGCAACCGCAACAAGCGCGGCAAGTATCCACACGGCCCTTGAACGCATGACCTCCTTGCCGCGCAGGACAAATGTCGGCACCAGCGCAAGCGCGAGCGCGAGGAACGCGCCTCTCGAGGCCGTCATGACCAAAGCGAAAGAAAATGCGAGGAACAGCGCGCCGCCGAGAAACTTCAGCCAGCGCCGCTTAAGAAAGAACAGGTTGCATGCAAGCAGCGCCAGCGAGGCATACAGACAGCCGTTCTCGTTCGGGCTCAAGAAAGGCCATTGCAGACGTCCGCTTTTGTTCCACTTCGCCGAAAGGAGCTTCATCGCCTTGCGGGTGGACGCCGATGTCCGCCCCTTCCCTTTGCCGCCAGCCGCCTTGCCTTTGCGCGGAGCGGCAGATGACGATTCCTTCTCGAAAAAATAGGGCGGCACTTCCCCAGGGGGCGCCCGAACGGAATCGTACGGAAACGACTTGCTCACGTCCCCCTGGGCAAATTCGACAAGCCGCCCCTTGTGGAAGACAAAAGTGGCCGCCCCACCCTCCACATTCGGCCCCGTCTTCACCGTAATACGGTCGCCCTTGATGCGGGCACGCCACCCGCCGACGCTCCGCAGCACATCCGGCTTCTCGAAGTTCCGCATGAACTCGCGGTACGACCCGTCGGGATAGCGCATCCTGAAGAGGATAAGGCTCTCCGGCGCGAAATAGGCCGCCGCCGCCTTGTCCGGCTCCTTCTGCGGGTCAAATCCCAGCTTCTCCAGCGGAGCGGCCGCAAGGGCCGCCAGCGGGAAAAGCAGGGCAATCCGCTGGAGCAAGGATTTCATCAGTCGTTGCCTTCGCCATCCCCGTCGTCGAAGTCCTTCTCCTCCCATGTCTTCTCGTCAACGTCCATCAGGATATTGAACGGCAGCGAGGCCTTCCACTTGACCTTCTTCGTGTCTGCAGGCGGCATGATGAAGAAGCCGGCGGTCAGAGCGTTCCCGACCAGCGGCGACTCGGAGGAGGAGTCGCGGGAGAAGAGGAGGACGCCCTTGTGGACGAGGTTCTTGATCTCCTTCTGCTTCGTCGGGAAGGTTATGCCGTTGATGGTGGTGTAGGTCCACTCCCAGGCGCTGAACTTGCCGGTGACCAGGCCGGTGGCGCGCGTGAACTTCAGCGTCACGTTCCAGGGGTTGACGCTGCTGCTGAACAGCGGCGCGCCGTTGACGGAAACGAAGTCGTAGAGTCCGAGCGTGTTGTTCTTCACGAGCTTCCGCGCGTTGACCGTCAGCGAGTTGCCGACGAAACGCACCGCCAGGTTCTGCGGCGTCGACTCCGTCGCGAACTGGAAGCCCTTGGCCAGCGCCTCCGCCGGCAGATCGTTGCCGGTCTCCGCCGCCTGGATGGCGAACTCGCCGTCGATGTAGTACTTCTGCAGGTTGACGAGCTTGTCGTACCAGCCTCCCGTGGGCGCCAGCGAGATCGTGAAGCCGCTGCCGTCGCGCGAGGTGGCGGCGGACTTGGTCTTGAGCCATATCAGCTTGGCGGACGGCTTGGCCACCGGCACCGCGTCAGAGTCCTCTGCCTCTGCCTCGTCCTCTGCCTTAGGATACGCGATCTGAACGACGCCTGCCAGCGCGTATGTCGTGGACTTGCCAATGTATATCGGCACAGCCAGGGCAACGTCGTCGCCATTCTCACTGGTGCCAATAACCTGACCGATGGTGGAGAACGACACCGACGTGCCGTCTGCCAGCGCACCAGTCACCTTGACCGAGCCGGAAGCAGATACCGCAAGCGTCAGATAGCCGTTGCCTGTCGGCACGCCATCCGCAGCGACAACCTGCTCAGGAACGATCGCCACGGTGTAGTAGCCGGCGAAGTCCGCCATGGCCTCCTTGCCCTCGTCGCTGTCGTTGTTGCTGCGGTAGAGGTCGCCCGAGTAGGAAACGTCCGCAGTGAATGCCGTCTTCTTCGCGTTCAGGACCTTCATGTTCGTGATCTGCACGCTGCCAAGCTTCTCGGCAATGGCCACGGCGTTCGTCGTGTCGCCGTCGCCCACGGTGAGCGTAAGCTCGTTCGTGTACTTCTTCGTCGTCTTCTTGCCATTGGCGGTCGTGGTCACCGCAATGGTTCCCTTGAGGGTGGCCTGGAGCTGGCGCGTGGTGCCGTCGGACGTGTCGTCATAGTCGGACACCTCGTCGTAACCTGTCCCGGTAAACGTGTACGCGATACCGGCGATCGTCACCTTTGCGGTCAGCTTGCCTGCGGAGGTGGCCGTGAACACGATGCTGCCAGCACCCTGGGCGTTGTTGGGGAACATTGTACCGATGCCGCTATCCGTGACGCCATCTTCGAAAAGCGTACCCCTGAACGTGCCGACCGACGTGCCGGCAGGCAGGACGGTAACGGGCACCGCGACAGTGCTGCCATAGACCGTTGTGTACACGGGCACCTTCGTGGTCTTGCCGTTGACCTTCTTTGTCGTGGTCTTGCCTGTATCGACCTTGTTGTTGTAGCTCTGGAGCAGGAGCACGTAGTCTCCGGGCTTTGACGGCGCGCCCGTCAGGATACCCCTGGCGGTGTCCATCTTCAGTCCGGGGATCGAGCCGCTGACGATCCTGAAGCCGTTCGCGGATATCGCATCGTCACCTTCGCCCTCGCCGCCGAGCAGCAGGCCGGGCTTCACGCCCTGCAGCAACTCGATGGCCTCTCCAAGCGCAAGCCTGTTCGTCACGCTTTCGCCCGAGGCGTCCACACAGTCATCGTCGAAAGCCGTTATGGGAGCGCCATCCTTCAGCACGGAGAAGGTCCACGTTGATCCGGGCGTCCAGCTGAGGTCGTTGAGAGCCTCGTACGTGAGGTTCGTCTCGTCGGTGTAGGCGTAGTCGAGCCCCCATGCGTAGGTTTGCCCCGCCTCAAGCGCCATCGGGATGTCGACCGCGCAGGCACCGTCGAAGTCGTTCGTGATCACGGTCGTCGCCTTCGTGCCCTTGTCGAAGCGCACCCGGCAGTAGAGACCGTTTTCCTCCATAAGGTCGTCGGGGAGAGCCCAGGCGAGCGTCGTCTGGTTGGTCATGACCACAGCCTTGTCCATCGGGTCTGCGGGAAGCACATCCGAGAACGGCACCCATGCGTACGGCAAGCCATCCTCGTTCTGCTTCTCGAATGTCGCGTAGGCGTTGCCCTTCACATTGGAGAGGGCGATCTTGACCGTCGTCGTACCCTTGCCGATCACGCGCGCTATGCGGGTGTTCTCGTTCGTGTCGGAGCAGTCGATCGGCGCTTCCTTGTTGAACTGGCATGTCAGCTTGGCGGAAGGCTCTACGTCGTCGTCCGTGGCGTCATCCAGGACGAGCGACGGCTCGCAGACGAAGAAGCCCGGCCCCGTAAGCGTGTACGTGAAGGTGCTCGCCTTCGGCGTGCTGCAGAGGTTGCCCTCGTAATCTAGGAACCAGGTTCCTGTCGTAGCAAGCTTCATGCCCGCCGCGGAAGGAATCGTCTTCCCGTACACGGCCATCTGGTCTATCGCCGCGTTCTTGACGTTCACAGTGGCGGTTTTCGCGGAAAGCGTCGGCGTGAACCCGGTCTTCATCGCGGCCATCGTCAGCGTGAACTTCTTGGAGACCGTCGTGCCGCCCGTTTCCGGAAGCTCGATCTCGAAAGTCTTGTCCTCATCGTCGCCATCCTCCCACGTGAGGACTTCGGAGACGGAGACGTAGTCGGTCCCGGACTTCGCGGTGTCGCCCTTGGCGGTCGTGGTGGCAACCTTCACGGACACAGTGCCGTCCGTGCCGCCCGTGCGGCGGAACGTGAGCGTGAAGCTGTCGTCGCCGGCGACGCCTGTCACGACGGGCTTCTTGACGTTAGCCACCACATCGTCCTCGTCGGATCCTTCGCCGTATGCGACGAGCGAGATGGTGCCCGGCGTCTTCGCCGTCGATTCTACGATCGTCACCGTAGCCTCCGCCACCACGTTCGTCTGCGTCGAATACTCGTTAGCAGCAAGATCGAACTCGTCCGCAGGGAAGAGCCTCACGGAGAAGGTCAGGTTGGACGACGCCCAGTGCGCGTAGAGGTCGGGAATCAGGCGGATCTTGATCGCCTTCGCCGCCTTGTCGCCCGCCTTCCAGGAGACCTCGCCGTCCGTCACCGGGTAATAGTTCGTTCCGGGAACGGCCGTGCCCGCCTGCGTGGCGTACTTCACGCGCATCGCGCCCTCCGTGCCCGTGCGGGCGACGTAGAGCGTGGCATACTCCGTCCCCTCCTTCACGGTGAACGCATCGGCGGCCTTGGCCTTGGCGTTCGTGAACTGGACCTTGCCAGGAGTCGCCTTGCTGTAGGTCAGCGAATAGGTCGCGTCCCTGTCTTCCCCGTCGCCATGCGACACGATCACGAACGCCTTGCCGGCATCAAGCGCCAGCTTGGAAATCTCTGACCCGGTGCCGTCCGCGAGAGGCGTGCCGGCCACGGTGGCGCCGGTCACGGCGTTGGAGACGACGAGCGTGACGTTGGACGACGCGCTCGTGGCCGTGAAGTTGTAGTACGTTCCGGCCGCGGCCGTGAACGAGAAGTGGTCGGCGGGATCGCTCTCCCAGAGCGTGCGGTTCAGCGTCGCCGCCTTGTTGGCGAGCGTGATGGCGAAGGCGCCCGCAGGCGTCGCGTCGCCGTCCCCCGGCGAGTAGTTCGGCGTCTTCTCCGTCGTCGTCTTCCCGTTCTTCTTCACCTTCTTTGTCGTGTACGACATCACGTACTTCTTATCGTACTCGTCCGAATACGTCGCCGCCACCTTCACAGGCTCGTCGCCGGGATTCCATGCGGGAACGACCGGCTGCGCCGTATCCGGCGCCACGGTGAAGCCGCTGGCGGCATTGAACTTCACGCTCACCGTCGCAGGCGCAACGGCCAGCACGGCGCCACTCGCGTACTTTGCCGCCTCGGTCCCGACAGACCACGTTCCCGCTGCAGTGCCGGACAGCTCCGCCGTGACGAGTCCGAACTGCTGCATACCCTTGGCGGCGATCGCGTGCATCGTATATCCGGGGAAATCCAGGCCCTTGCCTTCGCTCACCCACACCTGGACGTAGTACATCCCGCTCACGTCAGCCGTGAACGTCAGGTCTCCCGGCAATTCCTCGTCGCTCTCGATATCCTCGATCCACTCTGGCGATACCGTTCCCGTGGTCGTGACGGACTTCTGCTTCCCGCTCGCCATGCGGAACACCTTCGAGGCGAGCTTCAGGTTCGTGGTGTCGTCGTCGCTGTAGAATTTCGCGCGCAACGAGTAGGTGAACCCCTTGCGGCAGGGAATCGCGAAGAAGTCGTAAAGGTCATTCGGACCAAGGCGATGAGGCCCGTGGATTGCGCCGATCTGCACGGCGGCATCGCGGTTCGCTTCCGTCATGGCAACCGCCGTGTCGTTCGTCGTCGCAGGATAGGGCGTCAGAAGGGTGGCGCCCGTGTACACGTCGTCACCGGAATCCCAGTCGTCGGGCTTCGGCAGGTCTGCTCCGTTGCGTGCGGAGAGTATGATCTCCCCGGCGTGATCTACGTCTTCCGAGTCAGGCCCGTCGTAAACACCCAGCTCGGGATCGTACACGCCCACATAGTACAGTCCCGATTCCGTGGCCGAGACCACGACCCTGGAATCGAGCGACCCGTTGCCGGCGGACACGTTTGAGGCAAGGACCTTTCCTTTCGAGTCGTAGGCCACCATCTTCTGCTCCTTCGAGGCGCCAGAGGTCTCGAACACCCACCGCTCGCCCTTGTTCAGGTAAATCTTGGAGAGATGCTCGTCGATGATCGCGTCATGGTAGTTCTGCGTGTTGGAGAGCCGCCCCGGCACGAACTTCGTCTCGTACCCGTTCTCCTCGAGGAGCGGCAAGGCCGGATGCGCACTGATGGCGCGTTTGGGAACGGCCATGAATTTGAACTGAAATTGCTGCGCGACCCCGCCTGAAACCGTGAAAGTGTACAAATCGTCCTCGAACGGCGTGATGACATACGCATCGTTCCAGGCGTTCGTGTAGGCCGCGTCGTCTTCCGTGTTCTGGTTGCCGAGCTCGTCCGCATCGGTCGGATCTATGGAGATGTCGAGCTCGCCGGCCGTGGCGCTGCCCTTCCGCGTGTACACGCGATACTTTCGCCCGGCCTTGAGCTTCGCGCGGAACCAGTATTCGCCTTCGTCAAGCAGCTTCCTGCTTCGCGTGGTCCACGACTCCTTGAATGAGATGGTCTCGGGACTCTCCTCCGACCCCCTCACGGTGAATGTCTTTATCCCGCTGGTGAAATGGAGCGTGGCCGACTCGCCGATATCGCCATACACGGCGACGATGTACCTTCCGGTACCCGGATCCTCATCGTCCCAGCTCTCCGCGTACATGTAGGCGATCTTGGTCTCGCCGTCGTTGATTTCTTCTACGTCAAAGTCGGCGGCGGGTTCCTGGTCCTCGCGCTTCTCCGACTTGCCGTAGTAGTCATCGTCCGTGTACACGTCGAAGTCCATGGTTTCCGTATTGCCGCCATCGAGCCAGATCGTGTACGCCCCCCCCTTACTGAGCGTCACCTTGTAGTAGCAGACGCCGCTGTCGAGATAACGGTCCTCCTTGTCCTCCTCGTCCGGATCGTACTCGTTGACGAGCACAACCGTCTGTGCCGACTTGAGCGACTTGGCCTTGCCGGGATAGCTGCCGCTGGCAGGCTTGCCGAATGCGACTCCCGACGCAAGAAGCATCGCCAAAAGCGCAAGCATTTTCGTTTTCATTTCTTGATTCCTTTCCTCTTGAGATCAGATTGTCCTGCCGGCGCGACTACTTGCCCGCCTGCACGCCCACCGAGAACGGAACGCTTCTCCGCACCGTAGCCTTGCGGATGCGGCCGTACTCGTCCTCGTACTCGCATGTGTCGTTGAACCACGCCGTTCCGCTGATGAACGGCCGCGACGTGTCGGTTGCTCCGCCAGCCTGCGTGCTGCACTCGCCGCAGTTGCCGTCGCCCCAGCCCGGCATCACTATGCCCTTGTACGTCAGCGTCGTTTTCCCGCTCTCGTACGGCAGCACGAGCGTGCCGCTCACGATGCCGGTCCCGAGCGTAAACGAGAGCTTCTTGTCGGACGAGACGATGGAGCTGGTCTTGGTCTTCGCATTCTTCGTCGCCTTCTCGAACGTCACGGTGACGGCCGTCAAGTTCGTGGCCCCATCCAGCTGCAGCTCTCCGGCGCTGAGGCTGTCCACGATCTCTTCGTCCAAGGCAGGCCCAGGCATTGCGAACAGCTTCAGCTTCGATGCCGACAGCGCGGCGTGGCAGCAAGTCTTGAAGTCTTCCGTGCTGTCGTAGTACGTGCCGAACACGTCAAGCATCGCCTCGCAGGAAATCGCCTCCGCAGCCTCGATGTGGCTCCAGACAAGATCGCACTCGCCGTCTCTCGACACGGACTTGCGGACGGTCTTGTACGAGCACCGTCCCTCGCAGACGCCGGCCACATTGACGTCGTTGGTCGCGGTCTTGTCCGCCGCACCCGGCGTGATCTGCACGGTACCCGCAAGCGTGTCGGCCGCGGATGCGGACAAGAGGGGCACGACAGCCCGCTTCCAGTACTCGAAGCCCTCGTCGGGAATCCAGTCCTTCGCAACAAGCGTGGACACGCCGGAGAACGGCTTTCCGTTCGGCAGGACGCCCGCGTATGTCACGCTGCCCGAGTTGACGGCCGCAGCCGTGTTCATCTTCAGGGTCACGTACGCGTCGCCCGCAGCCAGCACGGCACCGGAAACAACTTCCTTGCGCGGCAGGCTCACCGTGTAGTACCCCTTGAAGTCGGTGGCGGGATTGGCCGCGCTCCAGAAGTTTTCCAGCTCCACGGGCTTGGCGACCGCCTCGTGCGTGTCGGCGGTCTCAAGCCGCACCTTCACCTTCCCGTCAGGAAGCGCCTCCACCGCCAGCACGCACTCGTTGGTGTCTATGACGCCGGCAAGCGAGGCATTCAGCGTCGCGCCGTCCTCCCCGAATCCGTCCCAGTTCGCGCAGGAGAACGACACCGTGCCGTACTCAGCCGTGCGGAGCTTGGCGCTTGCCCGGCCTGTGCGCGGCAACGTGAGCGTGAGCACGCCAAGAAGCCTATTGGTCGAATCGTAGATCAAGGGCACATCCTTGAAGGTGCGGGAAACTGCCACCGACGGATTGAGCGGCGCCGTCCCGCCCGTTCCGCCGCCCGCCGTCACGGGATCCAGCACGTCTACCGTCACAGCCACCGTCAGACCGGCCTTGCTGCCGTTGTAAGCGCGGAACGAGGCCGTGGTCGAACCGGCCTTTGTCGGCACTCCGGAAATCACGATCTCCATGTTCTCCTTGTCGAACTTCCAGGCGAGGCCGGTGGCCAGGCTGCCGGAGAATTTCTTCACCGTCGTCTCGTCCGTTGCCTTGTCGTCCAGCTTGATGCGCCTTTCGGCTATCGGGACGTAGTTCGTGGCAGGTATCAGGACCTCACCCTCCATGAACCCAGGCACGTCAGGATCGAGGAGATTGACCGTCAGGATGCGCCTGTCGGCGTTCACAGCCGTGCCTTTGGCGGGCGTCAGCGTCACCTTGACCTTCTTGCCTGGCGTGGCAGGGAGCGACAGTGTAGACTGCTTCTCGGACTTGTCGCGTCCCTCCCAGGAGAACTCGGTCACGTCAAGGTCGCCCTCAGACGCCGCAAGCGTCGCGGACAGCGTGCCATCCGCCCCGTCCACGCGGCCAAGATAGACATCCATGTCCTGCCCGGCGCGGGCGAACGCCGTCATCGTCGAGGAGATGGCCGGATTGGACCTGGAAATCTCGAGCCGTCCGGGGACGCGCTTGTCGTTGTCGCGAAGCGTCATGCGGAACTCGGTGATGCCAGGCTCCGCGTCGCCGCCGCAGACAGCAGTGAAGTAGAGATACTGGTCGCCATCTGCATACGGGTTGTCGAGCACCTCCACCACGAGCGTCTTCTCCTTCCCGTCGCCGTCTTCCCACACGACTTCGTCGCTGAAACCTTCTGGAATCTCGAACAGGTTGTCAAGCTTCGAGGACCTTTCCGCGTTGAGCGAAACCGACATCGTTGCCCTGCCGGAGACGCCGCCCGTACGGGCCAAGCGGATCTCGTAGGAGCCGATCGTCTCGCCCACCACGGCGCTACCCATAGCGAACCCGACCTTGCCGGGATGCCACAGCTGGTTCGTCACATTCTTGCCCGCCAGCTTGAGCGTGACATCGCCATCCACCTGGGCGGTGTAGAGATCGTCGCTTTCCCCGACCTTGGCCAGGAACTCGCTGTTGCCTTCGGCTGCGAGACCCGTAATCCTGTAGACCTCGTTGGAGACGAGCGTGATCGACATCTCAAGGTTGTCGTCCGTGATCTCCACCTCATCCGCCACCTCTGTCGGCTGTACCACGAAGTCGGACTCCAGCGTGTACTGGCAGACGGTCGAGTCCATGCTCGTGTGCGCGAAGAAAGCGTCCTCGGGGTAGGTGGCATTGCCGGTCAGGCAGCTAACCTGCAGGAAGCAGTTGGTCGAATTAACATTGCCGGAAAGCTCGATCCCCTCGGAAAGCTTGCCGGACGCCTGTGCGATCAGCGTGCTGTTCGTCCCGGATGCCGCGTATGCCAGCAGCTTCATCCCCAGCGTCACGTCCTTTTCGCCGGAAAGTGAGAACTTGACCCTGCGACCCTTCGTCTCGTCCGCCTTTAGGCGATAGACGTCTGTCGCGTCGGCGAAGGAAACAGTTTTCCCTTCAATCTTCTCGCGCTTGCCAACCGTTTCCGGAGTCGTCATGCGGTCGTCATTCGCCTCCTCGTTCTCCTCCGCGATCTGGTCGAAAATCTCCTCCAGCCTCGTCAGAACGCCTGGCTCAAATTCCTTCGGGCCAGACTTCGAGTACTGGTTGAACCGTCCGGCGACCGTCCCGTCGTCGCGCAACACCAGCAAGATCGGCACGCCGGTGCGCACCTTCGTCTTGTCGGCCAGCATGCGGTCCGGCGTGTTCCAGCCGCCATCGACCGTGCTGGTGCCGACCAGTTCCGCGTTGCGCTCGGCGACGGCCTGCGCCGCCTCGCGGGAAATGCCGTGGCGCGAGAGGTAGCCCGAGCCGCTCTGCACGCGCAACGCCTCGTTCGAGTAGTTAGGCGTGAAGTTGGCGGTCACGTACCTGTCGCCGTTCGTCGTGACGTTGTAGTTGAGGAGTGAAGGCAGATCGCCATTGGTGGGATCGCTCGGAACGTCGATAGCCACGAGCGCGACCTTGTTGTCCCTCGCCCAGTCCTTGAACCGCTGGTCGCCGAAGAAGTTGCGCTCCGCCGCCGAGCAGTCCCCGCACCAGAGAGAGCCCTCCACCAGCACGAGCGTGTGGGCCTTGGCCGGAGACCCATTCATGAGGCGCGGACGTGCGGAATGCATCGACACGCCGTTCTCCGCCTTCACCTTCGCGAGGGCCACGTCAAGGTCCATCGTCCACTCGCCCCACTCGAGCTCGTCGGCAGTCTTCTCGCCGACGAACGCGGGGTTCTTCGCAGAGTTCTCGACCGCGCTCACCGCCGTGATGTGGTTCGTGGCCACGGCCTTGCCGCTCGCGTCGAGCAGAACCAGCGTAACCTGGTTGCTCACGCTGGTAAGGGACGCGGTGTCCACCACCACGCTCTTCTCGGATTCGTTCTTGGCCCAGACCACGGTGTTTGTCACGACCTCCCCGTTCGGGTAGACCGCAAGAACAGTGTTCGTCGATGCGACGCTAGACGCATTGCTCGCACGCGACAGGGGGACTTCCACCGGTTTCGTGTTGTCGACCTCCACCTCCAGGCGCGCCTGCTCCGCATCGACCGCGTCGAAGCCGCCGCCAGTGTACTTCGGTGTCGCCGGTGTCGTCGACGGCTTGTAGTTCTTCAGCTTCTTCTTGAGCCAGGCAACAGCCTTCTTCGCGCCCGCAGTGCCGTCCTGCGTGCCGTCCAGCGTATCGCCCATCGAGTATGTA
>JAEEGL014259283.1_pt1 | contig 12419 bp, 24 predicted proteins | sample 9134231 | NCBI WGS metagenome assembly JAEEGL01 (sample SAMN16246548, study PRJNA631951) | gut metagenome | biome: gut microbiome; feature: rumen; material: fiber-attached | host: Bos | place: Iran: Karaj | collected 2018-10 | reverse complement strand
GCCGTAGCCGTTGGCTCGGTCGTCGTCCTCACAACCGTGGTGTTGTCATGAACCCGGTCGATCACCCGATGGGTGGTGGTGAAGGTCGTGCTTCTGGCGGTCACCCGCGTTCACGCAAGGGCTTGCCGGCCAAGGGCTACAAGACTCGTTCGCCGAAGGCTGCTTCAAGCAAGTATATTATCGACAGAAGAAAGAAGTAATTTAATCAGGAAAATTTCATAATTATGAGTCGTTCATTAAAAAAAGGTCCATACATCCATTACAAACTCCAGCAGAGAGTTATGGAAAATGTTGAAAGCGGCAAGAAAACCGTTATCAAGACATGGTCAAGAGCATCTATGATTTCTCCTGATTTCGTCGGTCAGACGATCGCCGTCCACAATGGCAACAAGTTCATCCCTGTCTATGTGACTGAGAACATGGTTGGCCATAAGCTTGGCGAGTTTGCCCCGACCCGAATCTTCAGAGGTCATGCCGGAAATAAAGATAAAGGTAACAAGTAAAATTCGTAACAATGGGATCTAGAAAACATAAGAGAGCAGAAGCTATCAAAGAGGCCAGCAAGACCGTCGCCATTGCTCATTTGAACAATGTTCCGACCTCGCCTTTCAAGATGCGCCTCGTGGCCGACATGATTAGAGGCCAAAAAGTCGAGCTTGCACTGCATTCCTTACAATACTCGACCAAGGATGCTGCGAAGCCGGTTCACAAGCTGCTTCGTTCGGCAATCGCGAATTGGGAAGCTAAGAACGAAGGTAAACGCGTTGAGGACAGCAACCTTTATGTCAAGGAAATCTGGGTCGACGAAGGTCGTACCTTGAAACGCATCCAGGCAGCCCCTCACGGACGTGCCTTCCACATCCGCAAACGTTCAAATCACGTAACTATCATTGTTGATAGCAGAGTTGCTAACGAAGAATAATTGGAGAATAAAAAGTTTAAATAATGGGACAAAAAACTAATCCTATAGGTCTTAGATTGGGAATCATCAAAGGATGGGATTCCAATTGGTATGGCGGAAAAGACTTTTCAGCTAAGCTCGTTGAGGACGACAAGATCCGTAAGTATCTTAACGCCCGTCTCGGCAAAGCTGGCATTTCAAAGATCGCCATCGAACGTTCCTTGAAATATGTCACTGTCACCATCTTCACAGCTCGTCCGGGTATGATCATCGGCAAAGGCGGCGAAGAAGTCGACAAGTTGAAGAAAGAACTGGTGAAACTCACCGGCAAGGAAATACAAATCAACATCAACGAGATTAAGAGGCCTGAACTCGATGCTTACATTGTGGCTAGCACAATTGCCAAGCAAATCGAAGGCCGTGTCTCTTATCGCCGCGCCATCAAGACGGCTGCGTTCAGCACCATGAGAATGGGAGCTGAAGGCATCAAGATCTTGATCTCTGGCCGCGTCGGAGGTGCTGAAATCGCACGTTCTGAATCTTATAAGGAAGGCCGTATCCCGCTGCATACCCTGCGCGCCGATATCGACTATTCCTTGGTTGAAGCTCATACTTCCTATGGCCGTCTCGGCATTAAGGTATGGATCTGCAAGGGCGAAATCTACGGCAAACCGGAACTGGTTCCTACGAGTGTCAACGCCCCCGCCAAGAGACAGCCTGCTCAACGTCCTGCCGGTCGTGGGCCTCGTCGTAGCGAAGGAAAACGTAAATGATCGTGTAATCTTTAAAAGTTGACTGAATATGTTACAACCTAAAAGACAAAAATACAGAAGGCCACAAAAAGGCAAGATGAAGGGTAACGCTCACCGCGGCCATGAACTTGCTTTCGGCTCTTTTGGAATCAAGACACTGGAAGAGGCTTTGATTACTGCTCGTCAGATCGAAGCTGCCCGTCAGGCCGTCACTCGTTACATGAAACGTGAAGGTCAAATTTGGATCAGAATCTTCCCCGACAAACCCATCACCAAGAAGCCTCTTGACGTTCGTATGGGTAAGGGTAAAGGTGATCCTGAGTACTTTGTAGCTCGTGTCACTCCAGGCCATATGCTGTTTGAAGCTGAAGGTGTGCCGTTGGCAATCGCCAAGGAAGCTCTTCGTCTCGCAGCTCAGAAGTTGCCTGTCACCACGAAGTTTGTTGTTAGAAGAGATTACGTTGAATAATTTAGTGATAATAAACAATGAAAAAGCAAGAATCATTAAGAGACTTAAGCATTGCCGATCTTAACGAGCGCCTTGAGCAAACCCAAGAGCAACTCGTCAAGATGAGACTCAACCACGTTGTTTCTCCCCTCGACAATCCTAACCAGATCCGCGCCGCCCGTAAGGACATTGCACGTTATCTTACTGAATTAAGAAGACGCGAACTTGAAGGTAATAAATAACTAAACGACGATAGATAAAATGGAACTCAATAGAAATCTCAGAAAAGAAAGAATCGGCGTGGTAGTCAGCAATAAAATGCAGAAATCCATCGTCGTGGAGATCGAACGTCGCGAGAAGCACCCGATTTACGGCAAGTTTATCAAGAAAACCAGCCGTTTTATGGCTCATGACGAGAAAGAAGAATGCAACATCGGTGATACCGTGCGCATCATGGAAACCCGTCCGCTGAGCAAGAGAAAATGTTGGAGATTAGTAGAAATTATCGAAAGGGCTAAGTAATATGATACAACAGGAAACCAGACTCGCAGTAGCTGATAATAGTGGTGCAAAAGAAGTTCTTTGCATCAGAGTGTTAGGCGGTACCAAGAAACACTACGCCCACATTGGCGATATCATCGTGGTAACCGTTAAAAGCGCCATCCCGAGCGGTAACGTAAAGAAAGGTACCGTCTCAAAGGCAGTCGTAGTCCGCACGAAGAAGGAAACTCGTCGTCCCGACGGTTCCTATATCCGCTTCGATGACAACGCTTGCGTCTTGCTCAACCAAGCCGGCGAACTCATCGGTACCCGTATCTTTGGCCCCGTGGCCAGAGAGTTGCGTGAAAAGCAATTCATGAAAATAGTTTCGCTTGCTCCAGAAGTACTGTAATTATAACTTTTAAAAACGAAAGAAAATGAGTAAATTACACGTAAAGAAAGGCGACACTGTTTTGGTCCTTTCAGGCAATGATAAAGGTAAGCAAGGTAAGGTGATGAGAGTGGATGTGAAAAACAACAGAGCTATCGTCGAAGGCGTTAGAATCATCTCTAAGCACACCCGCCCCAACGCCGAGCATCCTCAAGGCGGCATCGTGAAACAAGAAGCCCCTATCCACATCTCCAATCTTATGGTGGTCGACAAGAACGGCACGCCCTCAAGAATTGGTCGTAAGAAAGATGAAAATGGTAAATTGGTCCGTTATTCAAAGAAATCCGGCGAAATCCTAAAGTAATATGAAATATCAACCCAGACTTAGAGGACAATACAAGAGTGAAATCGTGCCTGCATTGATGGAAGAATTCCACTATAAGAGTGTGATGCAGGTTCCACGGCTTTTGAAAATTTCACTGAATCAGGGTATCGGCGCTGCATTGGCCGATAAGAAACTGATTGACTATGGTATAGATGAAATGTCTGCTATCACCGGTCAGAAAGCCGTACCGACTATTTCTAAACATGACGTCAGTAACTTCAAACTGCGTCGTGGCAACCCGATTGGCGTGCACGTAACCCTGCGCGGCGACAAAATGTACGAATTTCTCGAACGTTTAGTTTGCGTAGCGCTTCCTCGTGTTCGTGACTTTAGAGGTATCAGCGACAAGGGCTTCGATGGCCGTGGTAACTACAGCTTCGGTATCACCGAGCAGATCATCTTCCCCGAAATCGACATCGAAAAGGTCGTGAAGATGAACGGTATGAACATCACCTTCGTCACATCAGCCAATACTGACCAAGAGGCTTTGTCTTTGTTGAAACATTTTGGCCTTCCGTTTAAAAATCAAAACAAGTAACCCATGGCAAAAGAATCAATGAAAGCGCGTGAGCGCAAAAGAGCAAAAATGGTTGCGAAGTACGCTGAGAAACGTGCAGCCCTGAAAGCTGCCGGTGACTATGAGGCTCTGCAGAAGTTGCCGAAGAATGCCAGCCCCGTCCGCCTGCACAACCGCTGCAAACTCAGCGGCCGTCCGAAAGGCTACATGAGACAATTTGGCATTTCTCGTATCGATTTCCGTGAGATGGCCCTTAAAGGCTTGATTCCAGGCGTAAAGAAAGCTAGTTGGTAAACATTTAAGATTAGATAAAGATGAATACAGACCCTATAGCAGATTATCTGACTCGCATTCGCAATGCTGTCAAAGCTAAGCATAGAATCGTTGAAATCCCTGCCTCAAACATCAAGAAGGCTATGACCAAGATCCTCTTTGAGAAAGGCTATATCCTCAACTATAAGTTTGAAGAAGGTGAGAAGAAATCACAGAATGTCATCAAGATCGCTCTGAAATATCATCCTGTGACCAAACTGCCCGCCATCACGACCATCGACCGTGTCTCACGTCCTGGCTTGAGAAGGTATGCAGATAGTGAAAACCTCCCGAGAGTGATGAATGGCCTCGGTATTGCCATCATCTCCACCTCTCAGGGTGTGATGACCGACAAGGAAGCCCGCAAGCTTCACATCGGCGGTGAAGTGATTTGTTACGTTAGCTAAAAGAATAGGAGATAGAAAGTATGTCAAGAATTGGTAAATTGCCTATCGCCATCCCCGCTGGCGTAACGGTCGACATCAAAGACGGTGTCATCACAGTGAAAGGTAAATTGGGCGAATTGTCCCAAAAGTTCTATGACCATGTGATCCTCGAAGTGGAAGGTGACCAGATCCATGTGAAACCAAACGAGGCTGTTGCCGAGGCTGGTTCCAAGCATGGTCTCTACCGCGCTTTGATCGCCAACATGGTGAAGGGCGTCAGTGAAGGTTTTGAAGTGGTCCAAGAGTTCGTTGGCGTTGGCTACAAAGCTGAAGCCAAAGGCCAAATCCTTGAAATGGCCCTCGGATTCTCCCACAACATCTTCATGGAAATGCCCCCTGAGATCAAAATTGAAACCATCAACGAAAGAGGTAAGAATCCTATTTTGAAGATGCGCTCATACGACAAACAACTTCTTGGTCAGGTGGCCGCTAAGATCCGTTCGATGCGTAAGCCTGAACCTTATAAGGGTAAGGGTATCAAGTTCGAAGGCGAAGTCCTGAGACGTAAAGCAGGTAAAGCTGCTGGTAAATAATCATTAATACCTCAGTAAGAAAATGGCAAAAACTAAAGAAGAAAGAAGACAATATATCAAGAAGAGCATCAGAAGGAAAATCTCCGGTACTGCTGCCCGCCCCCGTATGTCTGTCTTCAGAAGCAACAAGCAAATTTATGTGCAGCTGATCGACGATGAAGTCGGCAAGACATTGGCTGCCGCCAGCTCTCGCGAGAATGGCATCGAAAATGAAAAGATTACGAAGATCGAACAAGCCGCCAAGGTGGGTGCCCTCATCGCTGAAAAGGCCAAGGCTGCCGGTATCGAAGCAGTGGTGTTCGACCGTAATGGTTATTTGTATCATGGTAGAGTGAAGTCGCTGGCCGACGCCGCTCGTAATGGAGGACTTAAATTCTAATTGTTATGGCAGAAGTTAATGTAAAAAGAGTAAAGTCTAGCGAAATCGAGTTCAAAGAACGTCTCGTTAGCATCAACCGCGTCACCAAGGTGACCAAAGGTGGTCGTACTTTCACTTTCGCAGCACTTGTTGTCGTAGGCAATGAGAATGGCGTCGTCGGTTACGGCCTCGGTAAAGCCAAAGAAGCTACCGCTGCTATTCAAAAGGGCGTCGATGATGCCAAGAAGAACCTCGTGAAGGTTCCCGTTCTGAATGGCACACTGCCTCATGAAGAATATGGCAAGTACAGCGGCGCTTATGTCTTCATCCAACCCGCTACGCCTGGTACCGGTGTTATCGCTGGTGGTGCTATGCGTGCCGTGCTTGAAAGCGTTGGCGTGAAGAACGTGCTGGCTAAGTCAAAGGGCTCGTCCAACCCGCACTCTGTCGTGAAGGCTACCTTCGATGCTCTCACCAGAATGCGCGACGCTTACACGGTCGCTCAGCTGAGAGGCGTGGATTTGGATACTGTGTTTAACGGATAATACTTTTGAAAGATGAAAAAAGTTAGAATCACCCAAGTCAGAAGTGGCATCGGAAGACCACAAGATCAGAAGGACACCCTGAGATCACTCGGTCTGAGAAGAATCAACCATTCGGTTGAAGTTGACATGGACAATGCCTGCACCGCTGGTATGGTCAATAAAGTGGCACATCTTCTCAAGATAGAAGAAATTTAATGTTGAACTTTTCAAATCTACAATACTATGGATTTAAGTAATCTCAAACCAGCAAAAGGCTCTACAAAGGAAAAGAAAAGATTAGGCCGTGGTCAAGGCTCGGGAAGAGGCGGCACGTCAACGCGCGGTCACAAGGGCGCTCAATCACGCTCTGGTGCAAAGCGTAAGATCGGCTTCCAAGGCGGTCAGATGCCTCTCCAACGTTTGGTTCCTAAGTTCGGTTTCACCAACAGGAATCGCGTTGAGTATTGCCCCATTAACCTCGCAACTTTGCAGAAGCTTGCTGACAATGGCGTTTCGGTGGTTACCCCCGAAGTGCTTGTTGAACGTGGTATCACCCACAAGAACGAACTCGTTAAGATTCTTGGCAGAGGTGAGTTGACTGCAAAAATGGAAGTTAAAGCCCACGCTTTTTCCGCTAAAGCTAAAGAAATGATCGAAGCTGCTGGCGGTTCTTGCGAAAAATACGAATCGTGATGAGTAGATTAATAGAAACTATAAGGAATATCTTTAAGATTGAGGAACTGCGTAAACGTATCCTTTACACAATTCTCATCATCTTAATCTATCGCTTTGGTTCATTCGTTGTCATTCCTGGCATCGATCCCAACAAATTGTCAGCCCTGCAGAATAGCAGCACCCAAGGCCTGCTCGGATTATTGAACATGTTCTCCGGTGGCGCTTTCGGCAATGCTTCTATCTTTGCTCTGGGTATCATGCCTTACATCACCGCATCCATCATCATTCAGCTGTTGGGTATGGCTGTTCCGTATTTCCAACGTCTGCAGAGGGAAGGTGAAAGTGGAAGGAAGAAGTTGAACCAGATCATGCGTTATCTGACTGTCATTATCGTTCTGGTGCAAGCTCCTGGCTACATCAAGAACGTTTTGGTCCAGTTGCCTAACGAGGCAGTCACTCCTTTCGATCCTTATGTGTCTAATCCCGGATTTTTCTTCTGGTTCTCATCAGTGGTCCTCCTGATCGCCGGCACCTTGTTCGTCATGTGGCTCGGTGAGAAGATCACGGATAAGGGTATCGGCAATGGTATCTCCCTGATCATTATGATCGGTATCATTGCCCGTCTGCCCGGTGCTTTCGTTGGCGAATGCGCCGCTCGCTTTGCCCAAGGTGGTACAGGCCTCTTGATCCTTGTCATTGAACTTATCGTCTTGTTCTTTGTCATGGTTGGCACCATCGCCCTTGTTCAAGGCACCAGAAAGATTCCGGTACAGTATGCAAAACGCGTCGTTGGCAACCGCCAATATGGTGGCGTTCGCCAATACATCCCGCTGAAAGTGAATGCTGCTGGCGTTATGCCTATCATCTTCGCCCAAGCCATCATGTTCTTGCCCATTACCATTGCCGGTTTTAGACAGACTGAGGCTTTGACGGGATTTGCTGCCGCTTTCACCAACATCAATGGCTTCTGGTACAACTTCGTGTTCTTCCTGCTCATCATCGCCTTCACGTATTTCTATACGGCTGTTACGATGAATACCAATCAAATGGCAGAAGACATTAAGAAGAACGGCGGCTTTATCCCCGGTGTCAAACCTGGTAAGAAGACGGCCGAGTACCTCGACAGCATCATGTCAAGGATCACCCTTCCGGGTTCCATCTTCCTTGCCATCGTGGCCATCATGCCTGCTCTCGTCTCCCTGATGGGCGTCAGCTCCGCATTCTCCCACTTCTATGGCGGAACGTCCTTGCTGATTCTTGTAGGTGTTGTTCTCGACACTTTACAACAGATCGAAAGCCATCTTTTGATGCACCATTACGATGGTTTGACCAAGACCGGTCGTATCAAAGGCCGTATTGGCAGGATGTAATCGGTTCAGGCTCTTTGCTTATTGACGCAAGGCATCCAAGCCTACTACTCATTTCGGGAAGTCCACGGTTTCAACAACCGCAAGGCTATTGAGACTGCGGATTTCCTGAAGTTTGAGTTGGACTCTCATGCTTGAGACAATAATTTTGAAATTATTGAAAAATTAAATCTCTCGTATTGAAAGTTTTACTATCTTTGCCGCCCGAAATATTTTAGGGCTGAAAAGCGAGTAGGCTGGAATGGTAGAACCCAAGTAACAATATATCAGTTGTTTACGGGTTTCCGCTTTCGTCGTTTATAAGTTCAAGGCTCCTGAAATGTTTGAAAACAAGTTGTATTTGAAAAGAAATAATATGGTAAAACAATTGTCAATAGAGCAAGAAGGCACAGTGGTAGAAGCATTGGGTAATGCAATGTTCCGCGTGGAATTGGAGAACGGTTTGGTTATTATTGCCACCATCTCCGGTAAGATGCGTATGCACTACATCAAGATTCTTCCTGGTGACAAGGTCAAGTTGGAAATGTCTCCTTATGATTTGACGAAAGGCCGTATCACTTTCAGATACAAGAATTAAGATAAAAAACAAAATCTATATTGAAATGAAAGTTCAAGCATCCGTAAAGAAGAGATCTGCTGACTGCATCATTGTGAAGCGTAAAGGCAGAGTGTACGTTATTAATAAGAAGAACCCTAAAGAAAATCAGCGTCAGGGTTGATTCGATTGTATTTATAAATTAAGTAAAAGTAATAATATGGCAAGAATCGCTGGTGTAGATATCCCGAGCAATAAAGCTGGAGAAATCTCTTTAACCTACATTTACGGCATTGGAAGATCTTTGTCGAAGGAAATTCTGAACAAGGCAGGCGTTGAGCCCTCCAAGAAAGTTCAGGATTGGACCGACGAGGAACAAAATACTGTTCGTAACATCATCGCCGATCAGTATAAGACCGAAGGTGAACTTCGTGGTGAAGTTCAAATGAACATTAAGCGTTTGATGGATATCGGTTGCTACAGAGGTATCCGTCATCGTGCTGGCCTCCCCGTTCGCGGCCAAAGCACCAAGAACAATGCTAGAACCCGTAAGGGTCGTAAGAAGACTGTCGCAAACAAGAAGAAAGCTACTAAGTAATTAGCAGTTGGATCATAATAACACTAAAAATTTCAAAAATTTAAAATGGCAAAGACCAGTAAAGCTACTAAGAAACGTGTGGTGAAGATTGAAGCCGTTGGTAAAGCATTCGTTAAGGCTTCTTTCAATAACATCATCATTTCTTTGACTAACAATGAAGGACAAGTCATCTCTTGGGCATCAGCAGGAAAAATGGGCTTTAAGGGCTCCAAAAAGAACACCCCTTATGCAGCTCAAATGGCCGCTGAAGAATGTGCCAAGACCGCCTATGACTTGGGATTACGTAAAGTTAAAGTGTATGTAAAAGGACCTGGTTCAGGACGTGAATCTGCTATCCGTGCTATCCACTCAATGGGTGTTGAAGTGACCGAAATCATCGACGTTACCCCATTGCCGCACAACGGCTGCCGTCCTCCGAAACGTAGAAGAGTGTAATAGTTGAACAATTAAAAAATTTGAATTATGGCTAGATATACAGGTCCAAAAACGAAAATCGCTCGTAAGTTCGGTGAACCTATTTTCGGTTCCGACAAGTATTTTGAAAGAAGAAACTATCCTCCAGGGATGCATGGCGCAGCCAAACGCAGAAAGAAAGTCTCTGAATACGGTACTCAGCTTCAAGAGAAGCAGAAAGCTAAATATACTTATGGCGTTCTTGAAAGACAATTCCGCAAGACTTTCGAATTGGCCCGCCGTAAGGAAGGCGTGACCGGCCTCATCCTTATGCAATTATTGGAATCCCGTCTTGACAACGTGGTTTATCGTCTCGGCATTGCTCCTACCCGTAGCGCAGCTCGCCAACTCGTGAATCACCGTCATATCGTCGTTAATGGTAACGTTCTGAGCATTCCTTCCTACCTCGTGAAGGTCGGTGATGTTGTGGGCGTTCGTGAGAAAGCAAAGAGCTTGGAAGTGATCACCAACTCCTTGGAAGGCCGTCAAGGTAGCAACTTTGCCTGGCTTGAATGGGATGCTGACAAGATGGGCGGTAAGTTCTTGAATTATCCGACTCGTGAGGAGATCCCGGAAAATATCAATGAACAGCTTATCGTTGAATTGTATTCTAAGTAATTGTTGATTGTTAACCTGGTAAAAAAAATAAATATGGCAATATTAGCGTTTCAAAAACCTGATGAGGTAATCATGGTCGAAAGCTCAGAAACGAAAGGCGTTTTTGAGTTCCGCCCCCTTGAACCAGGTTTCGGTATCACCATTGGTAATGCACTTAGAAGGATTTTGTTGTCTTCCCTCGAAGGCTTCGCTATCACTTCTATCCATATCGATGGCGTTAGTCATGAATTTGCATCTATCGACGGCGTTATCGAAGACGTCGCCGACATTGTTCTCAATTTCAAGCAAGTCCGCCTTAAACAACTCGTTCCTACCGAAGTTCACGAAAAAGTGAACTTTACTATTACGGGACAAGAACAGTTTGTTGCTGGAGATATCAACAAGTACCTTTGCTCTTTCCAAGTTTTGAATCCGGAACTTGTGATCTGCAATCTCGATCCATCTGTGAAGTTGAACATCGAACTCAACATCAACAAGGGTAGAGGATATGTCCCAGCCGACGAGAACAAGGTGGCAGGCGCTCCTGTCGACACCATCGCAATCGACTCCATTTACACGCCCATTCGTAACGTGAGCTATAAAGTCGAGAACTGGCGTGTGGAACAGAAGACCGACTATGAAAAGCTTGTTATCGAAATTGAAACCGATGGCTCGATCAATCCTAAAGATGCCTTGAAAGAAGCCGCAAAGATCCTCATTTATCACTTCATGCTTTTCTCTGACGAGAACATCAACCTTGTTCCTGATGAGAAAACTGTCACCGAAGAGTTCGATGAAGGCTCATTGCATATTCGTCAGCTCCTTAAGACCAAGCTTGTTGACCTGGATCTTTCGGTCCGTGCCCTCAACTGCTTGAAGGCTGCTGAAGTTGAAACGCTTGGCGAACTTGTTGCCTTCAATAAGCAAGACCTCCTGAAATTCCGCAATTTCGGTAAGAAGTCATTGACGGAGTTGGACGAACTGGTCAGAAGCAGAGGCCTCGAGTTCGGAATGAATGTCAGCAAATATAAATTAGATAAGGAATAAGAAGATGAGACACAATAAGAAATTCAATCACTTAGGAAGAAAAAGCGCCCATCGTAAGTCGATGCTTTCCAACATGGCTTGCTCGCTGATTCTTAAAAAGCGCATCATTACTACCACGGCCAAGGCTAAGGCATTGCGCCTCTATGTGGAACCTCTGATTACCAAGGCAAAGCCCGAAAACAATACCACTACCGAACAAGGTTCGAGCAATCGTCGTGTTGTTTTTGCTTACTTGCGCGACAAGTATGCTGTTACCGAGCTTTTCCGTGAGGTGGGTCCTAAAGTTGCCAACCGTCCTGGTGGTTACACCCGCATCATCCGCATGCCTGAAAACCGTCTCGGTGACGCTGCCGAAATGGCTATGATGGAACTTGTTGACTACAACGAGGTCTATACCCGCGAGGGTCAAAAGCCCGCTAAGGCAAAGAGCACCCGTCGTGGTAGCAAGAAGGCCGCTCCTAAGGCCGAAGCTCCCGTTGAGGCTCCCGTTGAGGCTCCGGCTGAAGCTCCTGCCGAGCAGGCTGAGGTGAAAGAGTAATGCTTTTTCAACGATACGTTTAGAGAGGCTGCCCAGGCAGCCTCTCTTTTTTTGTTTGTTGCCGAACAAAAAAGCCGTCCCAAAGGAACGGCTTTTTCTTTTTTTCGGTAAACCGAGTTGCTTAGTTTTCAGCTTTCACGTTGTCCATGCCGACTTGGACAGCCTGCATGTTCAGCGGGATAAGCTTGTGGGCACGCTCCGGCAGGGAGTGACGCAGACCCTCTTCGACGTTCTTGTTGTCGATGATGGGGCGCAGCTTCAGGAAAGCGCCTAAGATGATCATGTTGAACACCTTGCTGTTACCCATATCGGAGGCCAGTTGAGCGCCTTCGATGCTGTAGATGTGAATGTCCTTACGGGTGGGTTTCTTCGTGATGCCGTTGGGATCGTAAAGGAGGTAGCCACCGGGTTTCACCTTGTCCTCAAATTTGTCGAGTGACTGCTGATTCAGAATGACGGCAGCGTCGAAAGCGTTGAGGCTGGGGGAGCACACGCGCTAGTCGCTGCCGATGACGGTCACGTCGGCCGTACTGCTACGCATCTCGGGGCCGTATGAAGGCAT
>JAEEGL013340645.1_pt1 | contig 12419 bp, 11 predicted proteins | sample 9134231 | NCBI WGS metagenome assembly JAEEGL01 (sample SAMN16246548, study PRJNA631951) | gut metagenome | biome: gut microbiome; feature: rumen; material: fiber-attached | host: Bos | place: Iran: Karaj | collected 2018-10 | reverse complement strand
CAAAGACAATTTCATTAATTCGACATCCGGCCGAACTCTCATTATGGGTATATTCTTCACGATTATTACCCTTGTTTTGGTTGTCCGAATCTTCATATTGCAGATCGTCAGAGGCCAGGATGCACTTGATAATTTCACTTTAAGTATCCAGAAAGAGAGAGTAATAGGCTCCACCCGAGGCAAGATCTATGACCGTAACGGTAATGTTTTGGCATATAATGAGCTTGCATATAACGTCACCATGGAGGATGTATACGAATCCGGCAGAAACAGAAATGCCAATCTTAACGATACTTTGATGAAGACGATAGCCATAGTTGAGAAAAACGGCGACAGAACCATAGGTGATTTCTCAATTGTGCTTAACGAAGACAATGAATACGAATTCACTTTGTCTGACACCAAGTTAAAACGATTTATAGCCGATGTATACGGTAAGAAATCCATAAGCGATCTTAAATACGAAGAAGAGATGTCTACGCCCGATGATATCATAAATTATCTGTGCGGCTACAATAAATTCGGTATAGGTCAATCTTCAGATCCCGACAACCCGAGAGACAGTTTCGAGATCGGAATGGGTTATACCAAGAAGCAGATTCTTAAGCTTGTTAATATAAGATATGCCATGAATCTGAACAGTTATCAGAAGTATATTCCCACCGTTATTGCTACGGATGTGGGTCCGGAGACTGTTGCAACCATTATGGAGAACAGCGCGGATCTTATGGGTGTAGCCATAGAAGAGAACAATATACGTAAATACAACGACAGTATATATTTCTCACAGATAATCGGTTATACCGGTAAGATTTCGGAAGAAGAGATTGAGACATATAATAATCTTAACAGTGGCGGCGAATTATCCGATACCGTCAAGCCGCGTAATGACTATATACTTACCGATATGGTCGGTAAGGCCGGTATAGAGCAGACAATGGAGACTTACTTACAGGGTGTTAAGGGAAGCGAGACCGTCTACGTTAATAACCTCGGTAAAGTTATTGAGAGTAAGAAACTTGTGGATCCTCAGGCGGGTGATGACGTATATCTTACGATCGACCGCGACCTTCAGATGGCCGTTTATAATATTTTGGAGCAGAAACTTGCCGGAATCTTAGTATCCAAGATCCAGAATGTGAAGGAATACAATCCTCCTGAAGGAACTGCAGCAAGTAAATATATCATCCCGATTACGGATGTATATTTCGCATTGTTTAATAACAGCGTGATTGATATATCTCATCTGGCGGATAAGAATGCGGGAGAGAATGAGAATAAGATCCATCTTGCTTTTGTGGATAAGCAGAACCGTGTATTTGAGAGAATCCGAAGCGAACTTAGCGAAACAAATACACCATATAAGGACCTAAGCGAAGAGTATAAGATATATGAGAGTTTTATTGTCTCAATGCTTATAGAAAACGGAGTTATCAAGGATTCCGAGATAGACAAGGAAGATGAAACATATATAGCATGGCGTGAAGAAGAGACCATAAGTCTGGGAGATTATTTAAATTTCTTAATCGCGCATAACTGGATAGACGCCACCAAGATCAATCTAAGCACCCAGTATTCCGATTCAAACGAGGAATACAACCGCCTGTGTGATTATATAATCGAGCATCTCGGCAAGAGCAGCGCATTCAGCAAAAGAATGTATAAATACATGATCCGTAATGACGAGATCACGGGGTATCAGATAATCGCGACCCTGCTTGAACAGGATGCAATCTCAATCACCAACGAGGAGCAGAACAGATTCTATAACGGGGTATTAAGCTCATATAACTTCATGTTATACCTTATAGAGAATCTCTACATTACACCGGCTCAGCTTGCTCTTGATCCTTATTCGGCATCCGCCGTTATCACGGATCTTAACGGAGATGTATTGGCACTTGTCACATATCCAAGCTATGACAATAACAGACTGGCCAACAGTATAGATTCCGAGTATTATGCGAAGTTACAGAGCGATTTATCCAAGCCCTTATGGAATTATGCGACTCAGCAGAGAACGGCTCCGGGTTCAACATTTAAGATGGTATCGGCAACGGCAGGTTTGGAAGAGGGAATAATCAATACCGCTTCAACCATAACATGTCGCGGATATTTCGACAGATTCGAGAATGAAATGTATAAGTGCTGGATATATCCCGGCGCACACGGAAGCTTAAATGTTACCGGCGGTATAGAGAATTCATGTAACAGTTTCTTCTACGAAGTCGGATATAAATTATCAATCGATGAAGCGGGAAATTATAACGAAGAACTGGGTCTTGAGAAACTCGCCAAGTACGCGGATCTGTACGGACTGTCGGATAAATCCGGTGTTGAGATAGAAGAATCTGAACCCGGAATGTCAGATGAATACCCCGTATTGTCAGCTATCGGACAGGGTACCAACAACTTCACAACAGTGGGACTTGCAAGATATGTAATGACGGTTGCCAATAACGGAACCTGTTATGACCTGACTTTGCTTGATAAGGTAACCGACTTAAACGGCAACCTTATAATGGACTATCAACCCAAGATAAGAAATACGATCGATCTTCCCAGTGCTTATTGGAATGCCATTCATACGGGTATGAGAAGAGTCGTAATGAAGAAGTCATATTATACGGATCTTGGGGTTAATGTAGCGGGTAAGACGGGAACGGCACAGGAGAATAAGAAACGTGCCAACCATGCCTTATTTGTAAGTTACGCTCCTTATGAGAATCCCCAGATAGCCGTTGCCACAAGAATAGCCTTCGGTTATTCATCGGATTTTGCGGCAAATATGACAAGAGATATATACAAATACTATTTTAAGTTGGAGAACGAAGATTCAATCCTTACGGGTACGGCTGAGATTCCGGATGCCGAGATGTCTGCAGGCGATTGATATGGGAGGTTTTCTATGGTTGTTATTAAGAGTTATAAAGGTGGAATAGCACTTCATTTGGACCCCGATGAGGATTTCAATGATCTGCTTAACGAAATAGGCGAGAAATTCGAAGAGTCTCGCAAGTTTTTCCGTGATGCATCACTGGCTCTGTCCGTAGAGGGAAGATATCTTGATACGGAAGAAGAGAAGGCCGTTATCCAGGCCATCCATGATCATTCAGATGTTAATATCATCTGTCTTGTGGGCAAGAATGCGCAGACCGCCAAAGGATTTATTAAAGCGATCAACAGAGTAGGATTACAGCGTGATGAGAATAACGGACGCTTCTACAGAGGTGATGTGGGAGATGAAGAAGTTGTAGAAAGCGAAGGCTCACTTGTTATCATAGGCAACGTGCATCCCGGCGGAACAATAGCCGCAACCAAAGATATAATCGTACTCGGAGAGTTACTCGGCGATGCTTATGCAGGACTTGATAACAACGGCGGACACTTCATTACTGCGACCAAATTCAGTCCAAGAGTATGCAAAATAGGAGCACTTAGTTATAATCATCAGGCCGGTAAGGGGTTATTCGATAAGAAGAAGTCGGTTCCTTATATGATCTATGAAAGAAACGGTGAACTTATCGGAGATATACTTGGTTCTGATGCCTTAATAGGACTTATAGGAATAGAGAATCTTAATAATGCTTAGACAGTATAAATTAAAAAATTACAATTTCAAATTGATAATATTCGTTATTTGTCTGTCCTTTATAGGCTATTTCGCCATAGGAAGTGCCAAGCAATCGGTTCAGTCAAGGCAGTTATACGGAATACTGATCGGAATAATCGCTATGGTCATAGTATCTCTTATAGACTATAACCTCTATGCCAAGATCAAATGGATATTGTACATAATAAGTGTGGTGGGGCTGACCCTTGTTCTTATATTCGGTGTCGTAGTCAATCACTCCAAAAGATGGATCAATATCGGCTTCCAGTTCCAGCCCTCAGAGCTTGCCAAGATACTGTTGATTTTGTTCTTTTCACAGTTTATTATGAAGTACAGGGAGAGGCTTAATACCTTCAAGATCATTGGATTTATGATCATACTGGTTGCCATTCCCATGCTCCTTGTATACAAAGAGCCCGACTTATCGACAACCATCGTAATCGGAATAACTTTCTGTATAATGTTGTTTGTCGGAGGACTTGAATACAGAACCGTATTTATTATACTTGGCACCGTTATTCCATTAGGAATTGCATTCTTCAGTATAATAATGCAGGAAGGGCAGTCCTTGCTTAAGGAATACCAGGTGATTCGTATTCTTGCATGGTTATATCCCGAGAAATACGCCGATTCTGCCGCTTATCAGCAGCGTAATTCGGTTACGGCCATTTCTTCTGGTATGTTGCACGGCAAGGGACTTAATAACAACGTAATAGCCTCTGTTAAGAACGGAGACTTCATATCCGAGCCTCAGACAGACTTCATATATGCCGTTACAGGTGAGGAGATGGGATTTATAGGCGCAGCAGCCGTAGTAATCCTGTTATTCTTCATCGGATATGAATGTATGAGAATAGCTCATTATTCAAATAACGTTTCAGGAGCCATTATAGCCGACGGATTGGCCGGAATGGTAATGGCTCAGGGATTTATGAATATAGCGGTTACCACGGGATTGTTACCCAATACGGGTATTCCGCTTCCTTTTGTTAGTTACGGTCTGACATCCTTGGTGAGTCTGTATATCGGAATCGGGGTAGTTCTGAACATAGGCTTACAGGGCGATAAACGCAAGAAGATGTCTACCGACGTATAGATACAGGTATTGGGAGGATTATAGATGAATATTGCATTGATTGCACATGACAACAAGAAGAAATTAATGCAAAACTTCTGTATAGCTTACAGAGGTATATTAAGCAAAAACGAATTATATGCCACAGGCACAACGGGCAGATTGATAGAAGAGGTTACGAATCTGACTGTTCATAAGTTCTTAGCCGGACATTTGGGCGGAGAACAGCAGATAGGTGCCCAGATTGAACATAATCAGATCGATCTGGTCATATTCTTACGCGACCCTCTTACGCCTAAGTCACATGAGCCTGACGTAGGTAATATATTCAGACTCTGTGATGTACACAATATCCCCTTGGCAACCAATCTTGCAAGCGCGGAATTACTTATCAAATCTCTTGACAGAGGAGATTTGGAATGGAGAGAGATGTATAAATGAAAATGAAAAAACTCTGTGCTTTTTTCATTACATTGATATATTGTATGACGATACTTACCGGTTGCGGCAAAAGCGGTCTGCCTCTTGATTACAGACAGACTCATACCATTGTCTCAACAGACAGAATGGATAACTTCGCCACCGGATTTGCCTATGATCTTGCGGTAGCCGACAGTAATGTGGAAGGAATGACCGGCGCTACGGTAGAAGAGACTTCTTCAGCAGGTATCTTTGATATCAATAAAAAGCGTGTATTATATGCCAAGGATATCCACGAGCGTCTTGCTCCGGCTTCTCTTACCAAGGTTATGACGGCTCTTGTTGCCATGAAATACGGCAATACAGAAGACCTTATTACATGCAGCGAGAATGTGACGGACATTGATTATGATGCTACAAGAATAGGTCTTAAAGCCGGAGATCAGCTTACAATGAACCAGGCGCTTCATGCTCTGCTTATTGATTCTGCCAACGATGTTGCAATCGCAATTGCGGAACATGTATCAGGTGATGTGGATTCATTTGTTGCGTTGATGAATAAAGAAGCCTTGGATATAGGCGCAACCAACACTCATTTTGTCAATCCTCACGGATTATCAGACAACGATCATTATACAACCGCATATGATATGTATCTTATGATGAATGCCGCTATGGAATATGAGCTCTTTAATGAGATCATTCATATGACGGAGTATGAGAGTGTATATAATGACAGCATGGGCAATGAGAAGACCATGAAGTTTAAGACAACGAATCTGTTCCTTCGAGGTGATTATTCTGCCCCCGGTAACGTAACTGTCATAGGAGGCAAGACTGGTACCACTACAATTGCCGGAAATTGTCTTATTCTTCTTGTCAAAGATACCCAGGGCAACCCCTATATTGCTGTAATAATGCGGGCTTCGACCAGGGCGCTTGTCAATGAAGAGATGGCTGATATCCTTAGAGAAATCACCTAAAATCTATTGTATTTTCTCTTATAATTTTGTATAATTTGATTATTACGAAGCGGCTCGGCTGCTTAATAAGGAGGACACCCCAATGATTCAATTAATCGTAGGCTCAGAAGGTAAGGGCAAGACTAAGCATTTGTTGGATAAAGTTAATGAAGAGATTAAGGAAGCATCCGGAAATATAGTCTTCTTGGACAGAAGCACCAAGCACATGTTTGAACTCAACAACAGAGTTCGTCTAATCAACGTCACAGAATACGAATTCGAGAACAAATCAGAATTTATCGGTTTTATACTCGGTATCATCTCACAGGATCACGACATACAGCAGATGTATATTGACGGCATCATGAAGATAGCCAAACTTGATAAGCAAGGCTTTGAAGAAGTTGTTGCCAAGCTTAAGGACGTAAGCGAGAAGTACGGCCTCGATATTATCATCAGCGCATCAATCGACTCTTCGGAGATCAGTGAGAAGCTTAAGGAGTACGTTATCGTAGCTTTATAATTTGACTGGGTTATTTAAGCCTCGGAGAATATCCGGGGCTTTACTTACTTAATAGGAACTACGCATGGCAAATGATAATATAAGGCAGTATCGGAAGCCTTTGAATATCAACATCGGAATAATCTGTTTCCTTGTGATAATGGTGTATATCATTATCTGTTCTTTTATGTACTTCACTTCCAAGCATATAGTGGGTTATGAGGTTAAGGCCGGTTCTTTGTCAATTACCAACGTATACGAGGGAATTGCCATAAGAGACGAGTCCGTTGTAACAAGCGAACACTCCGGATATGTGAATTATTATGCAAGAGAAGGAGAGAAGGTATCAAGCGGCGGAATCGTATGTTCCGTTGATGAGACCGGACAGTTGCAGGACCTTATGAACAAAGAGGCCACTGACGGTATTGCCATGTTGAATGAATCGGATATTTCGGAGATCAAGAATGAGATCGTCGATTTCTCGACAGCATTTGACAATAAGAATTTCCAGTCGGCATATGATTTTAAATACGCCATAGAAGGCTCTGTCATGAAATTCATGAACAGCAATCTGCTTAGTAATATGGAGACTCTTAACAGTGAGAATGCCGCAGGACTTATTAATCTGTGTTATTCCCCCGAGTCGGGAATTGTTGTGTATTCCGTTGACGGATTTGAAGAATACAGCCCTGCAGATGTTGAGAAAGCCTGGTTTAAGAAAGAAGATTATGACAAGAAGCAGCTTATCAATAACGAACTTGTTAGCAGCGGAGACGTGCTGTATAAGCTGACGGATAACGAGGAATGGTCGATCATTATTCCCATAGAGAGAGAACGTGCCGAGCAGTTGCTTGAGGAAGAATACGTCAAGGTAAGATTCCTTAAGAACCGTAACGAATCCTGGGGCAGAGTCGAGATCATCGAGAGCAAAGAAGGCGATACATATGTACAGCTGCATTTCAATAATTCTATGATCACGTTTGCAACGGACAGATTCATTGATGTTGAGCTTATAACTGACGTTGAATCAGGTCTTAAAGTGCCGAATTCATCAATTGTTACCAAGCAGTTCTTCTTAATACCCAAGGATTATGTGATTAAGAGCGGTAACAACAACTCGGATTCAGTCTTAAGAGAGACATATGCCGAGGACGGTTCTAAGTCAACAGAACCCATTCCCGTAACGATATACAGCGAGAATGAAACGGAATACTATATCAATGACGATGAACTGCGAATCGGGGATCGAATTCTTATGCCTGATTCAATGCAGGATTATACCATATCCAAAGTAGCTGAACTTACCGGCGTATATAATATCAACAAAGGATATGCGGACTTTAAGCAGATTCAGATTCTTAATCAGAATGATGAATACTCGATCATTAAGTCGAATACGGATTACGGTTTAATAACCTATGACTATATAGTACTTGATGCTGACAGCGTAGAAACGGATGAATTTATATATGATTAAAGACAATATAAGCAATGTAAATACAAGAATAGATAAGGCATGCGAAAGATCCGGCAGGGACAGGAGCCGGGCAACCTTAATTGCCGTAAGTAAGACTAAGCCCGTAGATATGCTTAAGGAAGCTTACGATACCGGAATCAGAGACTTCGGTGAGAACAAAGTCCAGGAGATAATGGATAAATACGACAAACTCCCGAAAGATATCCGTTGGCATATGATCGGCCATCTGCAGACCAATAAGGTTAAATACATTGCAGATAAGATATATATGATCCACAGTGTCGATTCATATAAGTTAGCGTCTGAAATTAGTAAATATGCACTCAAAGCAGGAAGAGTAATCCCTGTATTGATCGAAGTCAATGTGGCAGATGAAGAGAGCAAATTCGGAGTGACATTTGATAATGCAGAGTCTTTAATAAGACAGATTGCACCCCTTGAAGGTATAAAGGTAACGGGTCTTATGGCAATCGCTCCTTATACCACAAATCCTGAGGAAAACCGCGAGTATTTTGCCCGTCTTAGGCAATTATCTGTTGACATAACGAGCAAAAACATTGATAATATTTCTATGAGCGTTTTGTCTATGGGCATGACCGGTGATTATGAGGTAGCCATAGAGGAAGGCTCTACCTATGTAAGGGTAGGTACAGGAATATTCGGAGAACGAAATTACTCTGTATAGAGTATTTGATAAGGAGAGAGATATGAGTTTCATGGATTCATTATTGGGAGGCCTTAAGCTCACCGACGAAGACGGATATGATGACGGTGATTACCTCGATAACGAGGATGAGCTTAACGAACCCGCACCCAAGCAGGCTTCAGCCAAGGATAATCAGTCAGAAGATGCTCCCCGTAAGCCGCTTAACCGTCCCGGTGCCGGAAGAAACAAGAGACTTGGTAACGGAATGGAAGTATGTGTTATTAAGCCCACTACAGTAGAGGATTCCAGAGAAATAGCCGATACACTTCTGTCAAACAGAACCGTGGTTCTTAACATGGAAGGTTTGGACGGCGATATAGCTCAGAGAGTAATAGATTTCACATCCGGAGCCACATATGCAATCAACGGTAACCTTCAGAAGATATCACATTATATCTTCATAATCACACCGCCGAGCGTGGATATTTCCGGTGATTTCCCGTCATTGCTTAACGGTTCATTCGATGCACCGTAAGTCAGAGCACATTTTCCTACCCGGTTAATACCGGGTAGTTTTTTTAGGATTATGAACAGATTAACGATTAAAACACCCAATAAGAAAGAATACGACATTGTCATCACCTCGGGATTTGATTCTCTTAAAGATGAGATAGACAGATTAAACCTTAAGGGCAGAAGAGCATATATAATTACGGACAGTACCGTTGCGCCTCTGTATCTTGATTCTTTAACTAATCTTCTTGAATCCTGTGATATCAAATGTGACAATTACGTGCTTAAAGCAGGCGAAGAGTCTAAGACCAAAGAGAATTCAGATGATATCTTATATTCTATTGCAGGATTATCATATAAGCGTTCGGATATAGTTATAGCACTGGGTGGAGGAGTGGTCGGTGATATGGCAGGTTATGTGGCCAGCCAGTATCACAGAGGCTTATTCTTTATCCAGATTCCCACAACCTTATTAGCCATGTCCGATTCAAGCGTAGGCGGTAAGAACGGAGTCGATTATAAGAATATCAAGAATGTATTCGGTACATTCTACTTCCCCGGACTTGTATACATGAATATCGATGTGCTTAATTCTTTGGATGAAAGGCAGTACTATAACGGATTTGCCGAAGTCATGAAGAATGCAATAATCAAGGATGCACATTTCTATGAATGGTTGATCGAATCCATGTACGAGATATGCGATAAGCTTCCCGAAACGCTTGAAGAAATGGTTTATCGTTCTGTATTTGTCAAGAAATTGGTGGTTGAGAAGGATCCATTCGAAGAAGGCGAGAGGGCATTGCTTAATTTCGGACATACATTGGGACATGCGATAGAGTCATGCAAAATGGGCGAATTATTGCACGGAGAGTGTGTGGCGCTGGGTATGGTTGCCGCTGCATATATCTCATATAAGAAAGAGATGATAAGCCTTGAAGAATATCTTGAGCTTAGGGATATGTTGGTTCCCTTTAATCTTCCCATCACGGTCGATAATATTGACATCGATGAGATAGTTCGTCGTGTCGGCCTTGATAAGAAGCAGGACAACGAAGGTCTTAAGTTTATACTGATTAAGAAGATCGGTAAGGCGGTTATAGACAGAAGCGTGACCAAAGACGAAATGACAGCCGCTTTAAAGGAGATAGAGTATACAGATGAGTGCGCAGATTGATTCAGCCAATATAACGGATAATAATAGCGAGAATACGGATAACATTACAGTAAATACGGAAGATAAATCCTCCGTTAAGGGCCGTGTATTTCGTGTTATCGCAGATATCATAATTCTCGGATTATTGATTGCAGCGGACAGATATACCAAGTATCTGGCTGTTATATATCTTAAGGATAAGCCTGCCTACAGGATCTGGGATAAGGTATTTGAATTAAGCTATCTTGAGAACAGAGGCGCGGCATTCGGTATTATGCAGAATATGAAATACTTCTTCTTAGCTGTAGCCGTTATTATGATACTATTTGTAATCTACGCGCTTATTAAGGCACCTAACGGTGCAAGACATGCGTTAATGAGAATCTGCCTTGTACTTATAGGAGCCGGTGCGGTAGGCAATATGATAGATCGCCTTACAACCGAATATGTGGTGGATTTCTTTTATTTCAGACTCATCAATTTTCCCATCTTTAATGTCGCGGACATATATGTAACGGTTGCATGCGCGTTGCTTATTATCAGCATACTGTTCATATACAAAGAGGATGATTTGGCTTTCCTTAAATTAGGCGGCAAATAATCTATGCAGGAATATACCATAATAGTAGATGATGAATATGACGGAATAAGGCTTGATAAGGCTCTTACGGGCTTGATTGAGCCTGTTTTGTCACGTTCATATATAATCAAGTTAATAGAAGACGGTAATGTGGCTGTTGATAACAAGATACGTAAGAAAAGTTATACCCTTACAGAAGGCAATACCATCACATTAACGCTTCCCGATGCCACCGAATATAAGATAGAGCCCGAGAACATTCCTCTGGATATACTGTATGAGGATGATGATGTGATTGTTGTTAATAAGCCAAGCGGTATGGTGGTTCATCCCGCTGCAGGACATTTAAGCGGAACACTTGTCAATGCGCTTATGTATCACTGCGGCGATTCATTATCGGGTATAAACGGCATCTTAAGGCCCGGAATAGTGCACAGAATCGATAAAGATACCTCCGGTTCAATTATCGCATGCAAAAACGACGCTTCTCATGCATCAATTGCGGGGCAGCTTAAGGACCACAGTTTAGACCGCACATACAGAGCATTATGCATAGGCGAACCCAAAGAAGATGAATTTACGATTAATGCTCCCATAGGCAGAGACCCCAAAGACCGTAAGAAGATGGCAGTGGTAAGCGGGGGCAAGGAAGCTGTAACAAATGTTACGGTACTTGCAAGACTTGGAGGTGCATCCTATATAGAATGCAGATTAAAGACCGGCAGGACTCATCAGATTCGCGTACATATGGAATCAATCGGACATCCTCTTATCGGAGATGAAGTATATAATAAGGGCCCCAAGGCGACGGGAATCTGGACTAAGTTAAATAGTGACGGCCAAGCCCTTCATGCATATAAATTGGGATTTACGCATCCCACCACAAATAAAAGGATATTAACCGTTGCTCCCATACCTGAGTATATGGCATCGGTTGTGGAAAAATTCGGACAATTCTGATAAAATCTATATAAGGAACTCATTAATTAAAGATTAATGTGAAAGAGGTGGCAGTATATGAAATCAATTATTACTATAGGCAGACAGTTCGGTTCGGCAGGACGCGAAATAGGTAAACTTGTAGCAGATCATTACAGCATTCCTTTTTATGATAAAGACCTTATATCAAGAGCCGCCAAGGAGAGCGGATTCTGTGAAGAGATGATAGAGGTGCATGACGAGCGTCCTACAAGCTCATTCCTCTATAATCTTGTTATGGACACATATTCATTCGGCTATAATGCCTCGTCGTTTGTTGACATGCCCATAAGTCATAAGATTTTCCTTGCACAATTCGATACCATCAAGAAGATTGCAGACGAAGGCCCCTGTGTAATAGTCGGAAGATGTGCCGATTATGCATTAATAGACAGAGATGATGTTATTAATCTGTTTATTTACGGCAATATGGACGCCAGAATCAAGCGAATCATGAGCAGATTTGACCTAAACGAACAGAAGGCCAAGGATATGAT
>JAEEGL013123102.1_pt1 | contig 12419 bp, 6 predicted proteins | sample 9134231 | NCBI WGS metagenome assembly JAEEGL01 (sample SAMN16246548, study PRJNA631951) | gut metagenome | biome: gut microbiome; feature: rumen; material: fiber-attached | host: Bos | place: Iran: Karaj | collected 2018-10 | reverse complement strand
CATTTGCCATTGGACTTACCAGCCCAAAGCCGACCAACGGCGTCCTTCTCGGTCGTGTCTTTGGCGTTGCGCAACTGCTCGCCCTTGTATTCGACAGCGAAAAGGCGGCCGTCGTCAAGAACGCCAACGAAGTCAGGGAAGAACCGCGTGTGCGCCAGCGGCAGCCAAAACGACTCGTCGCACCTATCAAGGTTTCTAAGCCATGTTTTCACCTTTGCATGGGCGTCAATCAGCTTTGCGCACTCGAATTCCTCGCCTTCGCCGAACTTGAGTTGTCCGTCGAACGCCGGGATTCTGTGCGATCCGAGGAAATGCTTGTTGAAGTGGTAGCCCCCGCGATACGTCTTAAGCATCGCCTGGCTTCCGTAAAGCGCCTCGTCCAGCACAAAGGCTCTGGATAGATCCAGCTCCACGGGATTGTCATTGCCAAAGAATACCGTCTGATACGCTTTCTCGCGGACGGCTTTCGCCGCGCTGGCGATATGCTCCTCGAGGCACTTTTGGAGTTTGTGGCGGAAACAGTAGAGCTGCTCCGGAGTGAAGCCCTTGACGGTCACGAGATGATTCACGATGCCGGCGATCCAGCCACGCATGACTTCGGGCTTGATCGCCATGTGGCGCGTCATGGCGGCAAGTTCATTCACGATGTCGCCCGGCGCAAGATTCGTCTTGACCTCTTGCAGGAAGGTCAATTGCTCCGCGACGAACTGCTGCTTGATTTCATTGCCGTTCAATTCCAGAAGGAACGTGTCGCCCTGCTCCTTTATCTCGAATTCCGCATCTGGAAGCACCGCGTGGTTCGTTTCGAGCTCTTTGCCCAAATCATCGCCGGCCAGTTCTTCGGCTTCCTCGCCGTTAAAACAGAATTCGCCCTGGACGTCCGCGCATAGCTTCGGGAACTTCAGTTTGATCGTCTTCGCGGGGATGGCGTCGAAGGTCTGCGATTTCTTTTTCGCGAGTTTCTTCAGAAATTGCGCTGCAAGCGCCGGTGCACCTTTCTCGTAGAGAAGGTTCGCCACCTTGGACGCAGATTCATCCGATATGTCGGCATTCACGGCAATCTGCCCGGACCCGTCCGCTTTCGCCGCAACCTCGACATCCCCGGGCAGGCTATCGGCTATCGCCTCATACACGTCGCTCGGCATGGTTACGCTTTCCGCCTGATTGAAGAGGCTGTCTTCGTCGTCATCGTCGAAAAGCGACGGCGGGACGGATTCGATCGCATCAAACGCCTCGGCGTCGTCAAAGCCTTTCATTTTCAGCCCTTCAGCGAACTCCTTCGCGGCCGAGCCGAAGGCCTTGCTCAAGACGAATGCGTATGCGCGGTTCAACTGCGGCGTCTTGCGGCGTTTGGCGTTTGGCTGGCGCATTACCCGACCCAGCAGCTGGATCGTGTCCGTGTTGCTGGAAATGTTCGCAACCGAGCAGAGGACGTATGCCGACGGGCAGTCCCATCCCTCCTTGAGCGCCTGGACGGTGATGATGTACTTTACCGGGCAGTTGGGGTCGGTCACGTCGATTCCGTCCAGTTCCTTCTGTTCGCCGGTCACGACGGCAACTTCGCTTTCCTGCACTTTCGCCTTGGAATGCAGGAAATCCTTGAGCATCGCCATGGGAACGTCGCCGTTCACCTTGGATGCCTGGAACAGGACAAGCGGCCTGAGGTATCCGCCTACGCCTTGCGCGACTTCCTTGTCCGCAAGCTTTTCCAGCTCGCCGCGCTTTGCGATTGCGGCGAACACCGCCTGTTCCCACTGATCGCGGAACTCCGTGAGTTCAATGGGCAGTTTGATCATCTGCTCGTCGAACAGCTCTCTTGCGTAAACGCTGTAGAGCGTGTTGTTGCCTTTCTCCGGCGTTGCCGTCAACCCCAGCACCGCGCTCGGATTGAGCCTCGTCAGCGTCTCCTTTGAAAGCTCGCTGACCATCTTGTGCGCCTCGTCGACTATCACGATCGGACGGCGCGAAAGCGCGAGGTTGACAAACGAAAACTTCGGCAGCGCGGGGTTTTCTTCCTGCGCGTCCATCCCTTCGGCAAGGCGAATCGCCGCAAAATGCGATTCATAGCTCTCGCTGTGCTTGTAGACGTTGTACTTCGACTTGTCCTTCTTGACGAAAGCCTGCTCCGTCGCGACGACAATGCAGACATTGCCCTCCATGTCGGCCGGCGTCATCAGTGTGACTTCGTCCAGGTCGTAAACGCGGACATTCCCCTTAAAGGCCTCGTCCAGCGCCTGCCTGTACGGATGTTTCGGCTTTTTCAGGGCGTCCGCGGTCTGGCGGCGAATCGTGTCGGACGGCGCAAACCAGATGACAAGCGGATAGTCCCTTCCCTGGCATTCGGCAATGAGCTTCACGGCATGGGCGGCGCTGATGGTCTTGCCACCGCCCGTCGGCACCTTGATGGCAACGGTCGGCGTATCGAGCGCAGCCTTGGCGTATCCTCTCTGCGAACCTAGACGCGCCATCATGTCGATGGACGATTCGGTTATGGCCTTGTACGCTTCTTCGGGCGTCTTCGTGTCGAGCGCGGCGAAATACGCCTTGATGGCTTCGAGGGTGTTGTTCTGATAATTCTTGAGCTTCATCTTCTACCTCCTCGTCACCACGTCGTAGGGGGTCTGGCGGAACTCGATCTTCTCCTCCGCAAGGCGCGCCTCGCCAAGCCGGCACGCCTCGCCATAGACGACCAGTTTTTCGTACTCCGATTCGCCCAAATCCTCCTTGATGACACCCAACGTCTGCCGCGTCAGGACGTTGCCGCCATTGACGCTTCTATCGTGCAGGATGCCATTGTACAAGAGGGCATACGCCACGCCGTCATGAACGCCAAGCACGGTTCCCTTGGCGCCGCCACTTGCGCGCCATGCCTTCTCCGTCTCCTGCCACCAGACGTGCGCGGCAAGAACATCGTAGGGTATCGACTCCGAAAGCTGGCCGTTTTCGTCAAGAAACGGCTCGCCGAGCTCGTAAAAGCGGAATCCGCCGCCACCTTGCCAATTGACCGCCTTCGAGATGCCGCCCTCTTCGCCGTCGACGACCTTCTTCATTCTGACAGCGCAGTGCGTCTTCGCGTGCTCGCCCATCTCAATCCCGATCCACCGCCGCCCCATCTTGTGCGCAACCGCCGCCGTCGTCCCGCTTCCGAGAAACGAGTCCATCACCAAGTCACCTTCATTCGTCGCGATTTCCAGCACGCGCCGAATCAATCGTTCCGGCTTCGGCGTAGCAAATGGAGACTGCCCGTCAAACACCTTCAGGACTTCCTTCTTCGCCTCGTCCGTATGCCCCACATCTTGATGAAGCCAAAGATTCTGTGGTGCGGTTCCTCCAACAGAATCAAGATATGTCTTCCGAGCGATTTTTCCCCTACCATCACTTCCAAAATAAAAACGAGGCCATTGCCCGCGCTTCAAAACAGCCTGCGCCGACTTATTTGATTCCTCAAGTGATTTCCCAAGCACAATCGCTTTTACACCTTTGCGAACTTTATCCACCCCGACGCCGCAAATCGCCGCCCGCTTCACCGCATCATCAATCTCACGCAATTCATATGGACACCAGCCATTCATTATCGAGAGCATTTCTTCTTGTCCATAGCGCCAATGAGAACTTGTCGTTGGATAAAGCAATTCGCCAGTAAATGGATTTTGAATCGCATAGACCATACCTTGGTGCGTATTCGCATCTGACGCATACGAATTGTCGGGCCGCCATAATCCATTTGGATCGTCGTCGGGATTCTTGTATTTCTTATTCATCTCTGCTGTGCGCGGCATTCTCTTCGGTTGCCAGTTGTCGCGCTTGGAATAAACAAGAATGTGTTCTGACGAAGTGACAATCCCCTTTGCATCTCCCTTTACGGAATAGTTCCTCTGCCATGCTATGTTTGCTTGAAAGTTTTGTCGCCCGAAAATCTCGTCGCAGATGACGCGAAGGTACGCGCCCTCGCGGTCATCGATGGAAATCCAGATACTGCCATCCTCACGCAGGAACTCACGCAGGAGCTTGAGGCGCGGGTACATTATGTTGAGCCACATGGAGTGTTCGAGGTTGTCGTCGTAATGCTCGAACGCAGAGCCAGTGTTGTACGGCGGGTCGATGTAGATGCACTTCACCTCGCCGGCGTAGAACGGCAGAAGCGCCTTCAGCGCCTCCAGATTGTCGCCATGGACGAGGATGTTCTCAGCACCGGCTTCGCCATATCCAAGCGACTTGTCCTCGCGCAGAATCTTCAGCGCAACTTCTTTGTCGTGCTTGACCGCTTTTTCGCGGCCCATCCAGTTCAGCATCGGCATTTTTGGTTCTCCTCCCGCATGCCGGTTCAACTCAGTCCAACGTCATCGCCGCGTCAAACAGCTTTGGCCGAATCGTATTCGCTTAAGCCCAATATACTACCGAAATCGTGACATTTTTCGCCGTTTCCGGCCTGTTTCCCCGATTTTCTTCCCTACCTCTTCCGCGCGGCGTGGAGCAGCCGCTTGACCGTCTTCGCGGGGTTGTTTTCCCGAGGCGCCGCGGGCGCGGGACGCGCGGGGCCCTGCTTGAGCTCGTCGGGCTCCACGCGGCGCGGTTCGGTCCACGGGCGCGTGACGAGATAGACCGGAATGCCGCAGCCGGCCGCGTTGGAGGCCGTGTGCATGGTGCCGTGGCTTTCGCCGTTCCAGAAGGCGATCACGACTCCCCTGCCGGGACGCTCCTTCAGGTAGTCGACCATCTGCAGGTTCCGCCGGAAGCCGGCCGACTTGCCGTGTTTGTCCCACTCCGCGGGGAAGCGGGCGACCGGCAGCCCGTGCACCTTCGCGTACTGCTCTCCGAACGCGTCGCCGCCGCGCGCCGCTCCGCTCACGATCTCCGCGTCCTGCGCGCCGAGTTCCTCGAGCACCTTGCCGACGCACCGGTCCACCTGCGCGAACGCCAGTCCGTCCAGGCCGTCGCGGCTGCCGCACACGAGGACCCGCCACCTGTTTTCGCTTCCGTTCGCCATTTTCCGTTCTCCTTTCCCGTTCCGTTCCGGCGGCGGTTCCTTTCCGAACCGCCCCGAACACGAATATAGCGGTTATTGCAGGACAGATATGTCATGCTTGCAGAAAACGCGAAAAAGGGCGGCCGGAGCCGCCCTTTGAGATCCAAATAGCCCGCGCTACCGGCCGGAGGCGAGGCGGCGGACGGCGGCGCCCCAAGAACCGGAGGCGCGGACGAGGAGGCTTCCGCTCGCGCCGGGGAGGCCGAATTCAGCGCGGGAGCCGAAAACGGTCCTGGAGTCGAGGAGCCTGCCGTCGGCGGCGTAGAGCTCGACGCGGTTGACGCCGTCGGGCATTCCGGAAACCGAGAGCGTCCCGCCCTCCGCGGCGATCCGGACGAGCGCGCCCGGAACCCGGACGACGGGCGAAACGGCGGTCTCGCCTTCCCCTTCGTCCCCGTCGTCCTCTTCGGGCGGCAGCGGTTCGAACTCGAACCAGTCCACGTTGAGCCCCGCGGCGGCGATCTCCATGCGGACGACGCGCCTTCCGGCCTCGAGCGCGATTCCGGAGACGCCCTCCCACTCCTCGTAGACCTGGTAGTCGCCGGTGTTGGGCGCGACGAGCGGCCCCGCGACGGTCTCGCCGTCCACGGAGAAGGTCAGCGCCCCCGCGCCCGCCTTGGAGCTCGTGCGCAGCTTCAGCGCGTACTTCCCGGAGGCCGGCAGCTCGATCGTGTATTCCGTCCATTCGCCCGCGGCGGTCCAGCCGAGCACGACGGTTCCGTCCGAAGTCCGCTGCAGGTCCACGTCGTCGGTGCGCCAGGCGAAGCCGTTGTTGCCCTGGTCGCTCTCGTGCCAGCTGACCCCTTCGCCGCCGTCGTCGTAGTTCTCGGCCTGCACGCGCGCCGCCGGAACCTGTCCGTAGGGGCTCCTCCCCTTCTCGCGCGCCTTGCGCCGGGCCAGCTGGTCGCGGTAGAGCGACTGCGGCTCCAGCGACGATCCGTTCGCGATCCCCTCCACGTGGTCCACGGGAGCCGTCTTCGCCGAGGAGTTCCCTACCGCGCCGGTGTTGACGTTCGTCACCGTGCCGCGCGTGCCGATGGCGTAGCCGTAGCGCGCCTGCTGCGTGTGCACCACCCACGTGTCGCCGTCGTTCCCCTTGCCCTCCATGTTCCAGTAGACGCTGTGCGCCGCGGTGAGGTTGTGCTTCGGCGTGCTGCCGTAGGGACGGTAGGCCGCCTGGAAGTTGCTGTTCTCCGCGCTGCAGCCGTCGAAGAGGTTGGAGTGGCTGAAGTGCATGTGGTGGTCGTTGCCGCGCCCGCTGGTGCTGCCGGAGCCGGTGCCGCCGTGCTGGTGCCCGCCGTCCTTGTCGGCGCAGCGCCAGAAGACGTTGCCCGCGGCGTGCATGTGCGAGAGGACGAAGCCGTGGCGCGCGTAGGTCGCCGAGTCGGTGTCGAAGAGGACGTCCTGGCTCTCCACGCGGTACATGTAGCCGTTGCCGCCGCCCCCGCCGTACTGCGGGTGCCCGAAGTGGCACTTGCGGATCGTGAGGTTGCGGCACCAGTCCAGCCCGATTCCGTTGGCGAGCAGGTGCGCGCCCGTCGTGTTCTGCGGGGGCTTGTAGCTCTTGACGTTGGAGATCCAGCCGTCGCGGACCATCGCGAACTTGATCGCGTAGGCGTTGTGCGAGCTGTAGGAGGCGTTGGAGGAGGTCTTGTAGTCCTCCTCGCCGTAGCCGGTCGTGGCGCTGTTCTGGACGTTGGCGATGGAGAAGTCCTCCAGGCCGACGTTCTCGAGCATCTCCTTGGCCTTGTAGACGCGGGCGTTGTCGCGGGTCTTGATCGCGTAGCGCGTGGGGGCGTCGATGTGGATCGTGTTGGTCGAGGCGTCGATCGAGTCGATCTGCCGGAGATAGACCAGGCCGGAGAAGTTCGAGGTGTAGCCGGACCACTCCGTCTCGCCGTGTTCCGAGATCCAGCTTTCGGTCATGTCGGTGCGGACCACGATCCAGTCCCCCTTCGCGAAGCCCGAGACGCTCGCCACGGGGATCGCGCGGGTCGGCTTCATCAGGTCGGAGGAGATCTTGACGTTCAGGCCGGAGGCGGGCGTCTTCCAGCTGTCGCCGAGGTAGGCGCGGATGATCGACTTGCTCCGCATCGAGGAGGTCGTGTTGAGGATGAAGGTCTTGTCGGGACCCGCGCCGCGAAGGACCACGCCCGACTTGTAGATGTGGAGCGCCTGGTCGTAGCTCGTCGGGTTCACCTTGTAGGTGCCCGCGGGAAGGTAGACCACGCCGCCGCCCGCGGAGCAGGCCGCGTCGATCGCCTTCTGGATCGCCTTGGTCGCGTCGTTCGTCCCGCTGTTGTCCGCGCCGTAGGCGGCGTCGGTCACCGTGAAGACGGGCCCGGTCACGACGGGGATCTCCTCCTCGCCGCGCTTGTAGCCCGCGTAGGAGAAGTCCTGCAGGACCTTGTCGGTGTAGAAGTTCCCGAGGTCCGCCGGGGACCAGGATTCGGGGTAGAGTTCGCTGCGCCACGCGAAGAGCGGGGCCGCGAGGGCCAGGGCGCAGAGCAGGGAAATCGCACGGGCGTTGTTCATTCTTTCCTCCGGACGGTTCGTCTCTGGAAGGAAAGTAGCCACCGCGGGATTTCGTCCGGGCGAAAAAGAGCCCCGCGCGGAACAAACCGTGGACGGGATTGTCCATGGTTTGGCGGTCAATGGTCAGGGGTTGGTCGTTAGTGCGGACGGGAGGCCGTGGCGTTTCTAGCGGGCGAAGCGTTCGAGCGGGACGCCGACCAGGACGACGTCGTCCAGGGAGAGGGCGTAGTCGCCGGGCGCGTTTCCGGAGGCGCGCCGGAGGACGAAACGGACCGCGCCGACCTTCTTGAGCGCCTCGGAGATCGGATAGCCGTCGGGCCGCTTGTCGGGCGTGTCGGCGCGGAGCCGCAGCTCGTCGACGCCGATCCGCACCGATTTCCAGCCGTCCGCGGAGTCCAGCGCGAAGTCGAGCGCGAAGTGGTCGTCGTTGTCCGGATCCTCGTTCAGCGCCTCGGAGAAGAGCGAGAACTCGAAGAGGCCGTGCCCCTTGGCCCGGAACTCGACCGCCTGCAGCCCCGTCAGGTCGAACGACTCGCCGTAGTCCCCGAAGAAGAGCCCGACGGTCCCCCAGGCCAGGGAGTCCCTGCCCGAAAGCGAGAACTTCGCGCGCAGGCTGCGCCCGGACCAGGCCCCTTCGGAAACCAGTTCGCGCGACGCGGTCGACGGCGTGTCGGTCCCGTGGTAGCGCCAGCCCGCGCCGATGATGCGCCCGAGCGTCGTCAGGTCCTCGGCGTCGTCGAAGTCGTCCACCATCACCTTCGCCGTGTCGAGGTTCTCGAAATTCTTCTCCTGCGCCTCGCCCGTCTCCACGCCGACGGAGGCCACGGAGCGCAGCGTCTCCTCCTCTCCGTCTCCCAGCGCGGCGACGATCGCGTAGTTCCCCTTCGCGACCTTCCCGAAGCCGTACTCCCCGTCCGCGAGCTCCGCGGCGTAGGCGGTCCCGCTCAGCAGGAAGCGCGAGCCCGACGTCCCTTCGCGCGGAACGCTCCCCGCCAGCGTGGACGCCGTGTCAAGCTTCACCTCCAGTCCTTCGCCGCCCGCGGAGTCGAGCCGGAGCAGCGCCGCCTGGTCGCCGTCGTCGGCCTGCACGTTGGCGCGGCCGGTCTTCCCGCGCAGCTCGAACTTCCCGTCCGCGTCCGCGAAGGCGCTGTCGAGCGTCGGCGAAAGCCCCTCGCTCACGCGCTCCAGCCAGTGCTCGTCGTCGATCAGCCGGACGAGGGCTCCGTGCGCGGGCGTCCCGTCGAGGCGCGCGACCACGCCGCTCGCCACGACGATTCCGTTCGTCGTCTCCGTCGTCGTGCCCGCGGACTCGTCGCCGCACCCGAGGAGCGCGAGCGGGGAGAGCGCGAGAAGAAGGGCCCCCGCGGCAGAGGCGAGGCTGTGCTTGATCCGGCGCATCACTTCTCCTCCTTCGGAAAGACGCTCAGCGGAATCAGCTGGAGGTTCAGGTGGCAGACCACCTCCGGATTCGCGCTCTCGTTGACGAACTTGACGATCGAGGAGCGGAACTCCGCGATCCGCTCCTTGATCTCGGCGATGTCCTCGCGGCTGACCGACATCGTTATTGTAGAAATGTCGCGCCGGTCGCGGGGATGGCGCTCGAGGGCCTCGCCGGCCAGCGCGATGGTCTCCTTCTGGAAGGAGGCGACCGCGACGGAGGCCCACCGCTCGCCGGTGGTGACGGACTTGTCGCTGGGGACCAGCCGCCCGGTCCCGTCGTCCTTGACGAGTTCGAGCTCCTTCAGGAGCTTGATCGACTCCCGGGCCTCCTTGGGCGCGACGGGCGGGTTGAGCTGCGCCGCGAGCGCCTTGAAGTCCCCGCGGAACTCGTAGAACTCGAGGAGCGCGCGGATGGCCGCGTGGCGCCAGCTCGAGAAGTAGGCGAAATGCCTCCCCTCCAGACGGCGCGAGGGGACGCGCTGGAGCTTCATCATCCGCTCGAAATAGACCTTGGCCTGCGCGTCGCTGCGGGCCTTGCCGAAATGGACGAGATTCTCGAAATACTCCCCTTCGCGCGCGTTCAGCTTCAGCGCGGAGACGAACGCGGGGATGCTCTCGTCGGCGATGTGGCGCTCCTTCTGCAGCACCTTGGCCAGCAGGCTGGCGTCCATCCCGACCAGGCGTCCGAGCAGGCGGTAGGAGAAATAGCCCTTCCGCTCCTTGCGCTCCCTGTAGAAGGCGTGCAGGTATTCGCGGTAGTCCAGGAACTCTTCGATCTTCGGCATGTCCACAATCTACACTCCGGAGTCCCTCCGTTGCGGACTTTTTCGCGCCGACGCGCGGAAAACGGGGACTTCGATGTCCACATCCGGCCGATTTCCGGGAAAGAGTAAAGCGCCGCGCCCTTGCGGGCGCGGCGCAGCGTTCGTTTCGGGAAAAAGATCAACGCACCCCGATGGCGCGGACCTGGCCCGCGGCGCGGACGAAGTAGTTCCCGCGCGGCAGGGCGCCAAGTCCAAGAACCGTCGTCTCCCCTTCGGCGCGCGCGGAGAGCGCGCGGGCGCCGCGGAGGTCGTAGAGCTCGACCGCGTCGCCGGGGCGGACGCCTTCAATATAGAGGTTGTTCCCCGCCACCTTGGCCGAAAATCCCCTTTTCTGCAATGAGAAACCCGCGTTCGCGGAACTCTCTCCGGGCGCGGGCATGGCCCCGAGCCGGACCGTCCCCATCAGGCCGGGGATTTCCCAGGTCTCGTCGGCGTGGGCCGCCCAGGCCAGCTTGGTCTTGCGGTTCTCGCCGCCGTCGTTGTCGATGGCGTGGACGTCGATCCCCAGGAGGCCGCCTTCCGCGGGGGTTCCGCCCAGCGCGCTCCAGGGCACGGCGATCTCGGCCACGTAGCCGCCTTCGCGGCTCTTCTGGACCATTTCGACCCCCTCGTCGGCGTTCAGCTTGTTTTCGGCCAGGCGCGCGTCGCCGAAGGCGGCCGTGAACTGGAACTGCCCTTCGCCGTAGCTTTCCCCCTTGCGTCCGCCGACGTCGAGGTAGAGCTCGAATCCGTCGTCGTCGTAGGAGTTCGCGCCGGAGGTCGAGAGCGTCTGGTCGGTCGCGTCGACCAAGAGGTAGAGGTTCTCCTCGTCCCAGAGGAGGCGCGCCTCGACCGAGAAGTCGTCCCGGGCCGGGCGTTCGGCCGCGCCCCGGACGACGTTCCCCAGCTCGAGCCGGACGGCGCCGGACCAGACGTCGTCGATTTCGCCGTCGATCGACGGGGCGCGGCGGGTTCCGGGGACCGCGAGCGTGTCGGCCTGCGGATGGAGCAGCATGCCGGTCACCTTGCGGATCGCGTCGGCGACCATGTCGTTGCGCTTGAAGTGCTCGGCGGTGGACCACTTGCCCCAGTGGTCGAGGATCGTCGCGAAGTCGTTCCACTTGACGCTCGGCGTGTGGTCGTCGACGTTCGTGTAGACGCCCCAGCTCGAGCCCGGTCCCTTCACCTTCCAGGTCCAGACCGTCCAGCTGATCCCGTTGTCGCGGTACTTCCCGAGGCCGTATTCCCACGCGGCCGCGCTGGAGAAGAAGGTGTACTCCCCGATCAGCAGCGGGACGCCGGAGTCCGGGCGGTAGCGGTTCGCGTCGGAGATCTGCCCGTCCACGAACCCCTTCATGCCGGCGAGCTTGTCGTCTCCGATGTGGTCCCAGCCGTAGCAGTGGAGCTCGTACATCACGTTCTTCCAGCCGTAGTTCGAGGGCCGTTCGAGCTTGTTCCAGGTCCAGATCGCCTCGAAGATCACGATGTGGTTCGTGTCCACCGCGCGGATCTCGGGGTAGATCTTCTTGTAGAGGTCGACGACGTCCCCCTCCATGGCGTTGGAGAAGGTGCGCGAGGGCTCGTTGAGCACGTCGTAGCCGGCCACGAGCGGGTTTCCGGCCAGGTGCTCCGCGACGCCGCGCCACCACTTCAGCGTCATGTTCTGGTACTTCGTCCGTCCGGGGTTGTCGGTGAAGAGCTTCGCCCCGCGGCCCGCTTCGCCGGAGTGGTCGGCGCCGTTCTGCGAGCCGGGCGCGCCGTGGAGGTCGACGATGGTCCAGAGGCCGTGCCTGCCCGCGGTTTCGATCGCCCAGTCCAGCTTGGAGAAGTCGATCGCGCCCGTGGCGTCCGTCAGCCAGTTGCCGTTCGTGTCCATCAGCCACTGGTAGTAGACCGGCAGCCGCACGACGTTCATCCCCTCGCGGGCCATCAGCTCGAAGTCCTTCTCCGTCAGCCACGAGCTGCGGTAGACGCTGAAGGCCTCGCGGCGTTTCTCCTCGCCGAAGCGGGAGTCGAGCAGTTCGTAGGCCTGCCAGTCGCTCGCGGCCTCATCGGCGTAGAGCGGGCTCATCCAGGGTTCGTGCACCAGGCCGCCGATGTTGGCGCCGTTGAGGACGACCGTCCGGCCCGCGCCGCCGTCCGCGCGGATTTCGGACCCGATGGCCTTCAGGAACCCTTCCGCGCGGGCCGGAACCGCGCAGAGGGCGAGGGAGAGGAGAATCGCGTTCGTCTTTTTCATTCCAGTTCCTCCTGTTCGCGTTTTCCGGCTACTGGCGGCTCACGGTTCTGGAGATCCCGTCCGCGCGGACCACGTAGTTCCCGCGCGGCAGCGCGGAGAGGTCGAACGTCGCGCGTCCGCCTTCGGGAAGGGCCGTCAGCGCGCGGCGCCCGCGCAGGTCGTAGAGCGCGGCTTCGCCGCGGACCCCGGAGAGGGAGAGTCCGGTTCCGGAGAGCGAGAGGCTCCAGGTGGCGCGCGCGGCGATCCGCGCGACGGAGGTGGGCTCCTCGTCCGGGTCGGGGCCCGTCCCCTCGCCGAGCTGCAGCGAGACGTCCGAGATCGAAATCGTCGTCGGAGAGACGTTCCCGCAGTCGAAGAGCACGCGGGCGTTCGCGTT
>JAEEGL012828041.1_pt1 | contig 12419 bp, 13 predicted proteins | sample 9134231 | NCBI WGS metagenome assembly JAEEGL01 (sample SAMN16246548, study PRJNA631951) | gut metagenome | biome: gut microbiome; feature: rumen; material: fiber-attached | host: Bos | place: Iran: Karaj | collected 2018-10 | reverse complement strand
GCCTCATCCACTCGCGGCAGATCCGCAGCCAGGTCCGGCTTGGGCATGCCGTTTTTGTTCGCGTCGTTCACCAGGGCGCATTCCGTCGCTTCGCCGACGGCCTCCCCCTGCTCCAGTTCCGCGTCGGAGCACAGGGCCATGGCCGTCATGAGCAGCTTCTCGTCCCCGGTCACCTTCCTGACCACGGTCATCTTGTTCTGCGTCAGGGTACCGGTCTTGTCCGAGCAGATGATCCTCGTACAGCCCAGGGTCTCCACCGCAGTCAGTTTCCGCATAATCGCATGGTTTTTGCTCATCCGGGTCACCCCGATGGAAAGCAGCACCGTGACCACGGCGCTCAACCCTTCGGGAATAGCTGCCACTGCCAGGGAAACAGCGATCATAAAGGTGTCCAGCACCGCCTTGCCCCCGTTGCGCACCAGGTTCACGACGAATACGAACGCGCAGATCACCAGGATCATCGCGCTCAGCTTCCGGGAGAGTTCGTTGAGCTTGATCTGCAGGGGCGTTTCTTCTTCCTTCGCATTGGTCAGGGCATCGGCGATCGCGCCCATCTCCGTATCCATGCCTGTGCCGGTCACGACGGCATGCCCCCTGCCGTAGGTGATCACGGAGCCCATATAGACCATGTTCTTCCGGTCGCCGAGGGGAACTTCACCGTTCCCGGCCGGCGTAATCGCTTCGCTGGTCTTCTCCACATCGGTGGATTCCCCGGTCAGGGCTGCCTCCTGGCACTTCATCGAGGCGCACTCAACAATCCGTGCGTCTGCGGGGACCGCGTCCCCTGCCTCGAGAACCAGCAGGTCGCCCCGGACGACCTCATCCGCCCGGACGGTAACCTGATGCCCGCCGCGGATAACCTTTGCCGTTGCCGCAGCCACCTGCTGCAACGCCTCGATGGCAGCTTCCGCCTTGCTCTCCTGATACACACCCAGGCAGGCATTGAGCAGGACGACAGCCAGGATGATGATGGTGTCCGTCAGGCTTTCCCCGGCGTAGATCGCAGCGACCGCGCTCACTGCGGCGGCAACGATCAGCACGATCGTCATCGGGTCTTTCAGCTCCCCGATAAACCGGCTCAGCAGGCTTTCCTTTTTGCCTTCCTTCAGCTTGTTCGGACCGTCCCGGGTCAGCCGTGCTGCGGCTTCCTCCCCGGCCAGACCCTCCATGGAGGATTTCATTTCCGCCAGCACGGTGTCCTTTTCCTCAAGATAAGGTTTCATGCACAAGGCCTCCCCTGTTCACATTCAGTCATCATGATTTTACCAGATTGCACAGTCTGCGTCAAAACACAAAAGCGGCAGCCCGCTGATGAGCCGCCGTTTCGGGTGAAATGAAAACCCGTTTTATTTCAGTACCGCCAGTTTCACATCGCCGGAGGTCGTGCTGATCGCCAATTTCGCGCTGCCGTCGCCGCAGGACCAGGTGTTTCCGTCCTTGAACAGGGCCAGGTCGCTGTTGAAATCGCCGGAAGTGGTGGAGATTTCCGCCGTGAAGCCGGGTTCCGCAGGCAATTCCGCATCCACACTGCCGGAGGTCGCGCCGATCTTTAACGTATCAAAGGTCTCCACCCGGACCCGGATATCACCGCTGGTGGAGCCGATCTTCGCATCTTTGAGGGTTCCCGCTTCCAGGGCAACGCCGCCGGAGGTCGTACCGAGGTCCGCCTTTTCCGCCTCTTCAAGGGTCAGATCCAGGCGCCCGCTGGTCGAACCCGCCTTCACGTTTTCCGCCTTGCCGTTCACCTTCAGGATCACATCGCCGGAGGTGGATTCGCCGTATACGACCGGAGCGGTCACCTCCGCCTTCACATCGCCGCTGGTGGAACCGAGGGTGATCTCCTCCGCAGTCAGTTCCGGCACGACGATGTCCGCGCTCGTGGCGATGATGTCCGCCTTCTTCAGGGCAATGCCCTTCGGCAGGGTCACGGTCAGCGCCTTCGAGGGCTTCGTGAAGTTCAGGAAGTCAAGGAAACCGGGGGTATTGTATTCGACGACCAGGGTTTTTCCGTCCAGCTTCCAGCGCAGGCGGTCGTTCCCTTCAATCGGCCGGACGGCCTCTTCCTCCAGGATCACGGTATCCGCGTCGTGGTACCCGACCGTCACGGAACCGGAGGTCCAGCGGATATCAATGGTCTCCACGGCGTCCGTGACTGTCGCGCCGCCGCTCGTATAACCGTCCGCCACGGACCAGGTGTAGTAACCGGCCAGGCAAACCGTCAGAACCAATACTGCAATCAGAATTTTTTTCATTTGATGATCCCTCTTTTCTTCAGTTCAGGTATCACAACTGAGACCGCCAGGCCGATCACGATGCCGATCAGCGCCGCGGTGCGCCAGAAGCCCAGGCCGTTGTTGCGGATGCTGATGCATTCCATCATGATCGCAAACAGCGCCACATCCACCGCGATCACCGTTAAGGCTTTTCGTTCGGGCACATATTTCTGCAGCGGCTTCGCCTTGATCACAAACGGCAGGAAGAATACCGACAGGCCGAACAGCGAAGCGCTCGCCGCGACGAAGAACCAGTCCCCGCCCGAATAAATGCAGGTCACCGCCAGCAGGATCATCAGGCTCGCGCAGAACGCGCAGAACGTCCAGAACAGTTTGTTTTCCTGCACCGTCAGCGGCACCACTGTCACGGAAGCGGCCACAGCCAGGGCTGCAACCACCACGAAGAACCAGCTCAGCCCGCCGCCTTGCAGGCGGTTGATGAACAGGCAGATCACCACGGGGATCATCAGGATCCAGGCGATCGCCGATCCCACGGCCGCGCTCCGGCGGCCGAACTTCTTTTTCTGGTAGCGGATTACGTCCTCCTTTTCCGCTGCCAGATGATTCTCGATCTCATTTTCACGGATCCGTGCAAGCTCTTCCGTGCATTCTGCGCACTCGGCCAGGTGCTCGTCCACCAGGACCCGGCTCTCGTCGGAGCACACTTCGTCCGCGTACAGCGGCAGAAGATCCCGGATCACATTGCAGTCAGTTTTCATCCGTTTTCATCCTTTCCTGAAGTTTCAGCCGGGCCCGATGATAGGTGACCCGCGCCCAGTTCTCGGTCTTGCCGAAGATCGTTCCGATGTCCTTAAATCCCAGTTCGCCGAAGACCCGCAGTTCGAAGATTTCCCGGTAGGGTTCCTCCAGCGCATGCAGCGCCAGGTGAACCCGGAAGGAGGAATCCCTGTCCGCCGCGATCTGCTCGATGCTCTTCCCGTCGGCCTCGATGTCCTCCGGGATCGGCCCGGTCTTTTTCTGCCGGCGCTTCTCGTCGTAGAACAGGTTTTTCGCGATCGTACAGAGCCAGGTGACTTCGTCCGCCTCCCTCCGGAAGGAAGCCGATTTCGTCATCGCCCGGCAGAAGGTCTCCTGTGTGATCTCCTCCGCCAGCTCGCGGCTGCCGGAGATCGTCACCACGTAGGAATACACCCGCATGTAGTAAGCTTCGTACATCTTCTCACTGGCTTGCGCGTCCACACATCATCACCTCCTTCCCGGCTGCTTTCGTGGATTAGACGGATGAGTTCCGGTTTCGTTACAGGTTTTTTCAGATTTTTTTATTTTCCCTGAAATTCAGCACCCAGCCGGCCCCGCCGCCGACCAGGCCACCGATGATGTGGGACAGGTTGGAGATGTCGTCCTTCACCGTGATCCCGTCCCAGACCTGCTGGCCCAGGTAGATCACCGCGACCAGGATGAAGGTCAGCGGAATCTCGCCTTCCTTCACCGAGGTAAAGGACGTCAGCAGGATGAACGCGAAGACGATCCCGCTCGCGCCGAGGAGGTAAATCCGCGGGAAGAACAGGTTGTGGACCAGCCCGGTCACGGCAGCAGTCACCAGCATCACGGCCAGCAGGTTCTTCCACCCGTACTTTTCCTCCAGCATCGGCCCGAGCAGCAGGATGTAGGACATGTTACCCAGCAGGTGGGCGAAACCCGCGTGCCCGATCACATGGGTGAAGAGCCGCACATACGTCATCGGATCGCTCCAGGAGGAGGCATAGGTGGCAAAGAACCGGTCTGTCCCGTCGCCCGCCGTCAGCCGGATGATCGTGACCGCCGTGCACAGCAGGGCAAAGCCCAGCACCAGTGGCGCGTTGAATGTGATTCTGATTTTTTTCTTCATATCGTTACGCCTCCTTCATAGAACAGGTGCCATTATAGAACAGTTGACCGGTTTGTTCAATCCGGTATCGCCGCCTCCTGCTGCGAGGCCTGCCTGTCCGGGCAGCAGGAAAATGCAGCAAAAAACCAGATCTGATATTGTGCTTTCATTTTTCACCCACTACAATGTGTAGTGGTTTTGGCCAAAATGACACACTGGGAGTGAACCGACATGGACCAGGATAACCGGGAAACGCAGGCACCGCTGTTCGAAGAGTCCCATCCGTGGACTACGCTTGCGGCAAACGCGGAAGAGGATGATTCTGTGGATGAAGTGATTCGCTATACACTGGACGAACTGAGGTTCGCCTGATCCGCCGTCCCTTCGGGGACCGCTCCTGTCATTTCGGATTGTTTCCGCCGAGCACAGACCCCAGCCGGTCTGTGCTCCTTGTTTGACCGGGAAAGGAGAAAGCCGATGGCTGCAAAAGGTGATGAGAAGACCAATGTGATGCGCCTGCTGGACGGGCGGAAGATCCCCTACGAAGCCCGCAGCTATGAACCGGATCCGACCATGAGCGGCGAGGAGATCGCGCGCCTGCTGAACGAAGATCCCGAAAAGGTCTACAAGACCCTGGTCACCGAGGGAAAACCGGGACGCCATTATGTCTTCGTGATCCCGGTCAGACAGGAGCTGGACCTGAAGAAAGCCGCGAAAGCCGCCGCTGAGAAATCCGTCGCCATGATCCGCCAGAAGGACCTGCTGGCCCTGACCGGCTACGTGCACGGCGGCTGCTCCCCGGTCGGGATGAAAAAACCCTTCCCGACCTTCATCCACCGGACCGCGGAGACGCAGGACCGGATCTTTGTCAGCGCCGGCAAAGTCGGCTTCCAGGTCGGGGTGGATCCGAAAGGCCTGGCTGCCCTGGTTCGCTTTACCTGGGCCGATCTCACCGCGGACGGGTAACCGTCCGCGGCTGTCTTGCTTTTGGGCGCCGGTTTATAGTACGATGCATATAGTCTGTGTATGGAACGGAAAGGAGGGCGGCCATGAAGGATCAGAACCGGATCATTCGTGACCTGACCACCGGCAGCGTTCCGAAAACGCTGCTCAGCTTCTCCCTCCCCCTGTTCCTCTCCGGACTGCTCCAGATGGTTTACAACATGGTCGACATGATCGTCGTCGGCCAGTTCGTCGGGACAGCAGGGCTGTCCGCCGTGTCCATCGGCGGAGAGGTCCTTATGCTGATCACCTTCGTGGCCATGGGCTTCTCGAACGCCGGACAGATCCTGATCTCCCGCCACGTCGGTGCCCGGCGGTACGACCTGGTCGGCGAAATGGTCGGCACCCTCTTTACCCTGCTTGAGAGCCTCGCCCTTGTGATCATGGTCATCTTCCTCTTCAGCTACCAGGGGCTCCTCCGCTGGCTGAACACCCCGGAAGAGATCTGGGAATACACCCGGCAGTACAGCCTCACCTGCGTTTTTGGCATTCCCTTCATCTACGGCTACAATCTTGTGTCCGCCATCCTGCGCGGCATGGGGGATTCAAAGCATCCTTTCGTCTTCATCGCCCTCGCCTCGGTCATCAACGTAATCCTGGATATCCTGCTGGTCGGACCGGCCGGGCTGGGACCGTTCGGCGCCGCCCTCGCGACGGTGATCGGCCAGGCGGTCAGCTTCCTGTTTGCCCTGCGCCTGCTTTACAAAAACCGGGAGCATATCCATTTTGATTTCCATCCCTCGCATTTCCGGATCGGAAAACGCGTGATCCGGCCACTCCTGTCCCTGGGCATCCCCATGGTGATCCAGAGCGCGGCGATCACCTTCTCGATGCTCTTTGTCAATTCCTATATCAACTCCTACGGCACGGTGGCCGTCGCCGTCACGGGCGTCGCCCGGAAGCTGGAGAACATGATCGGCGTCGTCTCCCAGGCGATTTCCTCCGCCGGCGGCGCGATGATCTCCCAGGCGCTTGGCGCGAGGAAGACCGAGCGCGTGCCGAAGGTCGTCTTCCATGCCCTCTGGATTGTGGCGATCCCCTCGGCCATCTTTGCCCTGATCACCTGGCGAAAGCCGGAATGGCTCTTCGGCCTGTTCTCCTCGGACCCGGCTGTACTCTCCATGGCGCTTACCTATATCCCCGTGGCCATGATCCAGTACCTCGGCTGCACCCTGCGGCCGCCGAATTTCGCGCTGATCAATGGCTCGGGCAATTCCAGGCTGAACCTGATGGTCGCCCTGCTGGACGGAATCTTCTGCCGCATCGGCCTGTCCCTGTTCCTGGGTGTCGGGCTCGCATGGGGCATCCGCGGCTTCTGGTACGGTAACGCCCTCTCAGGCCTGGTCCCCTTCCTGATCGGCACCGCTTACCTGTTCTCCGGCCGGTGGAAGCACGCCGCCCGGGGCTGGACGTCCCGCATTGCGGAGCCGGAAGATCCGTGATATAATAGGAAAAGAATCTCAACGGAGGATATCGGACCATGGATACCGGAGCTATCGTTGCTGTCGTCGTCACGCTTTGCGTGGCGGTGTTTGCCGTGCTGATCTGCATCTTTTCCACGGTCAGTACTGTCAGCGGCATCAAGCACACCAACGACGAGGATACCAACGCCTGATCTGTGCGCCGGAAGGCGCCTTGGGAGGTGAGACCGGAATGGGCAAGGAACGGATGCTGATTGAGGGCGGGCACGCCCTGGAGGGTCAGGTTCGGGTCAGCGGCGGAAAGAATACCGCCGTGGCCGTTATTCCTGCTACGCTTCTTTGCGATGAGCCCTGCACGATCGAGAACCTTCCCGATATCGAAGACGTTCACGCCCTGGCCGACATCCTGACTGAACTGGGCGCCAAAGTTGAATACGAACCCGGCTGCATGATGCGCGTGGACCCGCGTCCCGCGGAGGGGACCAGCGTCTCCTACCGGAACGCGCAGCGCCTTCGTGCCAGCTATTACCTGCTCGGTGCGCTGCTGGGCCGCTGCGGCAAGGCCAGGGTACCCACTCCCGGCGGCTGCGAGATCGGCTCCCGTCCGGTGGACCAGCACCTCAAAGGCTTCCAGTCCATCGGTGCGGAAGCGGAGGAGATCGCCGGCATGCTGACCGCCGAGGGAACCCTGACCGGCGGCGATGTCTTCTTCGACATCGTGACCGTCGGTGCGACGGTCAACGTCATGCTCGCCGCTGTCAAGGCAAAGGGCCAGACCTATATCTACAATGCGGCCAAGGAGCCCCACATCGTTGACCTGGCCAACTTCCTGAACAGCATGGGTGCCAAGATCAAGGGCGCCGGTACGGATATCATCCGCATCCGCGGGGTGCAGACCCTGCACTCCAGCACCTATGCCGTCATTCCCGACCAGATCGAGACCGGCACGCTGATGATCGCCGCCGCCGCCACCGGCGGGGACATCATCATCAACGGCTGCATCCCGACACATATGGACGCCCTGAGTGCCAAGCTCCTGGAGATGGGCGTCAAGGTCACGGACTACGATGACGCTATCCGTGTCCACGTAGTCGGCCCCCGCCGGGCCATCAATGTTAAGACCCAGGTTTATCCCGGTTTCCCGACCGATCTGCAGCAGCCTATGAGCGCCCTGCTGACCACCGCCCGGGGAACCAGTCTCGTCACGGAGACGATCTTTGAGCAGCGCTTCCGCCACCTGGATGAGATCCGCCGCATGGGCGCACATGTACGCGTCATGGACCGGACTGCCATCATCGAAGGTGTTCCCGAGCTCTACGGCGCGCCGATGACCGCGTCCGACCTGCGGGCCGGCGCCGCGCTGATCATCGCCGGCCTGATGGCGCGGGGAACCTCCGAGATCTATGAGCCCGGATACATCGACCGCGGCTATGAACACATTGAAGACAAGCTCCGTTCCCTCGGCGCGGAGATCCGGCGTGAGGCCGCGTTGTGATCTGAGAGGTGAAGTGAATGAACAATCCCTTTGAGGTCCTGGGGCTGAAGGGATGGGCCGGGCCGGATGAGATCCGCAACGCTTACCGCACGCTTGTCAAGCAGTGCCATCCCGACATGATCCGGGACCCCAGTGAGAAGGAAGCCGCGCAGACCCGCATGGTCGCCCTGAACCTGGCCTACGAGGAAGCGCTCCGCCTCGCCTCTCCCCGCCCGCATTCCAGTTCGGTCACGCCGGAGGTCAGCTGCGCGGAAGCTGTGCTCCTGGCTCAGCGGGCCATGGCGCGGGACAACCCCGAAGGCGCCCTGCGAGCCCTCTCCCGCTGCGAGGAAAAGAGCGGAGAATGGTACTACATGCAGGGCAAGGTCCTCATGGCCCTCGAGGAATACGAGAGTGCCCATCAGGCCTTCCGCGAGGCGGTCCGTACCAGCCCGGAGAACAACGTTTACCGGGAAGGTGCGCTGGACGCTGCCGTGGCCAGCCAGAAGGCAGCCACCATCCAGGGGAAGGCCAAAAAGGTTCTGAAGAACCTGTTCCGGAAATAAAACAGCTGCAGCCATGCGACCGCAGCTGTTTTGTTATGCCCGGAAAAAGTCATCCGTCGATCGCCGCATGCTCGGCGACTTTGAAATGCTTCCGGCCGACCGTCAGGAAGAGGAAGCCCAGGATGAACAGCAGGATGATGCTCAGGATGCCGAAGCAGGCCTTCCCGGTCAACCCGTAGAACAGCTCGTAGAGCGCCGGGCCGATCACGCAGGCGAACTTGCCGAAGATATCCATAAAGCCGAAGTATTCGCCGCTGCGCTCCGGCGGGATCAGCTGGCCGAAGTAGCTGCGGCTGAGGGCCTGGATGCCGCCCTGCACGGTACCGACCAGCGTGGCCAGAACCCAGAACAGCACCTGGCTAATCGCGATCGCCCGCTCCTGGGTCAGGCCGAGGTGGTCATTGAAGTCCACGATATAGCCCATCGAGAATCCGACAATCGTGATGAACGCGTACATCAGCACCGAGAAGGTGATCAGCTTCAGCGCGCCGACCTTTTTCGCCAGCCGGCCGAACAGGATCGAACAGGGCATCGCGACCACCTGCGTCACCACCAGGGCGAGGATCATGCCGATGGAGCCGAGGCCCAGCGTGTCGCCGTACTTCGTGGCCATGGAGATGATGGTGTCCACACCGTCGATATAGAAGAAGTAAGCCAGGAGGAAGAAGAAGATCGCCTTCGTCTTCAGGATGCTCCTGAAGGTCCCGATCGTGTTCTTCCACGCGGCCTTTCCGAGGCTGGACGGGGGCGTGTCCACATAGGCTACCTGGTGTACGTTCTTCATGAAGGGGATCGAGAACACCAGCCACCAGACGGGAACGATCAGCACCGCGATGCGCATGCTCAGCTCGCTCATATTCATCAGGATCATGATCGCGATGGAAATCAGGAACGGGATCGTGGACCCACCGATATAGCCCATGGCGAAGCCCCATGTGCTGACCTCGTCCATCCTCTCCGGCTTGGTCACGTCTGTCAGGAACGAATCATAGAACATACAGGAGCCGCTGAAACCGATCCGGCTGAGGATGAAGCCGATGAGCATCAGCTTCCAGCTGCCGACGACGCCCATCACCGCCGTAAAGACCACGCCCGTGATCATAAAGGCGAACCAGAGCTTTTTCTTCATGCCGCGGAAGTCCGCAATGGCGCCCAGGTACGGCGCCAGCACGGCCACCAACAGGTTGGCGAAGGAGACCGCATAGCCGTAGACATGATCCCCGACTGTCCCCTTCCCCGCGACCTGGGAATACAGGATCGGGAAAATAGCCGCCATGATGTTGGTGGCATAGATGGAGTTGGCCCAGTCATAGAAGATCCAGGACCACTCCGGTTTGGTAAACCGCTTTTCCTTCTTTGCCAAGGATGATCCGCCCCTTTTGTTGTTTTCGGATAACGCATCCGCTGTTGAACTGCCCCTATTCTACCTCATCCCCGGTCGTTTTTCAATCCATCCGGCGCCCTGTCCGGAAACTTGACGCTCCCTGCCCGGCAGGGTAAAATAGGCGGAGATTATGGAGGAGGAAGCCATGACCCTACGCAAATTTCGGTTCCCGGCCGCCGCGCTGCTGGCGGTACTGCTCGTCCTGCTGCTCGCCGTCGCGGGGGCGGAGACCGCCGAAGACATCACTGCAAAATGCCATTTCAAGGCCTTATCCGGCAGGAAGAGCTTTCGCGGCTGCACAGACCGGAATTACAATACCTACTGGCGCTCCGACAACGGCAAGGGCGCCTGCATCGAGGTGACCGTTCCTGACGGGGAATCCGCCTCCGGCGTGACCGTCCAGTGGTACGAGCACCCCCATGCCTGGGGCCTGCAGGTGCAGGACGCAGCCGGAGAATGGGTAGACGCCGGCCATACGGAAGGGCTCTTCCTCACGGACTACCTCCCCCTGCCCGAGGGGACAACCTTTTTCCGGGTCACCAACGCCCCGGAGGAAAAGCGCCACTTCAACCTGGTCGAACTGCGGATCTACGGCGAGGGTGACCTTTCACCGGAAGTGCAGCAGTGGCAGCCCTGCGCGGACAAGGCGGACCTGATGCTGCTCGTCGCCCATTCGGACGACGAGGTGCTCTGGTTCGGCGGCGCGCTGCCCCGCTACGCCGGCGAGGAAGGAAAGATCTGCCAGGTCTGCATGATGGTGCCTTCCATGCCGTACCGCCGTCTGGAACTGCTGGACTGCCTGTGGCACTGCGGCGTACGCAACTATCCCTCCTGGAGCAATTTCCGCGACGCCTTCTCCGCCACGCTGACCCGGCAGTATAAACAATGGAACAAAAACCACGTCTACGACGTGGTCACCGAATGGATCCGGCGCTTCAGACCGGACGTGCTCCTGACCCACGACACCCAGGGCGAGTACGGTCACGGAGCGCACCGGGTCTGCGCTGACGCTGCCATGCACTGCGTGGAGCTCGCCGCGAAAGCAGAAAAATATCCCAAATCCGCGGAAAAATACGGGACCTGGGATGTTCCGAAATGCTATCTCCACCTGTACGGGGAAAACGGGATCGATATGGACTGGCGCCAGCCGCTGGACGCCTTCGGCGGAAAAACCGGCTTCGACATCGCCGAGGAGGCCTTCAAGTGCCACGTGTCCCAGCAGAAAACGGATTACCACGTGGAAGACTGGGGACCCTGGGACAACAGCCTGTTCGGGTTGTACCGTACCCTGGTAGGCCCGGATGTCGAGAAGGACGACTTCTTCGAGAATATCGTCTGAGGACGCCGGCGGGCGTCAGTCCGCCGAGGCCGTTTCCTTTTCCATCGTCAGGAATTTCGTATTGATCGTACAGTGCCAGCCGCATACGTCGATCTGCGCAAAGTCTTCGATCACGTCGAAGACTGTCACGGGTGTCCCCTGCGGATATTCCGCCAGGATCCGGTGCTTCTCGTCCCGCGAGCGGACGTTGCAGGTCTCGCGCCCCGCTGTCTTTCCCTTCACGGAAAGCAGGCCGGTTTCAAAATCCGTATGGTCGTTGGCAAAGAACTCCAGCGAGGAAGTCTGGACGTATCCCCGCCGGCCGTCGTAGTCGATAAAAGTCCAGCTCTTACCGGTGCTGAGTACCCGGACCACCTTGTCCAGGCGGCACTGCTCGAGCTTGGCTGTTGTCTTCTTGTTGTTGGGTTTCATCCGGAGCCAGGCATAGCCGTTCTTCGGCGTGTTGATCACAGCCAGAACCTTGTCCGGCGGCGCTTCCGTCGCCCAGTTCAGGTTCACCGTATTGACGAGCACCTTCTGCCCGTTCAGCATGATCATGGAGCGGCCGATACCCATGTAGACGACCTGCACCTCCGAGACCGTTCCGCTCACAGGATCCTGATAATACGTAGCCGTATAGGTGCCGTTGCGGGCATCGGCCCGGTTGAGCAGCTCCTGCCACTCCTCCGGGGTCAGCGGAGCGCGGGTCGGCTCGATTTCGATATCCACCCCGCCCTGGCCGGACTCGATGGTAATGCTGCCGTCCTCGTTCTTCTCGATCCCCGCCATGGGGTCTTCTTCACCGGTATCGATGACCATCGCACCGCCGGAGGACGACTCCTGCGAAGAACCGCCTGAAGAGGAACCGCCTGAGGAAGAGCCCTCGTCGTTCAGCTGATCGATCTGGTGCGTGGACCCGTCCGGCGCGGTATAGACGCCGCGGTCCCAGTCCCAGGTGCCGCCTTCGGAATCCTGCTCCACATCGGCCAGCGCGCAGACGCAGACGCACAGAAGGACGCACAGCAGCGCCGCCCATACCGGCCGGTTCCCGTGTTTCTTCACCGCGCGTCCTCCCCTTCCGCTGCCTGCCCGGGCAGCCGTTCAGCCCTTGGATGATAACAGGTTTATGATACCGGTTTTGGCCGGGTCTGTC